>VOFC01007141.1_pt1 | contig 14271 bp, 21 predicted proteins | sample 5384161 | NCBI WGS metagenome assembly VOFC01 (sample SAMN12384722, study PRJNA508395) | human gut metagenome | isolation source: healthy gut B | host: Homo sapiens | reverse complement strand
GAGCCAACTGGGGACATCCTCAAGCGAGGCTGGTTACCACACAAGCGGTTGGAGTATGGACGGACCTAACAATGTTAGCTTTTATTGTTATAAAAAGTGCCGACAATGTTTTTCAACTGACTCTCTATCTGGCTAATAACTTCTCATTTAAGTTTTCAAGCATAGAGGCTGGGGAGAGGGAGACAATGAGATCACTACTCTTCCCGAAGATAATATCACTCTAACTACCCCTTTCTTGGTTGCCGGAAAGACGGGAGGAGATTTTATTCCGGACCGCTGTTCCAACCCGGAGTTTATCTTATCACGCTCGATTTGAACAATAACACTTGTGCTTTTGAAGCGAAAGATGAGAATATTCAAGAACAATCTTTCCTGGTTAACGGTCAGGAAATGGGTATATTAGAAGAGGCTTCATCTTTTCTGGGCATTGCTTTGGAACTTCATAAAAAAGGTGATGAAGTGACTTTCAGCTGAATTTTGGTGATGTGAGAAAGATGCTTCAACCGGTTTCTTTGAAAACATAACAAAAAGATAAAGCTACATTTATAGGAGTAGACGGAAACTATAAATTGTATTATGATCCGATAAACAAACTGACATATCTGGAAAACCGCTCGGTAAATTATCCGGATGGGTTATGGGTTTGCGGATCAGTTTCGGACATCCTCAAGCCGGACGGGTGACTGTCGGTGCATGGACTTTCAACTTGCCGAGTGATGCATTCCAGTGTGTGAAGGTAGCAGACAATATTTTTGAAACCACCCTTTATCTGGTTAAAGATTTCCAGTTTAAATTCTACAAACAACGTCCTTGGGGAGGTGAACTGGCTAGTACTATTGTCAATACGCAACCCGTTAATTTATTGGGTAAGGGATGGTATTACAGTGATCCGGCAACAGGTGGCACTGGTGGCGGACATTTTACCGGTGATTTTGTAGCCGGACCGGATTTCACACCGGGAGTATATCGTGTCCGGATAGATTTGAATAAGAATATATGTATGTTTATTGATAAGGTGGATGAAGGACAACTTGGACCGGAATCTTATAAAAATAAATGGTACGGAACTGACTCAATCTACTAATCCAAGCTATATCGCTGTAGAGTTAAACCTCACGAAAGGACAAGTGGTCGATTTCGAAGGATTTAGTTATCTGGACTATATGCTTCAACCGGAATACTTTACGAATGAAAATGGACAATATAAGTTTAACGCTCCGGACGGTAAGTATCGGATTTCATATAATAAGGATAGAGAACTTATATATGTAGAGAAAACGACCGATACGGAATTCCCGGAAACAGTATGGATAACTGGAGCTGCCTTCGGCCATCCTAAATCAGCGGACTCCTTCCCGATGACATTGGAAATTGGGGATGGGATAATCCAAAAAGACTTTATTTGTTGTGTGAAGACCGAGATCGTGTATATGAAACTAACCTCCTTCTGAACAACGATTTCATGTTCAGATTTTATAAAAGAAAAGGTTGGAATAATGAAATTACTTCGTTTGATGTGACCATCGTATCTGAAGGTGATTTAATAGCCCGGGGCGGTTATTGGGATGGAGATCAATGGAAGGAAACAGAGAACTTTGGACCGGGAAATAATTTCAGAGCCGGTATATATCATGTCAAACTGGATATGAATACAAATACCTGTACGTTTACAAAGAGATAATAGTCTGACATAGGTATTAGTGTTACATAAGATAAAGAGGCCGGGTTTCACCGAAACACGACCTCTTTATACAAATAGCAATGTGGCTTTTTCTTTCAGAAAATGTCTTATTATATAGATTCTAAAAATAATATTCATGAAGAATTTCCTATTTGAAGAGTTGTTTGCTTTGGGCTCTTACTATTACCCCGAGCAATGGGATTCCTCCCAATGGGAGCGTGATTTGAAGAAAATGTCGGAAATGGGAATCAAATTCACCCATTTTGCAGAGTTCGCTTGGGCCATGATGGAACCGGAAGAGGGAGAGTATCATTTTGAGTGGCTGGATCGTGCAGTCTCTTTAGCAAAGAAATATGGTCTGAAGGTAATTATGTGTACTCCTACTCCCACACCTCCCGTCTGGCTGTCAAAAAAGTACCCCGACATATTGATTCAGCGGGATAATGGAGTTTCTATTCAACACGGACGGCGTCAGCATGCTTCCTGGAGTAGCGATCGCTATCGTCGTTATGTAGAAAACATCGTTTCCCGCCTGGCAATACGTTATGGCAATAACCCTGCTGTTATCGGCTGGCAGATTGACAATGAGCCGGGACATTACGGAGTAGTGGATTACAGTGAAAATGCACAAGCCAAATTCCGTGTCTGGTTACAGAAGAAATACGGCTACTATTGACAAACTGAATGATACATGGGGAACCTCTTTCTGGAGTGAAACTTATCAGAACTTCGACCAAGTGCGTCTTCCCAGTCAGCAGGAAGTACCCGATAAGCCCAATCCTCATGCCATGCTCGATTTGAACCGCTTTATGGCGGATGAATTGGCAGGCTTTGTCAATATGCAGGCAGACATCCTTCGGCGGCATATCCACAAAGACCAATGGATCACTACCAACCTGATACCTATTTTCAATCCGGTCGATCCGGTACGGATCGATCATCCGGACTTCCTGACCTACACCCGCTATCTGGTGACCGGACATAATCAGGGAATAGGCAGCCAGGGTTTCCGGATGGGTATTCCGGAAGATCTCGGTTTCTCAAACGACCAGTTCCGTAATCGCGTAGGTAAAGCCTTTGGAGTTATGGAACTCCAACCCGGGCAGGTGAACTGGGGAGTGTATAACCCCCAACCTTTACCCGGTGCCATCCGTATGTGGGTGTATCACGTCTTTGCAGGTGGTGGGAAATTCGTATGCAATTACCGTTTCCGTCAACCTCTGAAAGGCAGTGAGCAATATCATGACGGCATGATAATGACTGATGGAGTGACTCTTTCTCCGGGCGGTGAAGAATATGTACGTATTACGCAGGAGATGAAAAAGCTTCGTGCCGCCTACGATAAGAAAAGCGTATGCCCGGTCAACTGGCCTCCCGACGTATTGGATTGCTTTTCGATATGAGTAATTATTGGGAAATGGAGTTCCAGCGGCAGACGGATCAATGGCGGACGATGGCTCACGTGCATAAGTATTACAATCTGCTAAAATCTTTCGCAGCTCCCGTAGACGTGATTTCGGAGAAAGAGGATTTTTCCGGTTATCCTTTCCTGATAGCTCCTGCCTATCAGTTGCTTGACAACAAGCTGGTAGAACGTTGGACTGAATATGTGAAGAAGGGAGGACATCTGATCCTGACTTGCCGTACCGGTCAGAAAGACCGTGACGCCAAACTGTGGGAGGCTCCTTTGGCTGCTCCTATTCATCAACTAGCCGGAATAAATAGCTTGTACTATGACCATCTGCCTCACAATCTGTACGGAAAAGTAGATTTCGGCAGGTAAGGAATACGCCTGGAATAATTGGGGGACGTACTGACACCGGCTGCCGGAACAGTTGTGTGGGCTGTCTATACAGACCAGTTCTATAAGGGAGCCGCTTCCGTGATACACCAAAACTGGGTAAAGGGAACGGTCACTTATATCGGAACGGATACCGATGACGGCAAATTGGAGAAAGAAGTAGTACGTCGTGTATATACGGAAGCCGGCGTACCGACTGAAGATTTACCGTACGGAGTGGTGAAGGAATGGCGTGACGGTTTTTACATCGCCTTGAATTATACGTCGGACATTCAGGAAATAGTCATTCCCGATGAGGCGGAGGTACTGATTGGCAGTGCACGCCTTGAACCTGCGGGAGTAGTGGTGTGGAAAGAAAAATCGGACAACAAGTATAAATAACCCAATAACAAGAAAAATGAAGATAAGAAATCTTATATCTTGTGCCCTTTGCGGGCTTACTCTCTTTGCCTGCTCACCATCCGGGGGAGGGAAAGATAGGGAAATGGACCGTTTCATTACCGACTTAATGGACCGGATGACTCTCCGTGAGAAACTCGGACAATTAAACCTGCCTTCGGGCGGTGATCTCGTGACAGGTTCGGTGATGAACGGTGAACTTAGCGATATGATTCGCAAACAGGAAATAGGCGGCTTCTTCAATGTCAAGGGGATCCAGAAAATTAATGCCCTGCAACACCTTGCGGTAGAAGAAAGCCGGTTGAAAATACCTCTACTTGTAGGTGCAGACGTTATCCACGGTTACGAAACTATTTTTCCAGATCCCATTGGCACTGTCCTGTAGTTGGGATACGCTGGCCGTCGAACGTATGGCACGCATCTCCGCCATTGAGGCCAGCGCAGACGGTATTAACTGGACATTCAGCCCGATGGTCGATATTTGTCGTGATGCCCGTTGGGGACGTATCGCAGAAGGGAACGGAGAAGATCCTTACCTGGGTTCTTTAATGGCAAAAGCGTATGTGCGTGGTTATCAGGGAAACAATATGCAGGGCAACGATGAAATACTTGCCTGTGTGAAACATTTCGCACTTTATGGAGCGTCCGAATCGGGACGCGATTATAATGTGATGGATATGAGCTGACTACGTATGTATAACGAATATCTGGCTCCTTATAAAGCTGCCGTTGACGCTGGTGTAGGCAGCATCATGAGCTCGTTTAATATCGTTGACGGTATTCCAGCCACAGCCAACAAATGGTTACTGACCGACCTGCTCCGGAATGAATGGGGCTTTCGGAGGGCTATTGGTAACAGATTACAATTCGATAGCCGAAATGTCCTCCCACGGTGTCGCCCCTCTGAAAGAAGCTTCCATACGTGCTTTGCAGGCAGGGACAGATATGGATATGGTTTCCTGTGGTTTTCTGAACACACTGGAAGAATCCCTGAAAGAAGGAAAAAGTGACGGAAGAACAGATAAATGCGGCCTGCCGTCGTGTCCTGGAAGCTAAATATAAATTGGGGTTATTCTCCGATCCGTATAAATATTGTGATACTCTGCGTACCCGGGAAAAACTTTATACGGCCGAACATCGTTCTTCCGCCCGTACGATTGCAACTGAAACTTTTGTTTTGTTGAAGAACGATCATCATCTGCTTCCTTTGGACATAAAAGGAAAGATTGCCCTGATCGGTCCGATGGCAGATGCACGTAATAATATGTGTGGAATGTGGAGTATGACATGTACTCCGTCTCGTCACAGAACATTATTGGAAGGAATTCGCGCGGCAGCGGGTGACAAGGCTGAAATTCTATATGCGAAAGGCAGCAACATATATTATGATGCGGAAACAGAAAAGGCAGCTACGGGCATTCGCCGCTGGAACGTGGAGACAACCGGGAGTGTTGGACGAGGCTTTACGCGTGGCTTCCCGTGCAGACATCATTGTAGCTGCTTTGGGTGAGTGTGCGGAAATGAGTGGTGAATCGGCTTCACGTACCAGTCTGGAGATACCCGATGCTCAACAGGATTTATTGAAGGCTCTAGTGAAGACGGGCAAACCTGTCGTACTTCTTCTGTTCACGGGACGTCCTTTAGTCTTGAACTGGGAGGCTGCGAATGTACATTCCATATTGAATGTCTGGTTTGGAGGTAGTGAAACGGGGGACGCGGTTGCCGATGTATTGTTTGGCAAGGTCAGCTCCAAGTGGCAAACTGACAACTACCTTCCCGCGTTCGGTGGGACAGCTGCCGTTATTCTACAATCATTTGAATACAGGTCGTCCTGATCCTGACAGTCATATATTCAACCGCTATGCCAGCAATTATCTGGATGAGAGCAATGAACCTCTGTATCCGTTCGGATATGGTTTGAGTTATACGGACTTTGTTTATGGTGAGTTGCAGATTAGCTCGGAAACCTTGCCTAAAAATCGGTGAGTTAACGGTTTCTGTGACTGTTACCAATAAAGGAAACTACGACGGTTACGAGACAGTGCAGCTATATCTTCGTGATATTTATGCGGAGATCGCCCGTCCGGTGAAGGAGCTGAAAGGTTTTGAACGCGTCTTCCTGAAGAGCGGGGAAAGTCGTGACATTAACTTCGTTATCACGGAAAATGATCTGAAATTCTATAATTCCGGTTTGGAATATATCTATGAACCCGGAGAATTTGATGTTATGGTAGGACCGAACTCCCGTGATGTACAAACCAAGCGGTTTAGAGCTGAATGATGGATACAGTATAACTCAAAGGTGAAAATTAAAATAAATAGACTTGTATATTAATCAATTGAAATAGCATGAAAAATAAATGGTGTGTTAATGTTGTGTTTTTATTCTTTTTTAGTGGGGATATGTATAAATGCTTGTACGCAGGAGTGCAACTCCTCAAACAATGATCGTTGGTCAGAAGAGAAAATACAGAAATGGTATGACGACCAGGATTGGCTGATAGGTTGCAATTATATTCCGGCAACAGCAATCAATCAGATAGAAATGTGGAGTGCGGATACTTTCAATCCTAAACAAATAGATAAAGAACTGTCATGGGCACATGATCTGGGTTTTTAATACCTTACGGGTTTTCTTAAGCAGTGTAGTATGGAAAAAAACGATGCGAAAGGCATGAAAAAAACGTATGGATGAATTTCTGAATATTTGTAAGAAGTACTCAATTCGTCCTATGTTTGTATTCTTTGATGATTGTTGGAATCCAGAGTCGGCTTATGGCAAACAACCGGAGCCGAAGCCGGGAGTTCATAATTCCGGATGGGTACAGGACCCTTCATGCAGCTTGCGCAAGGATACGTTGACTTTGTATCCTTTTCTACAAGAGTATGTCAAAGATATTATACGCACTTACGCTCATGATGACCGGATATTGATGTGGGATTTATATAATGAACCCGGAAATAGTAAACACGAGGAAACCTCTTTGTCTTTATTGACCAATGTTTTTCGCTGGGTACGCGACTGTAAACCGTCACAACCGATTACTGCCGGTATCTGGGACTATAATTCTCCCCCAAGAATGTTCTGAATGCATTTATGCTGAATCATTCGGACATTATCTCTTATCATAATTACGATAATGAGGCACGGCATGCCGAGTGCATCAAATTTCTAAAGATGCTTAACCGTCCGTTGATCTGTACCGAATATATGGCCCGCCGCAATGACAGCCGTTTTTGCAATGTCCTTCCTCTGATGAAAAAAAAAGAAAAGACCGGAGCTATTAATTGGGGATTTGTTGCAGGAAAGACAAATACTATTTTTGCTTGGGATGAAGTGATTCCGTCGGGAGAAGAGCCGGAGTTATGGTTCCATGATATTTATCGTTCTAACGGAGTACCTTTTTCAACAGGAAGAAGTCGATTGCATAAAATCTCAGACAGGAAAAAGATAGAATCCCGTATTCATTTTTCATTTCTGTTTTTTAGTTTTCATATAGGTTACTACCATATATTATTTTATTTTTGCATCATTCTTCTTATGATTTGATAACTACTATAATTAAAACCATGAAAAAACTGAAGATTTTATTATTTCTATGTGTTGTCGCATGTACGCTTACGGTACAAGCACAAAAACAATTTACCTTGAATTCTCCGGATGGGAAACTCCAAACAACTATTACCGTCGGTGATAAGTTGACTTATGACATCCATTGTGACGGACGTCAGATACTGGCTTCTTCTTCAATTTCAATGACATTGGATAATGGAGAAGTTTGGGGAGAAAAGCAAAGTTGGCCGGCACTTCCGGGAAAAAAGTAGATCAGATGATTCCTTCTCCTTTCTATCGCGCCAACGAACTAAGAGATTACTATAATGAACTGACTCTCCGGTTTAAGAAAGATTGGAACGTAGAGTTTCGTGCTTACAATGATGGTATTGCATATCGCTTTGTCAGCCGGTCGAAGAAACCTTTCAATGTAGTGGATGAAACTGTAGATTACCGTTTCCCGTCCGATATGGTAGCCTCTGTTCCGTATGTAAAAGCGGGGAAAGACGGTGATTACGAATCCCAATATTTCAATTCTTTCGAGAACACTTATACTACTGATCGATTATCGAAACTGAATAAAAAACGTTTGATGTTTCTGCCGTTAGTAGTGGATGCTGGTGAAGGTGTCAAGATTTGTATCACAGAATCCGGTTTGGAGAATTATCCCGGTCTCTATTTATCTGCTGCTGAAGGGGAAAACCGGTTGACAGGACGATTTGCTCCATACCCCAAAAAGATGGTGCAGGGCGGACACAATCAACTTCAAATGTTGGTGAAAGAGCGTGAAGCTTACATTGCCAAAGTGGATAACCCCCGAAGTTTTCCATGGCGAATGAGCATTGTTACCACTTCCGATAAGGACTTGGCGTCAAGTAACTCTGAGCTATTTGCTGGCTTCGCCTTCACGCTTGTCGGATCTTTCATGGATCAAACCCGGCAAAGTGGCTTGGGATTGGTGGAATGACTGGAATCTGGATGGCGTTGATTTTGTGACCGGAGTGAATAATGCTACTTATAAAGCATATATTGATTTCGCTTCGTCAAAGGGTATAGAATATGTGATACTTGATGAAGGTTGGGCGGTCAATCTGAAGGCGGACCTGATGCAGGTTGTCAAGGAGATTGACTTGAAAGAGTTGGTAGATTACGCCGCTTCCAAAAATGTAGGTATCATTCTTTGGGCAGGTTATTATGCTTTCGAACGTGATATGGAGAATGTCTGCCGTCATTATGCTGCAATGGGGGTGAAAGGCTTCAAAGGTCGACTTCATGGACCGTGACGATCAGGAAATGACCGCATTCAACTACCGGGCTGCCGAGACTTGTGCTAAATATAAGTTGATCCTCGATTTGCACGGCACACACAAACCGGCCGGTTTGAACCGTACTTATCCGAATGTGTTGAACTTCGAAGGGGTAAATGGATTGGAGCAGATGAAATGGAGCCCGGCTTCGCTCGATCAGGTGAAATATGATGTGATGTTGCCTTTCACCCGTCAGGTTTCCGGTCCGATGGACTACACCCAAGGCGCGATGCGTAATGCTTCGAAAGGTAACTATTATCCTTGTAACTCAGGAACCTATGAGCCAGGGAACTCGCTGTCGCCAACTTGCTCTGTATGTGGTATTCGAGTCTCCTTTCAATATGCTGTGCGATGCGCCAGAGCAACTATATGCGCGAACTGGAATCGACCGAATTTATTGCCAATATTCCGACCGTATGGGATGAAAGTATCGTGCTTGATGGCAAAATGGGAGAGTACATCGTAACGGCACGCCGGGCAGGAAATGTCTGGTATGTAGGTGGAATTACCGATTGGACGGCACGTGATATTGAAGTAGATTGTTCCTTCTTGGGCGACAAGACATACGATGCTACATTATTTAAGGATGGAGTGAATGCCCACCGGGTTGGACGTGATTATAAATGTGAATCTTTCCGGATAAAGAATGACAGTAAGTTGAAGATTCATTTGGCACCCGGAGGCGGTTTTGCACTGAAGATCAAATAATAGCTACTTTAGGTTCTATATTCTATCTAAATATTGAACCGGATTTAATAAGTCTGAAATAGGTTCGATGCTGTATCAGTAAATTTGATACAGCATCGAATTTTTATGAACAGGCCGATTGAGGACCTGCCGTGCAATGACAAATTAGAACGTGTCAGGATAATGCCGCAATACCTGTTCCTATCAGATTGGCATTATTCATACTTTTTATGTCGATCTCTACGTCTTCCAAACCAAATAAACTGAAGAGTTCCCGTAATTTCTCCATGACAATCATATTATAGTTTTTATCTTTTCTGTTCTTGCTCCAGAAAAGACTTTCCTTCGGCAACCAGGCAAATTCTCCTTATCTCCTTATTGTATGACTTTAGCAACATGATAAGCCCTGTAAGTGAAGCTGCAACCAATTGCGCTGATCTGCCATATATCCACTGTGCTACCTGCACATACACTTCTTTATAAATATCGGGATAGTTCATGATAGCGGTAAGTTTTGTGCATCAAATTTTTCTTCAAATTCTTCTAAAGGAAAAGTTGCTTTTAAAATATCTCCCAGATACATACCGGATACTGCTTTCTCGAAACGTTGTCTTCCCGGATTGTCGGAGATTACATCTACCGTATTATCTACTGCGGTGAGGAATGGCGGATGGAAGTTCCCTGACTCCAGATTAACGGGAATCAAGCCATCAACCTTATGTGACGGACTTAACTTCTTAATTTTGTCAGCCGGAATAAAAGTAGCCATATTAGTGCCTGTTCCTACAATCAGTCCTATATATGCATCATAACTGCTGTCGGTAAGTCCTGCAAATAAACTGGCTACGGTGTCATTAAGCACTTTTATATTCGTAAACTTGATTTTATTTCTTTTTCGTTTAGATAGTCCAGTAAAGGCTTCCCTACCACTTCTCCGATCATCTCTTTTTATGTCAACTCCTTTTGTCCAGCGTAAGAGTTTGGCATCTCCGCTTGGCACAGACTCTGTCGGATAAGAAAGCAATATCCGATTGGCATTTCTTTTTCCCGTTTTATTCCGGTAATCATGTCTGCCAATTCTTTGAATAATTCCTCGCGGGTATAGCCGAGGAGATTTCATAACCGACATGTCTTTCTTCCAACCATTGTTGGGGTGAATAGTTGGAGGAACTTTATGCTGAAGTCAACGATTGCCACCCGATAATTGGTTCCTCCCCAAATCAAGCACTAACGATTTACCATTAATACTACTTGCTTTCGGAGTGATAAAAGTTGGAATGCATTGTATCTCTGCATTTTCAGTGTTCAATCCCTTTCTACTTTTGCTTTGAATGAACGGGCAATTTCTTTGAGTTGCTCATTATCTAACTGAAAAATATTCTTCTCCATGATATTGACTTTTTATTGTGTATACTATGATATATATGAATAACAACTGAAAAGGAATTTTGCTCGGTCGGTCGGTATACGGTATATGGATTCGGCCGGATTCCTGATTTATCTCTTTCTTTTTTTGCTCTTTCCTAAAAAATAACCTTTCGTTGAATTCAAGTTCTCCTGCAAATGATTTTTCATTTTCATTTCTCATGTTCTCATAAGTTGTATGGTATTTGTTTGTAAATCAATAATATAATGCTATGAGAAATAAACTGTGAAATGATATTTCTCATAGTATTTCCATCATTTACCCCTAAAAAAGCTGCATTTCTCATAGGTTTCAACTCATTTCTCCTCTTATTCTCATACTCCTTTTATTTGTTTTGCTCATTTCTCATACATGATGGCTGCAGCTTTTTCCCGAACTCTCGCCGGACTTGCGATTATTCCTTTCCCTATGTTGTTTATTAATCAACTTCCTATTGTTTACTGCTTTCCTGTGTATCATTCACCTTATATCTTTCTGTTTTTCCTTAATCATTGCCATTCCTTCCTGCTACTATCTGTATCGTTCCACTCGAGTGAACAGATCGTTCCACTCAGTGGACGGTTCTTTTCTAGTGCTCAAGCCTGTTCACTGGAGTGGAACACAAGGTAGGAAACCTGTTATACTCTTTCCTTAATCTTTTATACATTTATCACACCAATATTGTCTTTTCATCTTATTAATAAGATATTTATCTTTCATTTACAATATTATTTGAGTACATTTACGTGATTATAAATCACAATTAAAATGAAGCAAGAAACTAAAAAAGAAAGATTGAGATCAGCAACCTACATGAATTTGCTGATTCATTAATATTGATAGATAACCGGATAGACCGTTGTAAAAAACATCAGGCCAGTACCATTGTTCTTATTGCAATTTCTGCTGTTATATGTGGCGCTGATACTTGGAATTCAATAGAAGACTTTGGTAAAAAGTAAAGAATCTTTTTTGCAGCCAAGCTTTCCAATTTTAATGGTATCCCTTCCCATGATACATTTAATCGCTTTTTCTCGGCATTAGATCCTTTAAAATTTGAAGAATCTTATAGGCAATGGGTCCAAAGCATTCTCAAATGTTATTCGGGGCATATAGCCATTGATGGTAAAACCATACGAGGAGCCTATGAATCCGAACAGGACAAGCGTCATCGTAAACAAGGAGTGCTTCCTGATTCGAATACGGGAAAGTACAAATTGCATGTCATCAGTGCATTTGCAACAGAACTGGGAATCTCCCTTGGACAGTTATGTACACAAGAAAAGGAAAAATGAGATAGTTGTCATTCCTGAATTATTAGATATGTTGTGTATAAAAAAGATTGTATTATTACAATTGACGCTTTAGGATGCCAGCGTACAATTGCAGAGAAAGTCATAAAGGGAGAAGGTGACTACATTTTTATAGTGAAAGATAATCAACCGAAATTAAAGGAAATAGTACTGTCAGTAACAGAAAGTATTGTATCAAAAGGTACAACAGTACGATTTGACAAATATGAGACTTTAATAGATATTTATTTCTACTTTTGTCATAATTTACTTTCGAGCGAAGGAAGTAGTTTTTTAATAATTTTATTGAGAACGGTTATTTGTTACATTCATATATAAAATCCGCTAAATTTTAACTTTCGTGAATGGAATGAATGACAGGTCTCACGCACTATTGTCTGTATAACCTTGTTATATACACAATTGGGCGTGGGGCTATCACTTATGTTCACGAAAGGGGTCTTAGCGGATACCTATATATGGCATGAATAGATAGTTTCCACGCTCTCTTTTTTTTATAAACCCTCCACCGGGAACTGATGCGGTAATAAACGCAAAACCTATGTACGGAGACTTTAATCGAATTGTTGTTCAGCTGATCTCAGCATCCTGTTATGTACAAACCCCTCTCTGATTTAACCTGTACCGAATGCGAACTAGCCTATGCTTTGATACGGGAGTTGATTGATTTGTCAATCGAAGGGGATTATACTTTATTGGACTATATCCAAATGGCCCGGCTGGAATACTATCTGGGTAAACTGTCTTGTAAGATAAGCTGTAGTAGGGAGGAGACTGCCCTTCATTATGCGGGCGCCCTTCATCTGTTAGAAAAAGGCGGCTTTGATTTGGGCATAAAGAAGTGGGTTGAACTTGTCAGCCTGCGAATAGAGAGTTCTAAAAAAGAATGACATTCTGATTTTATAGTTAGAATCTGATTAGTACCCACTCTGTATTTATCCGATCTATACCTATGGATATCAACCGTTATACCGCTTAAAAAAGTATTCTGACGGTTGATTCTAAATCCGGTCTTGCTTTTTTATATGGCTATTTTCTTGTAGTTTTCTTTTTCGTCTTTTCTCTTTTCATTCTCTTTTCACGCCTTCACGCGCCCGCGTGTAATATAATAATGTGTAGCCCTCTCGTCGTTTCCGCACACAATTTCCCCCATACATAAAAAAATATGTTCTACAACATCGTTATGCGTCAGCACTTTAGCAAATTCATTCAAAAATAATTAGAAAAAATAGTTTGATATATTTGGAGTATATATCAAAAGGGCGTACTTTTGCACCCGCTTTCCAAGAGAAGAAAGCCTTGAAAAATTGACTTAGTGAAAAAGTGGAATCTCACTTAGAGAAAAGAACAAAAAACTTCCGAAAAAGTTTGGATTATAATAACTAAAGTTCTTATCTTTGCAGTCCGATTCGCAAAGAAAATTGGCAAGAGTTATTCTTTCATACCTTCTTTCCCTTTCGCATAGAGAGCCAGAGAAATCGAGTAAAAAGAAAAACTAAAAAAACTTCCGAAAAAGTTTGGTAGTTAAAATAAAACCTCTTACCTTTGCACCCGCTTTTAAAACGAAAGCAGCAAGTTCTTTGAAATATTGATAAACAATACAAGTAGTACAAGAAAAAAATAGAACCGTCAATACTTGTCTTATTCAGTACTTTTACAATGAAGAGTTTGATCCTGGCTCAGGATGAACGCTAGCTACAGGCTTAACACATGCAAGTCGAGGGGCAGCAGTTTGGTTTGCTTGCAAACTGAAGATGGCGACCGGCGCAGGGTGAGTAACACGTATCCAACCTACCGATAACTCTGGAATAGCCTTTCGAAAGAAAGATTAATACCGGATAGTATACGAATATCGCATGATATTTTTATTAAAGAATTTCGGTTATCGATGGGGATGCGTTCCATTAGTTTGTTGGCGGGGTAACGGCCCACCAAGACTTCACGATGGATAGGGGTTCTGAGAGGAAGGTCCCCACATTGGAACTGAGACACGGTCCAAACTCCTACGGGAGGCAGCAGTGAGGAATATTGGTCAATGGGCGCGAGCCTGAACCAGCCAAGTAGCGTGAAGGATGAAGGTTCTATGGATTGTAAACTTCTTTTATACGGGAATAAAGTTTTCCAC
>VOFC01004415.1_pt1 | contig 14282 bp, 20 predicted proteins | sample 5384161 | NCBI WGS metagenome assembly VOFC01 (sample SAMN12384722, study PRJNA508395) | human gut metagenome | isolation source: healthy gut B | host: Homo sapiens | reverse complement strand
TCACCTTGCCGTTTTCAGTAAAGCAACTTTAAGTATTTGATACCTGCTTTTTTTGTTTCAAGGGTTATGTCCGTTTTGTCGAGTGCCCGTTATCATAAACATACTTTCCACGCACCGCGTCGCGTTGCCGCACATTTCGGCTTCGCTTCCGTCCGCATTAAACATACGCATGCGAAAATCCGCACAGTCGGACTTCATAATAAGTACCAAACCGTCCGAGCCTATTCCGAAATGTCTGTCGCTTACAAACTCGGAAACCGCAGACGGGTTTTTCAACCTTTTCTTCAAAACAGTTGACGTATACGTAATCATTTCCTATTCCTTGCATTTTGGTGAACTTCAAATTAAATCAATCCTTTTCGCTCTACCTATCTATTTTTATAACAAATAAAGCAAATTTTACAATAGAAAATGCATAATTTTTTCAAAAAAATTTCATCTTATTACATGTTTTCAAACCACTCCCTTGCTTATTATACAGTTATATCGTAAATTTGTTGTCAGAGTAAAACGAAAAACACAAATATGTAAAAATATCCCGGATATACGTTGAATATACCCGGATATTTGTAAAATTATTATTTTTTGAGGCATTTGAGAATCATTGCGGCGGCAAAGGATGCAAAACCGTGGTTCATACTTCCCCGTCCGCTGTCATTGTGCTCCCAAAGCGTATTTGTCTCCGCCGCCATTTTCGCGAAATATCTTTAATTTCGGGAAAGCAGCTGATTATGTCTGCCGTACCCGTAAAGAATTTCCATGCGCATATATCATAAACGGGGCGGCCGGAACGATATCAGCAAAACCTCCGGGCTTCTTTCCGGACAAAAACATTAAATACTGCATTTTTAAATCCTTGTATTTGCTGTCGTGCAGATTTATCCCCAGCATCCGCACTGCATAATATTGGCAAACCTCGGAAATGTTTTTGCAGTAACAAGCTTTCCGTTCTCCCTTGCGGCATTATCGGCAAAAAAAGCTGCCGTTAAACGACATATCGGTTATTATATTTTTAAGCTTCCGCGCCTTTTCTTCAAGATCGCTTCTTTCAAGCAGTCTGCCGGTAATTTCAAGAAAACGGACATACAGCATGTTCGTGGGAAAATTAACGTCATTAAGCCACTCGTTTGCACGCGACCACTCAACAATATTCCAACCGGGGAGATTTTCCAAAAGACCGTATTCGTTTTCGTATCGGCTGTAAAAATCCGCGAGAGCCTCAAACGCCTCCTGTACTTATGATGAGCAGTACCGTTTCTGTATTTTAAATACTGTTTCAAGCTCAAGCTGTAAACCACATCGCCCACTGCGGAACATAGCTGCCGTTTTTGTGGTCGGCCGGATAGCACATATGAAGCATGCCTTCAGGAATATCACGATTATCCGAAAGTATATAATTCTCTGTAAAATCATCTTCGATACAGGTGTTGCCCGTAAGCGCGTATTCTGCCTGTGCAGTGTAGTAGCTGTCACATAGCCAGCCGGCTCTCTCTCTCGTGTCGGACAGTCCATGTATATGTCAACGGCATTCTGCCGGTACGTTTCAACCGCGGCGGCATATACCACCTGTCAAAGAACGGCGTGTCGCCCGAGTTCAGACCTTCGGTATTTACAGGCGAACAACATTCTCTTACCCAGCAATATCGGAAATTGCCGCCTCTCCGCTTAATATGCATACGGCGAGATATTTAAAAGCCGCTGCACTCAAAGCTGTCTCTGCTTCTGTGCTCTCCGGGAGTTTTATTTAAAACAAAATCAACAGCGTTTTGTTATCGTATCGCTTATTAAAAGTCTGTTATCGCAGAGCTTTTCGGAAAACGATACAATTATTCGGCAGTTTTTCGGAGGTTGTTGCGGTAAGTCTGATAAATCCGGTGCGTTTTGCCGAAAATCAAAAAATCGCATACTGTCCGTTTTTTCAGCGATATTTTGCCGTTAAACGCTGTATTTGATATGCTGGGCATTGAACAAGTCTTATGTAATCTTCATATTGATTGCGGACAAGAACGTTTTCGGCGAAAAAGCGTTACATTCGGATCGCTGTTTTCTATAAAGCGCGGTTTCTGTATTCAGGCAAATTTGTTTTTTCAGCGTTCCGGAAACACATATATCGGTCGCATGTAGCTGTTTGAATTCCGGAAAAAGGCGATTTTCTCTCAAGATAATGCAAGTCGGACTAAGCGTTTCTACATCGGCAGATACCGTATCGTTATCGGAAAACGTCCATACATCGGAAAAGGTGCGCTGATATGAATAGCGGGGACATTTTTGTTCCCGTGCCCGTAACACGCGCGCCGGCAAAAATTGTATCCGGTAGCGCACAAAACCGTACCGTTCCCCGTAACCTCCGCCTGAACGAAGCTTTCTTGATTCACAAAACAAAAGCTGTTGCAGTTATAACCCGCCGCCTCAATGGAAATGACGTTTTCACCGGGTACAGTGTTAAGATGAACAACGTCAATCCGCGCATATCCGTAAGCGGTTCTTGCCGGACCGTAGTGAATAAAATTCCGTTTAAGTATACCTTGTAATTAAAACTGGCCGAAGTTATATGCAGACGGGCATCAGCACATCCTTCAAACTCAGCGGAGAATTTTGCCTGGATATTTATATCTTTTTTGATAGTTCTTTCAGCCAAACGGGTTTTGCCTTTATAAAATTCATATATGTTATTCCTGTCAGTTATTTGTAATTGCATTGCGGTAAAGGTCTCAAACCGGAAAAAATCATTCCAAATATACGCCTTTGCCGTAAAATTTTGTTTTGGTTTTCAACAGAAACGATGACGTCCGTATACACCGCCGGTGTGCCGAAAGCCTCTTTTTGCGGAAGCTCAACACATTTACAGTTTGTCTTTTTATTAAAGAGTCGTTTTCATCGTACAATGCAAGTTATAACAACCGGGGATACTGTTTTTACCGTATCGCCGTTTTCACCCCTGCACACGTCATTTTGCAAGCTTTTTACTGTTGAAGTAATATTCGTACCGTCATCTGTTATGGGAGTTAACGGAACACTGTAAAAAGGAACGTTTCCTTCTTTACACCTAAGTTATCGATTGACATATCTACATTAAGCGGAGCAAAATGTCAATTGAAGTAAGTGCGTAATCCGCATCGCTTTTTAAAAATTCTGTTCGGTAGACGATATAATTTCACCGTTTGCCTTGCAGAACATATAACGTACTTTTTGTCCGGTACGCTGACACTGATTTTCAGCTTTGCCCATTGTCCCGCAGGAACTGAACCGCCTATACTTAAAGCCTTGTTCTCTGCAGTATCAAAATACTGAGCATACCATGATTTTTTCGGTATTATAAGACGTTGTCCACATTCTCGCAATTTCAACTCTTTTTACCTCCCGCAACCGTTCCGTCCGTGCCGTTTTTCCAGCCGTATACGACAAATTCGCCGCGGTTATCGCCTGTCATATTGTCATAGCCGGAAACGGTTTGCAGTCTTATATCAAATTCGTATGATATTATACCTGAGGCAAGTCCGCCGTTTGCACGGGTGTAACCGTTTCCTCCGACAGGAGTTTGAATTAAAATAGACAACACATGGGTTAGCGCTGCTTCCTCCTTTAAATTTGCAAAACAGATATTTGTCACCGGCTTTTCCTGTAACACCGTCATAAACCGTATTGCCTTCGCTGTCCGTATACAATCTCTGAAATTCAGTTCGCTGTTTTTTTCTTGCGGCAAGATAAAAATAGGTGGAAAACCAATTTGTTATCGTAGAATTATCCGGTTTCCAGTTCGGGTCATCAGACTGTCAAAATTAATTGTATAATTCCAAGGCTCATTCATAGGAAATTCCGGAAGCTCCGCAGCAGATACGCAAAAAAACAACATGACAAGAGCATAGATACTGTCAGAATAAATGCCGTTTTGCTAAAAAATTTCTTTTTCATTCTTTCATTCACCTTTCATATTGTTTTTTTTTAATATTGCAATATTATCGATTATTAATCTATAATCATTATACTATATTAATAAGCTGCGGAAAAGGTAGATTTTAATTACACCCCCAAAAAAGCAAGCCAACCGGCTTGCTTTCAGACTGTCGAAAAAGTCGGTCAACCACAAGCAAACTATAATTTTAATCATCTTAATTTTAAAGAAGTTTTGATTCAAAAACAAGCCACAATCAAATCAGATATTTGATTGAATCGACCTCTAAGCCCCGAAATTCCGGGGTTTTGCTTGTTCCGTCCGGCGCGCCCTCTAACGTACCTTTGTACGCCGATGAGTGCGCGCCGAACAGATTTACCAACGTTCCGAAACCATTGACGCCGCCGTCAAATACCGTGCCGCGGTCGTCCTTCCATTTTCCGCGCGGGAGCTTGACGCTTCGTTTAACGGTTTTCGGTGTTATCGACAGGCGCCGCCAAAATATCGTTTCCCAGCATAAACTGGTCGGAAATCGTTTCAAATCCCTCGTCCGGGAAAACATATGTCATATGACGAATGATAGGCTCTCCCGTTTCGGCGGCATTGCGTGCAAGCTTTAAAAATACATCGCTGAAATCCTCATGCAGCCTTTACAGCCGCTTTTTACAAGCTCCGAATGCTCGGGACTCAAAAGCTCTCCAGGGAAGCTGTGAAATTTGCATCATGCCCATAAGAGCGTTTGCCTGTGCCCAGCGCACAAAAAGCTCTCCGTCAAGCTTTTGCCCCTTTATTAAAACAATCAAGTATGCCTCCGCCTACCATGTCGGGACAACAGTAAGCATAACCACAAAGCCCCTGCAAAATGGTATGAGGGATCAAAGTGTTTATTCCGAAATCATTCCATGTATGATATTTATCATGCAGCCGCGCAACAATTGCCCTTCCGCCGAATTTCCATGCCGCTCTGAATTCGTTGAAGCTGTAACGCTCACCCACGGCGTTAAACGCAGCCGTTTGTTCTCTTGCCGGTGTTGGCTTAAAGATAATATCGTCGTCCTCATAAAAATATTTATCACCGGCGTCAAACTTAAAGCCGTCAACTTCGTAGCGATCCGTAAGACTGTCAAGCTCGCTCCAAAACCACTTGACCGCTTCCGGGTTGGTAAAAGTCCAAAAACGGCGCTGTATCCGCTCCACCATTTACGCACGGCAACCTCTCCGTCACGCTGTCTTATAAGATACCCTTTATCTCTGAGCATTTTAAATCTTGTTCCGGCAGAAGAAACAATAGGCGAAACCCACAGCATAACCTTAAAGCCCATATTGTGAAGCTGATTTATCAGATATTTCGGGTCGGGAATTTTCCCCCTGTGAAATTCAAGTATGCCGTAGTCCTCCTGCCAGCCGCCGTCAATCATCAAAACCCCGGAAGCAAGTCGTTTTCGATTATTTCCTTGGCATATGCAAGGATTTTTTCGGTTGTCTGATCCGTTCCCAGTCCAATCCACGTATTGTATTGGGGCATACGCCAAAAAAAAGCTCGTCCGGCATGCTGCCGGTGAAGGAAAATGTCTTTGCATTACCGCAAGATATGCGCCTCGCAAATTCTCATACCCTTCTCCCCCATTCAAATTTATCCGAGCCGCAAAAGTTCATAATGCCGTTTTTAATTTTCACCGAAAAGCAGCCGTCGCTCCAAATGTACCTGCCCTTGCTTGATACCATAACGGGCGCAAACTGATCGTTCTCACTTCCGCCCAAAAGGTCAAATTCAGCGTCCGAATCCCGTGTGTAAGGCATTTCGTGACCTAAATTCACACAGCCTCCCCACCAGTATTCACTGTTTTCAATACTAATCTGTCTGTCCATAAATTCCTCCGTTATATATCGAATTCTTCAAAAATTTTAATTTTCTTTAGAAACCCTATTAAATCGCGGGTAGCAGTGAAATTCAGCTTTTCAGTATATGATTTATATGCGTTTTTTACGGTACCGAGAGAAATAAACTCGCTGTCGGCAATTTCACTGCGTTTTTTCCTGTATACAGGCTTTTTAAAATCTTTTTCTCCATAGCGGTAAGTTTTGAAAAGCTGTTAATAAAAACAGCATACTTTCCTCTCTTGTCCGTGTTTTTCAATGCTGCTTCTTAATTTTTTCGCAATGTACGGACCGATGAAATTGTCGTTTTCATATACCTGTCTTATACGCTCACAAATCTTTACGGTATCATCCTCCTTTAAAACATAGTCTACCGCCCCTGCAAGATACGCTTCAACCACGTAGTCGTCGGTATCATATATTGTAAGCATTATTATTTTAATATCGGGGAACGCCGCACAGATTTTCCGCGTAGCGTCAACGCCCGCTCCGGCATATTCCATCTGTATGTCCATAAGAATAACATCCAAATCAAGTGAAGACGCCATATGCCCGCCTCGTTTCCGGATGCTGCAACACCGGCAAGCTCCATATCGGGCTGTGAGTTTATAATTTCGCCGAAATAGCTCTGACTTCTTTCAAATCATCAACAACCATAATCCTGATCATTTTTCACCTCTCACAATCGGCACGCAGTAAAATCTGAAATTCCGTAAAGCTTCCCGGCTCGCTCCGGACATTTATATATCCGGAATGTGCCTCTATTACATTTTTAGTGTATGAAAGTCCAATACCCCAGTTATTGAAGTTTTGCTTAGTTGAACAAAACGGCAAAAAAAATATCTTATTTATGTGTTTTCTGCTTATTCCCGGACCGTTGTCCGTTATGCTTACGCAAATCCAGTTATCCTCTCGCCATACCTCTATAGTTATACGCTTATTTTGCTTTTCAAATCAAATCAAAGCGCTTCGCGGGCATTGGAAATCACATTATAAAATGCTTCGCTTAAATATTCTTCATCGCCGTAGATAATGTCCGAGCCGCAGCCCTTAACCGATATAAATATTTCCTCGGCATTAACGCGTTCAAGAGCTTTTTTTACGCAAGCAATTGCCGAAACCTGACTGAAATTAAGGCACGGCTTATTATATATATCCAGAAATCTTTCCGCCTGGCGGGAAAAACGTGCCACATTCTCGCTTATTTCATTCCAGCGCCTCCATACATTTCTCCGTTCCGAAGGCTTCGACAGCCTTTTTTTGAAGTATGTTCATTGTGAACATGGCGTTCTTGTAACTGTGAAAAAGATGCCGTATGTCCTAACAAGAATCTTTGATTTCTTATATGCTCTGTTCTTTTTCGAAAAGAACCCAATCGTCAAATATCTTGTATTTCACAAGTATAAATGTAACTGCCGAAATCATAACAAATACCACAATAGGCGTATAGATGTAAAGAGATTTATCATATATAAGACCTATGCTGTCGAAATTATATATGTCGGTATTGCTGATAAAATACTTAAGCGGGGTCATGTTAATCATAAAAAAACACAGCGCAAGCATAATCACAGAAACCACCGATATAACCTTCAAATGAAGCTTTTTGTATATAAGCCGGGTTCTTGCAAACGCTGCAGAGAAAATATATAAGGAACAAGCGCAAAACCGTATATATACAAATTGTTATATATTAAAAAAAAAAATTGCCTTTAAGCTCGCTGCCCGGTTTATTGAGCGCCGTATCAAGATAAATCTGTTCAATAGCGGAGCTTTGGTTAAAAAGTAAAGGTATACCGCCGTTGCAGCCGTAAAAATACAAAAAGTAACACACAGTTGTTTTCCGGATAGCATGTCTGCAGTTTTTCACGGCGAGAACAGTCATGGCAAACTCGAAAATTACAACAGCGGCATTAAGCAGGTTTTTAATGTCAAAAGTAGCTGATTTTAATATTTGCTATATAATAATACAGCACGAATTCAAACTGAAAAAAAAGTAACGGTAAGCCGTCATTTTAATTATGTACAGCGTCAGTGAAAAGCATAAGAAGTCCGAATGAGAAAAAACAAAAAGCAAGAACACAAAAGTATATATGCTTTTGTTTTTCACAATCAGAAACGACAGGCTTATCATTGCAAATATCAGTACCGCTATAAGCATGTAATCCGCTCCAATCTGTTTGTTTAACTATATTATAGCAGATATCTGCAGGAAAATAAAAAGCATTAATTAATTATCGGCCTGCCATATAAACACCGAATTCTGAGGGAGCATATGATGTCCCCAATCCGCCGCCGAAGCAAACGGCACCGATGTTTCCGAAGCCGTCGTTATCATTAACACGAACACTGATTCTTAAAAATTTTCCCGGGCGGGATACACAAACGGATAAAGCTCGCTTATAGGGATAATTATTTTGTAAAGCGCACTGTTATCATCTTTTTTTCCACGGAAATATACCGTCCGTTGAGAATTGTTTCCCGAAGGTGAAAAATCATCGGGGACAGACGCGTCCGTTGACGCTGCTTTTTTCTTGTACAATACCGACCGGTTCCGTCGTAAACAGCGACAAACTCGTTAACATAGCGCGACAGTCCCGTGCCTTCACTGTCAACAGCTATCTGAATACTGTCGTAGCTGTCAAAATGAGATGTGTCAGATACACTTGCGTAGTGGTTATTATCGCTTACGGAAACCATGATATAAAGCGCCTCGTCGTCTATATACATTTTTCCGCCGGCATTAAAGCCGGAGGGCTGACTTTTTCCGCTGTCGAACTCCATATCAATTAACGTAATCGCCGGCAGTTATTGCTGCAATCACTTCCTTTAGTGGAAGGATTGAATATATAAGAACCGTGCGACCTTATTTCCGGCACGCTCTCGCCTGTACTGCCTGATATTACACCGTTAAAAATAAGGCTCCTCAAATTTTTTCCGAGAACTGTATCATTGTCCCAATTTATATCGTAAAAAAGAATTGTCAAAGTCTGTAAGCCAATACAAACGGTTTTTAACAAGACTTCCCGTTGCGGCTCTTCCTCCATATCCGTGATTGAAGCCGGTGTAAGCTCGCTTGGCAGCGAATAACCGTCATCTCAGCATTCCACGGCAACAAGGGGCTGCCCGCCGTTTATAAAATAAACCGTTCTTATATTTCCGAACAATCTTTCGCCCATATATTTAAAATCGTCCTGCATAAGGTTAAGCAATGTATGAGCGGCAACTGCCGTTCTTTTTCGGTTCTGTATAGGGAACAGACCTAAAACATTCCGTATGCAGATGCCGAACCGCCGTTGCTTTCGGCATACTGGCGGTATTCGTCTGACTCGTAGTCCTTTCATACAAAAAATCGGTAATTATCTGAGCGCCTGATTTTATGTTTTCAAAAACAGTTACAAGATAATACAGACTTTGAATTGAATCATCCGTCTTTTCACCGTGCTTCAATATGAATTAAATACCCCTCACTGTTCCACCACGGCTTGGGTGTAAGACCGTGTGCGCCGAGATTTTTCATTCAGCCTTTCAGATACATTGTAGCTTCCGTGAAATGCAATGGTGTCATAATAATTATAAATATTATCAACGCTTAGCAGCCTGTCGTAGAACTGTGCATAGCTTGAAGTGCTGCCGAGACCGCCGAGAGAAAAAAACGGTATTGCTGTTTTTGTGCTTTAACTGCCGTATATGCAAGCGCTTCAGCATTTCGGCGAAAGCTTTCCGGGGTGTCCGCCCAAAGAAGGCGGTAGAACCCATCATAGGCTCGTTCCAAAATTCAAACACATCTACTTTGTCGCCGTATTTTTTCATAAATTCAGTACAAAAAATCACTAACATTATCCATATTTTCGGGAGCATAGTTATTATATCTGTAGCTTCCGACGACAAAAGTAATTCGGTTTCGGACGTGCTCCTCGGAACAGACCATCGAGTTCCGTATATATTAGCGGCAACGCCCCCAAAGCCCGCTTTTTGTACATTATTAAATTGAATATCGGTGTTTGTCCAGTCGTAGACGCCCTCAGATGGGTTAGCGCCTGCGTATTTTGGATTGTCACCCCATCTTATCCAATGCATACGCACGCCGTAAAAACCCAAAATTCGCCAGCCGCATTTCGTCATAATCAAAACAGTGGCTTGAAAAATACATCTTTTTTATTGCGCTCATTCATAGGCTTTATTTCACTGTTTACTACGGCGAGTCCTCTTTTAGAATATTCAAAGCTTACTATGTCGTTTTTAAATTCGCGGCTGTCAGCAGCTGACAACCGGACTTTCCGCTCCGTCTTGGCGAATCGCCATAAATTCTGTCTGATAGTATCCGGGACGGTCGGTGTCCATTTCCAGCCGTCGCGTAAAAATTCATAAACCGAAACGGTTTTTTCAAATACGCCGTTGCCGTCAGAATCATAAGCCGTACCCTTTACCGCTTTTATCCCTTTAAGTCCGCCGGGGTCGGCAGAATACTTCACTTCATCTCCGAGGATATACCAGGACGCAAACCTGTCGGCGGTAATTTCTGCCTTTACCGAACTGCTTAAATATGTTTCTCTGTCTAACCGAACATTATCAAAAATATACGTTCCCCCCGCTTTTTCCGCCGCCCGCAGCCGAGGTGGACAAAAGCAGACGAAAGCGTGAATAATCATAGTTATCAAGCTCGGATTTTGAAAATTTCGCCGTAACACGCACCCAGCTGTTTTTTAGTGAAGTTTTCAGTTATACCTGTTCCGTTAACCTTTGCCAAAAATCCGTTTTCCGAAGAAAGCATAAGAGAAATCCCCGGATTATTGGCATAGTTTTCATCAATATAAATATCGGCAGTAACAGTATACCCCAAAAGCGCTGTCATCTCTGCTGATATAATCACTTTGAAAGCCGGCAAAGCTTTTTGATACACCGGTCAGATAAACGGATTTTTCGCCGTCGGATGCATTGCCGGACAATCCGTAATTTCCGTAGGTTTCGGAGGTTCCCCAATTAAAATAGCTCCAGTCCTCGGGAATACCCTGCCATGTCAGTACACTGTTTTCAAAGCTTGTCGCTGAAAACAGTATCGGCAAACAGCTGTGAATATGTGCTGTTAACGAGAATTTCAACAGGCAGTACGGAAATGTATCTTTCAACGCGAAAGTCGTCGAGATAAAGATAACCCGATACGCTGCCGCCGGTGCGCGATGTAATTGCCGCAAAGGTTACGGCTGTCACTCCTTCCGTTATATCAAGTTCTGCGGAATACAATTGCCACGACAGGGAAACGCCGGGCATTACACTCCCAAAACTTTGTCTCGTAAGTACCGTTTTGTATATGACCGCAAGTATCTTTGCGGCGTTGCCGGAATAATCTGAGCTTGCCTTTGCCCAAAAACTGAATTTCAGCTTTTGCGTATTTTCATTTACCTCAGTCCTGCATGTTACACCCATAAAGGATGAATTAACAGCCTGCATATAATAACCGCCCGTGCCCTCATATGCTTGCTCCGATTTACCGAAGCTGTACAGAATCTGACCGCTGTATGTCCCCCAATAACGTATGTCGGTACTGAATTTGCTGCCGTTAAATCCCTCGGAAAATGCATTTATCCCGGACATAACCGCTGTGGTGAAATCTTCGTCACAGCCCTTGCCGATAATTAAAAAATACCCGAATTGTCAAAAATACGACATATAATCAAATATTTCCAAAAGTCAACCAAAGAGTATAACGGTTCAAAACCGTCGGTATAAACGTCAATATCATATTCTAAGCCGTATGCTTGAGCTTTTTTGCTTTGGGGATATATCACAGCTTCTTTCCCGTCATATACTGCCGTAACGCTTTCGTTATCAGCGATAAATACCGCACCTGTGATTTCTGTTATATATTTTTGCGGCAAATACAGTGTTTTTACCGGAATACAACGGTATGTAGCCGTTACCGAACAAGGTTTTTTCCCCGTTCCGATAATAGAATTCTTTACCTACGCAAAATGCGAACATGTCCTTTTGCGGAATGCCGGGAGCAGAAATGAATTCGGTTCTGCCTAACGGCATAAGATAACAATCATCATACGGCATAAATCTCTGCCGTGTGTACGCCGGGCTTCAGCGACTCCGTCCGAAGGCTTATTCCCTGCTCGGAAAAATTTGTTATATCCGAATATACCTCAGCTCCGGTATCCGTTATAACACATTTGATTTTCGCCGCCTCCTTGGGAACGGTAATTCCCGAAGCTGAAATATTCAATGTATTATCGCTGTACACAGCGGAAAGCTCGGCATTTACGCTTATTTCCGAAACAAAGACATCACCTGTATCATGTTCAAACTGCCTTCCCGAAGGCGATAAAGCGGAGTTAAACATAAATGCCTTGTAATGCGTCGCATTGCTGTCATACAAAAGATTTGCTTCACAATACCCGTCACGGGAATTACCGAAAGCAGTTTTGGTCAGGCGCGCTCCGTTATACTGCGCAAGACAGATACTGTAACCTTCACCGCTGCCGGCGGCAGGTACATATTCTCCGGTTTTGTATATAACGGGCATAGCAGAACACGCAAAGCGATTCCGGTCAATTTTATATCTTTAACATATAAGCCCTCGGAGAAAATTCAATACCGCAGAAAGCAAATGTGTTATTGCACTCTCCGGCAACACCCCCCGATTTTATAATCACCGTCATACACGGCTATTTCATAATTTTTTCCGGATATATTGATTTTACTTCAAACCAGCTGCAGCGCAAAACCTCCGCGATGATTTTGCCGCCGTTTTTTACCGCAAAACCATCGGGCGATTTTTTTTCCAGTAATATTTCTATATTACCGCTTTTTACCGCATATAATTATATTTCCGCCGAAATTATCTGCGGCAAGCTTAAAGCTTAAGCTGTTGGGCAATATTGTCTGACACGAGTATTCTGCAACACCGTCAATAAAACAGCTGTTTTCCCCGTCCGAAAACACATTTTCTGCAATTGTACAATCACCTGACAGCTCACAGCTGTCAGCATACGCAGGCATATTAAGCATGAAAAGAACAAGCACCAATATGACAAATGCCGTTTTTTTTCATAATTCATGCTCCTTTCCGCTCTATATGTAATACATCTTCATATCCGCATTGCACGGCATGTTAAATATATCCTGCAAAAGATTTTCCGCCTGCTGTCTTGAGCTTGTCCATGGATCCATTAATATTAAATCCAGCAGGTAATCCTTTCTGTGGGTTTCAAAAGCTGCAAGCTCTGTTTCGACAGACGCTACCCTATCACGAAGCAAATGCGACATAATCGGTTTCGGAAGTCCATTGTTATGAATAGGTTTAACACCGTTTTTATTAACTATTGCCGCGATTTCCACCTCATAATCCTGCGGCATACCCTTCACTATATCCGCCGTCATTTAAGATATTTACAATTACTTTATTTTCAACATCAAATGCCAGACCTTCAATAAGAGGAATCATCGGTTCACTTGAGGGAAGGCTTGAAAAAACATCGCTGACTTTTACGGTTTTATCCTCAACTGCCGCGCGAATCTGGAGCTATGTGGCGGTCACAAAGAGTAAAGTATCCGTCGGTATCAGCCTTTTGGATCTTCTCCGTACATTTCCTCGGTTTCTTTTTATCGGAATGGCATCCCACCCCCACGCGCCTCCGCCCCCGGGTTTGCGGTGTCGCCGATAGGGAACAGTCCGAAGCGGCGGTACAAATCTATAGGCTTTTTAAGACATACTGCTTTTTCTTATGTTCTTTGCAAAATCCCCGTATCCGTTTTCCAGCCAGTCGTCTAACAGTCTGTACGTCCGTCCGCACCCTTATAACGAAAGCTTGTAAGCCATATGAAATGATTTACACCCTTTCAAATGATACATCCTCTTTACAAGCCCCATTGCATCCGTAACGTTATAGATGCCGTTAAAACCATGGCACATACCTGTAATTTTCGCGTTCTTATACTTTCTCTGCAACATGTTACGCCCTGCCTGAACAGGATTGGCAACAAGAATATAGTATGCCTTAGGACATATTTCAAGCATATCAAGCAAAAATACTCTCCATAGCTTTAATTGGTGGAAGTTTATGAAAAACCCTCATCATGAACGATATACGGAGGCTGCCGCCGAAATGATATCCGTTTTTTCCGCAACCCCTTTACGCCCTTGCTTAAATCTGTCATGTCCGTAATCCAGGGCTACGTTAAGTACAAAATCCGCTCCTGCATGGCTTCGTCTGTCCATTGTTTTTTCAACGGTTATATCGCCTCCATTTCCTCGGCATAGCGGCTACAAAGTCCGTATATTTCTTTAAGTCTGTCCTCGTTTTTATGTCCATAAGCGTAACGGTGCTGCCGCGAAAATTCTTGTTTATGCATATATCCTTAACCAAATTAATTGAAAAGACCGCACTGCCCGCTCCGATGATACAAATTTTACATGCCATTTTAATTATCTCCTTATGAAAACTTCATTATTTCTGATTATAGTACGGAAGCATTTCGTTAAAGTCGCGCCATACACATGCCTTGT
>VOFC01002121.1_pt1 | contig 14282 bp, 25 predicted proteins | sample 5384161 | NCBI WGS metagenome assembly VOFC01 (sample SAMN12384722, study PRJNA508395) | human gut metagenome | isolation source: healthy gut B | host: Homo sapiens | reverse complement strand
GTGGGATTATGTTGCCAAAACCGATTTGGCTGGAAGATGGCAAAGTTTTTTGATTGACCAAACGAAACTGCCGGTGGAACTGGACGTGCGGGAAATTGGGACGGCGGAACAGATGTGGGACGCCATCAAGCGATTGGTGGTGCGCGGTGCGCCAGCTATCGGGTTAGCCGCGGCCTTCGGCGTGTATTTGGGTGCAGTGCGCAAGCTGGAGGCCGGCGAGCTGACAGCAGAAAAATTTTTTGTGGCGCAGGTAAAGAGATTGGCGCTTATTTGGATACGGCGCGGCCTACAGCGGTTAATCTGCATTGGGCTGTGGTGCGTATGGGCCAACGGGCGGAGCAGTTGGCGTTGGAACCTCATGCTGCTGCGGAGTTGGTGCAGGGCTTGTGGCAGGAATGTCAGCAAATGTTGGCGGAAGATGTCGCCGCTTGTCGGGCCATCGGTGAATATGGCGCCGATTTGCTGGAGCAAATTCTAATTTTCAGGCTATGCTGACCCATTGCAACGCTGGGGCTTTGGCTGCCAGCATGTATGGCACAGCTGGCGCCGGCCTATATTTTGCAGGAACGGCAGCGTCCGGTGGCCGTTTATTCAGATGAAACGCGGCCTCTGCTGCAAGGGGCGCGGCTGACGGCCTGGGAATTGAGCCAGAGCGGGATTCCGGTGACGACCATCTGCGATAATATGGCGGGCGTTGTGATGGCCCAGCAAAGGTGCAGGCGGTGATTGTAGGGGCGGACCGCATTGCCGCCAATGGTGATACGGCCAATAAGATTGGCACTTACACGGTAGCCATTTTGGCCAAAGCCCATCAAATTCCTTTTTATGTGGCAGCGCCTTTATCAACGGTGGATTTTGCTATCAGCGATGGCAGCCAAATTCCCATTGAGCAGCGCCGGGAAGAGGAAATCCGCCAGTTTAACGGGCAGCAGACAGTGCCGGAAGCCGCTATGGTATTTAATCCGGCCTTTGATGTAACGCCGGAGCAGTATATTACCGCCATTATCACCGAAAAAAAGGCGTGGCCTTTCCGCCTTTTCAGCAAAATTTAGAGGCCTTGCGGCAGGGAAAACCGACCCTTGGCTGCAATGTCTGTACTTTACAGCAGCAGGTGGTAGACACAGCAAAAAAAATGGCCCGTGATGGATTGAGCAGCGGCAGCTTCGGCAATGTGAGTGCGGTGGACAGAGCCCATGGTTTATTGGCCATTACGCCCTCCGGTGTGCTGTACGATACCATGCAGCCAGAAGATATTTGTCTGCTCCATTTAGATGGCAGTGCGGTGGAAGGTGTGGTCAACCGTTACAAGCCATCGTCGGAGCTGCCCATGCACTGTGCCGTTTACGGCGTTCGTCCCGATTGTAATGCCATTGTGCATACCCATGGGGCTTATTGCACCGCCTATGCTTCCAGCGGCAAGCAGTTGGGGCCTGTGATTAGCGAGATGGGTATGCTTGCGCCGGGCAATGTGCCGTTGGTGTCCTATTGTCCGCCGGGCAGTGCAGCCTTGGCAGAGCAGACGGCAAAGGCGCTGCAGGAGGCCAACGGCTGTTTGCTGGCCAATCATGGCGCGGTCGTAGCCGCTGATGGGATGGAGCGGGCCTATATGCTGGCACAAATTTTGGAGGATGGCGCCAGAGTTGCATGCTTGGCCGGGCAAGTCGGTGCAGTGCAGCAAATTCCGGCAGAGGACAGCGCCCGGTTGTATGAAAATATGAAAAGCTACGGACGGTAGGCACCTGTCGGCGCTGTCATTCATATGCTGTAACAGACAGTGAGGTGAGTACAGCATGACATGTCGTGCCATTTATACCGTGCGGAATATTAATCCGGCAGAGCAGCGGCTGATTCGGGACAATATGCTGGAGCTGAAGCAGCGCATCTTTTTACAGCAGCTGCAGGACGGGTTTCCCACCTTTCGCCATTATGGCTTGGATTTGGGCGATGGAACGGTGGTGCATTTTCGCGGCAAATTGCAGTATATTCACGCCAATGCCTGGATACAGCGCACAAGCTGCGCCGAGTTTTTGTCAGGGCGGCGTGATTTGTCCAGCCTGCGAGGTGCGGTTTGCCTTTCCACCGGAGGAGGTTGCCCGGCGAGCGCTGAGCCAGGTGGGCTGCAACTTTGGCGGTTATAATTTTCTCTGCAATAATTGTGAGCATTTTGTAAATTGGTGCGCCTGCGGACGGCGTATTTCCCGACAGGTGATGATGCGGGAAGTTTTTGGGGAGGATTTCAGAGATTGAGGATTTTATTTGTAGGAGATATTACAGGCAAAGCCGGGCTGGAAAAAAGCCCGGCAGGAGCTTGGCCGGCTGCGGCGGCAGCAACAGATTGATCTGGTTATCGTAAATGGGGGAAAATGCGGCGGGCGCAACGGCATCACAGAAAAACAATTTCGCGAGTTGCGGTTTGCCGGTGCCGATGTGGTCACTATGGGCAATCACACATGGGCCAATAGCGAAATTTATCAGTTTATCGACAGGGAAGAGGCCCTTGTTCGTCCTTATAATTATCCAGCCGGCACACCGGGGGCGGGGCTATACGCTGGTGGATTTGGGGCGCAATCAGGTGGCGGTTATCAATTTGCTGGGCAATGTGTATGTCAGTACGCTGCCTTCGCCTTTCACTATGATAGACGCCTTGTTGGACGATTTGCAGCGGCAGGGCGTGCGCCATATTATCATTGATTTTCACGGAGAAGCCACGTCGGAGAAGATAGCCTTCGCCCGCTATGTTGATGGACGGGTTAGCGCCGTATTGGGCACCCATACCCATGTGCAGACTGCCGACGCCTGCATATTACCCAAAGGCGCCGCATATATTAGCGATGTGGGTATGACTGGGGCCATAGATTCGGTGCTGGGCGTAAAAACCGAATTGGCGGTACAGCAATTTGTAACCCAAATTCCGGTGCGGTTCCAGCACGCGGAGGGCGCGGCACAGCTCTGTGCAGTTGTGGTAGAACTGGACGATAAAACAGGAAAAGCAAAAGATATTACGGATTGCAGGTTTAAAGCTGAAATAAGAAAAAGCTAAAAATTTCCATAAAATTTTGTTCTGAAAAAAGGAACATCTTGGGAACTGTTGAATATAATAATAGTATTCAAAATATTACCATTTTTAAATTTTTCAGGAGGTAAAATCTTATGGAAGTATTAAAAGTTTCAGCAAAGTCAAATCAAATTCTGTGGCAGGTGCACTGGCTGGTGTCATTCGGGAGCGGGGCGGCGCAGAAATGCAAGCCATTGGAGCCGGTGCATTGAATCAGGCAGTGAAAGCAGTGGCAATCGCACGAGGGTTTGTAGCGCCCAGTGGAGTTGATTTAATCTGCATACCAGCCTTTACCGATATTATGATTGACGAGGAAGAACGCACCGCCATTAAAATTATTGTAGAACCTCGTTGAAAGCAAGGCCGGTTTGCCCGCCGGCTGTTTTAGAAACAATCGGGCAAAATCTGCTACCCACTTTTTCTTAAAGTATCCATAAACACAAAAAGCAGCTTGCTATGCAGGCTGCTTTTTTGTGTTTGCTGAAGGCTTATTCTTCCGCCAATACCAGGGTGCGGATGGTGCTGCCTTTTGCATACTGTATTCATATTATATGGCGATTTCTGCATATTTGCCATAAAACATGCAGAAAGTTGTTTAAGTATAAAGAATACAAAGTAAAAAACCAGGAATTTTGTCTTGCAAAGTGAACGGAACATGTTATAATAAAAAGCGTTTCATATTATATAACAACTGTTACATAGAGAAATCTGTTGTAATACAAAAATCGAAGAGGTGTTGAAACCGTGTCCGGAGTGGATTTAACAAAAAAAATTGAGGATGGCTTAAACGACGGCGAATCCTGGAAAGGCCGTCAGCGTGCCTTTGGTTTTATTCGTCCAGGGATGCAGCGAATGGTTAAGCGTTATCCCGAATTGACTCATAAGCTGCGTGCAGTGAAAGAATATTCCATTGACCATATGGATGATTTGCTGGCACAGGCTACCAAATCACTGGAAGCCAACGGCGTGAAGGTGTACGTGGCGCAGACAGAGGAAGATGCCCGCGCCTATATTGCCGATGTGGTAGGGCAAAATCTGGTGGTGAAATCGAAAACCAATGCAGGCAAGGAAATCAGCATTACTAAGCATTTAACCAGCCAGGGCGCCAAGGTGATTGAAACCGATTTGGGCGACCGTCTGGTACAGTTGGAGGGCAAGGATAAATCGACCCATACCTTGGCGCCAGCCATTCATATTCCTATTGAAGATGTCACCACGCTGCTGTCCAATAATGTGGGGCGGGAGTTGGAATGTGATTTGGAAGCGCTGGTGCGGGCGGCCCGGGAAAGCCTGCGGGAATACCTGACCACCGCCGATGTGGGCATCTCCGGCGCCAATGCCATTGACGCGAAACCGGCTCCATCTTTTTAACAGAAAATGAAGGCAATATCCGCTGTGTCACCAGTATGCCGCGGGTGCATATCGCCATTGCCGGCATTGAAAAAAATTGTGCCCCCATTTAACCGATGGCCTAACCGTTGTAAAAGCGGCGGCAGCCTACGGCGTGGGGCAGGATATCGGCACCTATGTGTCGGTGATTGACGGGGTGAGCTGTTATAACAATGAAGAATTGGCCTTCTTAGGCTCCGGTCAGGGGCCCCAGGAGGTTCATGTTGTGTTCTTAACCCAGGGCCGTCAAAAGGCAAAGGACGAAGGCTTTGGTGAATCGCTGTACTGCATCAACTGCGGCAGTTGTCTGAATTTCTGTCCGGTCTATGCGGAAATTGGACAAAACTACGGCTACAAATATTTGGGCGGCCGCGGCGCTGTGTTTGCCGCATTCCATGGCAAGGGGCTGGATAAAGCCCAGGAAGCAGGGCTTTCCCTGTGCATCGGCTGCAAACGGTGCGAGGAAGCCTGTGCGGTAGGCATGCATACGCCGGAAATGATTTCCGAGCTGCGCTCTAAAGTGGTGAAGGCCGACGGCCTAGGCACCACAAAAAGCCTCTGTCTTTAAAATGCTGGGCAGCAATAAGCTGGCGCCTTTGATGAAGGTCGCCCGCAATTTCCAGGGACTTGGCCTGAAACAGACAGCCGGCGGCGCTACAGCCAGAATGAATTTAGAAAAAATGGGCATCCCCAGTGACCGTCTGCTGCCATCGTTGGCCCATCAATCCTTTGCGGAGGTCATCAGCAAAAAATCTCCGCTGGCCAGACCAAAAGCCAAAGTGGCTTTCTTTGCCGGTTGTGTGGTCAACTATGCAACGCCGCAGTTGGGGTTGGATGTGTATGACATTTTAGCTGCCAACAATATTCAGATGGTAACCTACAAAAAAGAAGCCTGCTGCGGTTTGCCTGCCATCATGAGCGGCGACACCAAAGACGCCTTGAAGCTGGCCAAAACCAATATCGGCTTGTTTGCCAGCGACGATTATGACTATATCGTATTTGCCTGTCCGTCCTGCGCCACCACAGTGAAAAAGGAATGGGCAGACTTGTTGAAGGAAGAACAGGATGAACAACTGCTGGCCCAGTATCAGAAGCTGCAGGCCAAAGTTATCGATCTCAACGATTATCTGGTAAATGTGCTGCAGGTAACCATGCCTAAGCTGAAACAGTCTGTCAGCGTAACCTATCATGATTCCTGCCATTTGGCGCGGGGGACTGAACATTACCGCAGAACCGCGGAAGCTTTTTGCAAGAGGCTGGCGCTGAACTGAAAGAGATGGAAGATTCAGTCAGTTGCTGTGGCTTTGGCGGCAGCTTCAGTTTGTTCTATTATGAGCTGTCCAAACGGGTAAACGATGCCAAGGTGCAGAAAGCGCAAGCCACCGAGGCCGACTATATCGTGGCAAGCTGTCCGGGCTGCGTGATGCACTTAAAAGACGGCGTACACCGGAACCAAGGCGAGCAGAAAGTAGTTCACATGGCGCAGATTTTGGCGGCAGCTTATCGTGGAGGGGAAATTAAATGAAACAGTTAGAAACCATTGCTGCCAAACGGGCAGACTTGCTGCAGCAGTATGGCGATGTGGCAGCAGCAACCGACGCAGCAAGAGAAAAAAAGTAGTCAACAAGTTAGATACCTATCTGGCCCAGGCAGAAGAAACCTTAAAGGGCAAAGGCACCATCGTTTATCACGCCAAGGACGCTGATCAAGCCCGTCAGCTAATTTTGGACCTGTGCGCCGACAAACAAAAAGCTGGTGCGCTTTGCCAATCCGGAGCTGGAGGAAATTGAATTTGACAGCCTGATGGCAGAAGCGGGCAAAGTAGCGCTGACCGACGTGGGAGAAATCATCGTCAAGCAGCTCGGAAAAGAGGGCAACAAGCATCCGCTGTTGGCCAATTTAGAAGGGTTAAGCCAGGATGAGATTGTGAAAGCGCTGCAGGCCTATGTGGGGAAGCCATTGCCAATCCCCAGGAGCTGAATCGAGCCGTGCAGAAAAAAATCCGGCAGGATATCTTGGCCTCCGACTACGGTGTAACCAATGTGCAGGGCATTGTGGCGGAAAACGGCACCATTGTTATCGGCGAAAGCGAAGGTAACGGCCGCACCGTATCTAATTTGCCTTACCGGCATATTGTAGTGGCTGGCTACGACCGCCTGTATGATTCGGCAGAAGAAACGCTGCGCGGCATTCAGACCGCCAGCATTTACGGACTGGGCAAGCAAAATCCTACCTATTATTCGCTGATTTCCGGACAAAGCCGTACTGCCGATATTGAATTTCACATGGCATACGGCGTGCATGGTCCGCTGGAAGTGCATTTAATTTTACTGGACAATGGCCGCCGGGAATTGCAGAAAAAAGGCTGCGGCAATCTGTTGAAATGTATTGACTGCGGCGCCTGCTACAACAGCTTAAATGCTTTAGCCGAGCAAAACGGCTGGAAGAACACCATGCTGACGGCCAAGTTTGTAGGCCTAGCTGCCATCAACGGCAAATTAAAGGCTGCGCAGGGGCTGAACACATTAGCTGACTTTACCTGTCCGGTAGGCATTACGGCTGACGATGTGCAAAAGGCTTTTCAGTAAAACCAATCTTGCCATAAAGCTAGCGGTGAAAAGAAGTTAAATAAAGTAAAATGAAGTAAAAAAAAAAAAGGCAGACATCTTAGACAAGACGGAGGAAACGATATGAATATTTTACTGGCCATCAGTCCCATTTTATTAGTGCTGTTGGGCATGACCGTGCTGAGAAAACCGGCTATGCTGGTAGCGCCAATTGCCATGGTTTATACTTGGGTTATCGCCATGCTGTTTTTCAACGCAGACAGCGCTATGGTAATAGGGCAAACCAAATCGGGCATTGTGGAAGGGCTAAAAATTATTTTGTTAATTTTTTCGGCCTTTGTCATTTTGCAGACCATGACCAAAACCGGCGCCATCGAAAAAAGTAAAAGCGGTGCTGGCCGACATTACCTATGACCGCCGGGCCCAATTAATCATTATCGCCATCATGTTCGCCATCTTTTGGAAGGGGCGGCAGGCGCCGGCAGTCCGGCTGCCATTGCAGCGCCTTTCTTGGTGGGCTTGGGCTTTCATCCGGTTACCGCCGCAGCCTGCGCTCTTTTGGGCGACGCCACACCGGCTTCCTGGGGCGGCGCTGGCGTTACCACCATTATGGGGCTGGGCGGCGTCAGCGACTATATGACTTCGGCACAGGCTTCTGCCATGGTCGGCCGTTTCCACATGTTCGGCGTCATGCTGGTGCCCACCTTGGCGCTGTTGATTGCCTTTGGCCGGAAAGGTTTCAAAGGCATCTGGCCCTTTTCTGATTTACGCCAGCGTGGTGCTGTGCCTGCTGGATTTTTGCATCTCCAACTTTATCGGGCCGGAGCTGACCAGCTTGGGCACAGGGCTATTGGCCATTCTGTTCTCTGTAGCCTTTTTTGAAGGTTGTAAAGTTGAAAACGCCCGATGAATATGTTTATCATGCGCCGAAAGAAAAAAGCGCGCTGCTGGGCAAATACTCGGCGCTGCAGGCCTTTGGTCCTTATCTGGTGCTGGCCATTTTGCTGCCTTTGGTGCGTTATACGCTGGTGGCCAACTATTGGGGCGTTATGACCAAGTACGGCTACATTGTTTGGGTGGGCGCAGTGATTTTTATCAGCTCCTATCTGGGTTCGCTGATTTTGCGGGTGCCCTTTCTGGAATATGCCGACTGCGTCAAATCGGCGGCCAAAGTGTGCTGCCGGCTATGATTACCATTTGCACCCTGGTGGTGGTCAGCAATCTGATGAAAAGCTCCGGTATGATTATGCTGCTGGCGCAGGCCGGCGCCGACATTGCCGGCAACTTCTATCCGCCTGTGGCAGTGGCCATCGGCAGCTTAGGCGCATTCATCACCGGCACCGGCTTAGGCTCCAATATTATGTTTGCACCCATGCACGTAGAAGCGGCGCTGCAACTAGGCTTGAATCCTATCGTAGTCTGTGCCGGACAAAATGCCGGCGCTGCGCTGGGTAATCTGATTTGCCCCAACAACGTTGTAGCCGCAGCCATCACCGTAGGCTTAATTGGACGGGAAGGGGAAGTGATGAAAAAGTATTTCCGCCCTTTTTCGTCATCATCGCCCTGTATTTCGTGTTGAGTATGCTGTATAGCTTGTATCTGTTCCCAGGCTTTGGGATGTAGATCTGGTTAAAGATGTAGCTGTTGTTAAATAGAAAAAACTCCCTTCTCATGTGGGCCCATGGAAGGAGTTTTTTGCTGTGTAGGTGGGCGACAGAACCATTATAATGCCGCTTCACCCATGCTGTGGGCAGACTGCGCCTTGCTGCTGCATGAGATAGGCATCGCCCCAATCGCACATGGCTTGCAGCACGGGAATGATGGTAGCGCCGAAATCGGAAAGCCGGTATTCCACTTTAGGCGGTACCACCGGATACACCGTGCGGATAATCAGACCGTCGGTTTCCAGCTCCCGCAGTTGTTGGGTCAGCATTTTGGGCGTGGCTTGGGGCAACAGCTTTTGCAGCTCGTTGAAGCGTAATGTTTGATCAATGAGATGCCAGAGAATGAGGGTTTTGTATTTCCCGCCGATTAATTGCAGCGTGGCTTCCACCGGACAGTGAAAGCTGTTGGGACAGGTTTTATGCAGCATCAGGATAGCTCCTTTTACAGTATCTTTTTGGGTAGTATCTTACTGAAACATGCATTTCTGCAAAAAGAAAAAGCAACGCTAAAATTATAGCACAAGTGAGAAGACCGCTCAACTTGTAAATTGCTGTCAATGGATAGATTCAGACCATGCAGCAGGTGGTACAACAACAGATTCATGCGCCATAACGTAACACACAGGAATTTGATAGAGGCAGCCTATTATTCTGTGGCATGAGAGAAATTTGATGAAGAAGTTTGTAATAACCCAATAGAATTTTAATACTAACAGAATAAACATTGCCGTTTTCTAAAAATGTTAATATGCGTTGCTTGTGGCAACGGGCGGTTCTGCTTACAATAATGGTAACGATTGAAAGAAAGGAGGATATCTCTCGAATGCTCAACGAAAATATGAGAGCAATCAGAAAATCAAAAGGACTTTCGCAACAAGAGCTTGCTGTCAAGCTGAACATTGTGCGACAGACAATTTCTAAATGGGAGCAAGGAGTTTCCCAAAGTTAAAGATACTATACTAAACACGAAGAATCCACGCTTTATACATGACTGCAAAGAATGAGGTGCCCGATGTGAGCAATTAGCTGCTTTATCGGGGCCTTTTCTTTTTATTTCCCTCTCAAACAAGTTACCGATTGATTGAATTTTTCACATTTTCGCGATATACTATTCAATAGTGATTTTACCAGCAAGGAGGACAACATGGCGGTTTCATACAAAAAGCTATTTCATCTGCTGATAGACCGAAACATCCAGAGCGCTGACCTGATAGAACAGGCGGGTTTTAGTGCTAACATCCTGACACGGTTAAGGCGTGAACAATATGTATCGCTGGAAAGTATTGAAAAAAATCTGCCTTGCTCTTGGATGCAAGGTAGATGATATTCTTTGAATTTATACCTGATGTAAAGGAGAAGGAAAATGGCTGATATAAAGAAAGACCAGGAACGGGACGAATTACACCGTGCGATATGGGCAATTGCCGATGAACTGCGTGGCAGCGTAGACGGATGGGATTTCAAGTCCTATGTGCTGGGCATGATGTTCTACCGCTATATTTCTGAAAATTTGACCAATTATATCAATGAGGGAGAAATCGAGGCCGGTGACGATAGTTTTGATTATGCGTTATTATCCGATGAAGATGCGGAACAGGCCCGTGAGGACTTGGTTAAGACAAAAGGGTTTTTTCATTCTTCCCTCTGAGCTTTTCTGCAATGTCAGAAAGAGGGCGGCGAGTGATGAAAATCTGAATATGACATTAGAAGCTGCCTTCCACCACATTGAGGAATCGGCAAAGGGCAGTGAAAGCGAAGATAATTTTTCTGGACTGTTTGATGATATTGACGTCAACAGTAATAAGTTGGGCGCCACCGTTGCCAAGCGTAATGCAAATCTCGTCAAGCTGATGGAGGGTGTGGCCAACATGGGATTGGGTAACTACAAGGATCATTCCATTGATGCCTTCGGAGCTGCGTACGAATACTTGATGAGTATGTATGCCTCTCATGCTGGAAAAAAGCGGCGGCGAGTTTTTTACGCCGCAGGAGGTTTCCGAGCTGCTGACCCGCATTGCCGTTGCCGGAAAAACAGAGGTCAACAAGGTCTATGACCCGGCCTGTGGTTCTGGTTCTTTACTTTTGAAGGCGGCGAAAATCCTCGGCCAAGAGAACGTCCGTCAGGGTTTCTTTGGGCAGGAAATCAATCTGACCACCTACAACCTTTGCCGTATTAATATGTTTCTGCATGACATCGACTATGATAAGTTTGATATTGCCCACGAGGATACGCTGGTGTCCCCGCAGCATTGGGATGATGAACCGTTTGAGCTGATCGTGTCAAATCCGCCTTATTCTATCAAGTGGGAGGGTGATGACAATCCTGTGCTGATCAATGATCCCCGCTTTTCTCCTGCCGGTATGCTTGCGCCCAAATCCAAAGCGGATCTGGCTTTTATCATGCATGCTTTGGCATGGTTGGCCACCAACGGAACAGCGGCAATCGTTTGCTTCCCCGGTATCATGTACCGTGGTGGAGCAGAAAAGAAAATCCGTCAGTATCTGATTGACAATAACTTCATCGACTGTATCATTCAATTGCCCAGCAATTTGTTTTTGGCACTTCCATTGCGACCTGTATTATGGTTCTGAAGCGCAGTAAGTCCGATAACAACACTCTGTTTATTGATGCTTCCAACGAATGTGTTAAGGTTACGAACAACAACAAACTGACCGAGGACAATATCGCTCGTATCGTAGAAGAATTTGTTTCTCGTGCGGATGTTGAATACTTTCTCTCGTTGCGTTCCTTATGAGGAAATTGCTGAACAAGACTACAATCTTTCTGTAAGTACCTATGTAGAAGCAAAAGATACCAGAGAGAAAATTGATATTGTAAAGTTGAATGCGGAGATTGCCGAAATCGTAGCACGAGAGCAAGTGCTGCGGGAAGAGATTGATAGGATTATTAGGGGAGATCGAGGGATGAGCAATATAGAGGAACTGAAAAGTTTAAATAAACTGAACCGAGGCATACATAAACACTGGATTTGGGGCAATGAAAACAATTTTTTCTTAGTTGCGACTATCTTCAAAAGGTCAATTATAGTATTCAAGCACTCAATTCAGAAATTTGCAATCTGTCCACACCGACTATGAAAGAAATAATATATGTTATTGTTTTAGTTGATTGGATTCGTGAAGCTGTCGATTCTATTCATGGGATACTGCGAAAAGAAGTGACTGATTTCCCTTGGCATCAGTAAAGGGACAGACATCCAAAGAGCCGATAGATATTTCAAGGCTATTCGTTCATTTGTTGTTGCGCATCCGCTGAATACCAATAGGCACAAGCAGTTTGGAATGGACGGAGATTTAATCTGCGTAGATGTTAGAAACGGAACTTCTGCGCTTATAGAGAATAACTCCAATTTAAACGACTGGTTTTTTTCTAAGCATTGATGGACTATGTGAAAATGCACAAAGCGATTCTTCGGATTTTGTTTTATATGTGTATTCGCAAAAGATAGATAAAATGAGATTTTTCAAGTATGTGAGAGCTAATTTTTCTGATTTGTATTTGGTTGCAAAGCTTCAAATCGAACGCCTATACTCACTTGATCGGCAACTTAGTAATTTAACTCAGAAGAAAGTAGGAATAAAGTCATGCATAAACTTGAACAGTTGATACAGGAGTTTTGCCCTAATGGGGTAAAAAATTTTTTCATATAGGAGAGTGTGTCGTTGAAACGGAAAAAATGAAATGGAAGAATGAAAAAGATAGATATCAATACATTGATTTGACATCCGTTGATAGAAATACGCACCAAATACTTGAGACTATAACCATTGATGTATCTAATGCCCCAAGTAGGGCACAGCAAATCGTTAAAACGGGAGACATATTGCTTGGTACAACGCGGCCAATGCTTAAAAAGATATTGCATTATTGATGATGCCTATGATGGACAAATTTGCAGTACAGGGTTTTGCCTTTTAAGACCAAATCGGAGTATGATTCTTAACGGATGGCTCTATCACAATATTGCAACAGCAGATTTTTTTGCTCATGTTGAGAAATTTCAAAAAAGGGGCAAGTTATCCAGCCATCTCAGATGCAGATGTAAAGGCGTACAAGATTCCTGTGCCTCCATTGCCTGTGCAGCGTGAAATTGTCCGTATACTGGACAATTTCACAGAGCTTACCGCAGAGCTTACCGCAGAGCTTACGCCGAGAAAAAACAGTATGAATATTATAGGGATAAGTTGTTGACTTTTGGTAATGGAGTTAATACTATGCCATTGCGTGAGGTTGTCAAACATTGTAGTTCGGGCGCAACACCAACAAAAGGAAATCTTGCTTTCTATGAGAATGGAACTATACCATGGATAAGAACCCAAGATGTGAAATTCAATGAGATTTATGAAGTAGATAGCTTTATTACTGAAGAGGCTGTAAGAAAAACGGCTGCGAAATGGATTCCAGAAAATTGTGTGATTGTGGCAATTTCTGGGGCATCAGCGGGTCGTTGTGCGATAAACAAAATAAAAAGCTACAACAAATCAGCATTGCTTAAACTTGGAAATTAATCCATCCAAGGCCCTTTATAAGTATGTTTACTATAGTATGTGCAACAAACATCTGGAATTAGTATCAAAAAAAGCAAGGGGCCAGAGGAGATTTGAATTCTAGTTTGATTTTGGATACGATGATTGCAATTCCAGATTTGAAGACTCAGGAGAAAATTGTAAAAGTCCTTGACAACTTTGATGCTATCTGCACCGACCTGAATATCGGTCTGCCTGCGGAAATCGAAGCAAGGCAAAAAGCAGTACGAATATTATCGGGGATGCACTCTTGACATTCGCGGAAACAGGCGACATAATCGCACAGACAGACAGACAGACAGACAGACAGACAGACAGACAGACAGACAGACAGAACATAATTAGGCTTATTCAGTATGTATTTGGTTATATTAAATTGAATCTTGAACATTTGGCGGTATTGAATAGAGGGAAAAGGGTTGTTAGAAGCCAGTTGACTGAGATGGCAAATATCCTGTTTATCAAAATAGCATGACGCCATTGGGATATTATGACGAGACAAATTGCGCAGGTGATACGACGTTTGTGATTGCGGCGGGAGCAGCGGGAGAAATCGGTTATAGCCAAACAGATTTTTTGGGCGGCTGATGATTGCTACTATTTTGAATGCTCACATATACTGAAAAGTAAATTCCTTTATTATTGGCTTGAGAGCAAGCAACATCAAATTATGGCACAGGTAAGAAAGGCAAGTATTCCTCGGCTATCTCGAATGGTGCTTGAAAAATGACTATTCCTGTTCCTGCCATCGAAGAACAGGAACGCATCGTTTCTATTTTTAGACCGCTTTGACAGCCTTTGCAATGATTTAACCAGCGGACTGCCTGCTGAAATCGAAGCCCGACAAAAAAGCAATATGCATACTATCGCGACAAACTATTGACATTCCAACAGAAGAAATAACGAGAAAAAGAGGGCTTTCTATGAGTACCTATAACATTGTGCTTTCCACCAATGAAAGTACGGTTGTCACAGAATATGAGCCACAGACTAAACGTCTCTGATGCTTACCAGAGTGAAGCAGCTCTGGAAGCGGCATTTATCAAAATGTTGGGCGAA
>VOFC01004582.1_pt1 | contig 14284 bp, 37 predicted proteins | sample 5384161 | NCBI WGS metagenome assembly VOFC01 (sample SAMN12384722, study PRJNA508395) | human gut metagenome | isolation source: healthy gut B | host: Homo sapiens | reverse complement strand
AAAGTTACGTATTGCTTCTGGTTCCGCCCAACGACGGAGTGGGGCATTGCATTGGCCAGGCGGTTCGCGGACTAAAGCGGCTAAAACTACAGAAGAACGAAACATAGTGGGGACAAGATTATGTGTGTTGGATTATCGGCAAGGTTGTAAAAGTAACGGACGGAACAGCTGGTGGACGCATCGGCGCGCACGGCGAGGTCTCGGCGGCACTGCTGGAGGATCTGGAGCCGGAGATTACGTGTGATGGTGCACGCAGGCATTGCCATTGCGAAAATCACCGACGAGTGACGAGCAGGAATCCCGGAAGGTCATGGAGGAGCTGCTGTGATGGACAAAGTATGCAGGCAGCCCGGGAGATCATCACCGGCTTATGACGGCGCGCCCTCGGATCATGGAGGTCTGCGGTACCCATACCCATGAGATCTTCCGGCTGGGCATTTCCGAAAGCTGCCAAAAGCAGGTGGAGCTGATTTCCGCCGATGTCCTGGTTTGCGTGACCCTCGGTGGGCTTTTATTGACGAGGCCATATTGCTGGCAGAGGAATACGGCGTGACGGTCTGTACCTTCGGCGATCTGCGGTGGGGCCGGGCACCGATTCCAGCTTGGCAGGAGCCCGCCAAGGGAGCCAAGGTGCAGGTGGTCTATGCGCCCATGGATGCGGTGGACTACGCCAAAAATCATCCGGGAGTGAGCAGGTCTGCTTCCTGTCGGTGGGGTTTGAAACCACCACTCCCGCATCCTGCCTGGCGGTGGAGCTGGCCAAAAGGCAGGGACTGACGAATTTTTCCCCTGCTCACCGCCAATAAAACCATGCCCATGGCGTATCAGGCGCTGAAGGGCAGTGCGGATGTGTTCCTGTATCCCGGCCATGTAAACGTATCACCGGCACCAGGCTCTGCGAGCAGCTGGTGAACGAAGGAGTCAGCGGTGTGGTTGCAGGCTTTTACAGCCAGCGAACTGCTGACGGCATTGGCGGCGGCTCTGCAAAGTCCAAGGAGGAAAGCCCTTTCTTTGTGAACGCCCTACCCCAGAGTGGTCACCCGGGAGGGGCAGCGTCAAGGCTCAGGCATTGGTGGCAAAGCTCATGAGCCCCTGCGATGCCCATGGCGGGGCCTTGAACGATCCCCGGTTCCGGTATGCAGCTCCGGGAGGAATATGCGGCATTCGATGCCCGGAAGAAATATCAGATGCCGAAGATCGAGGGACGGGGCAATCCGGCCTGCCGCTGCGGCGAGGTGCTCCAGGAAAAATGCAAGAGTACCGATTGTCCGCTGTTCGGGGTCTGCACCCCCAGCATCCCGTGGGCGCGTGCATGGTCCGGCGAGGGCGCTTGCTCGGCATATTATCAATATGGAATGGAATAGAGAGATGGTATCATGGCAAACGAAACAGTAACCCTGGCCCATGGCGCAGGCGGCACCCAGACCGCCCAGCTCATTGACCGGGTGTTTAAGGCACATTTTGAGAACCCAGCCTCACCGCAGACGCATGCGGCGGTTTTGGAGGCACCCAAGGGGAAAATGGCGATGACCACAGACGGTTTTATCGTTCTCCGGCGTTTTTCCCCCGGCGGAAATATCGGCAAGCTGTCCATCTGCGGCACGGTGAATGATTTGGCGTGCATGGGTGCAAAGCCCAAGTATCTTCCAGCGCGTTTGTGATTGAGGAAGGCTTCCCCCATGGACAAGCTGGAGGAAATCGCGGCAGCCATGGAGAAAACCGCCAAGGAGGCCGGGGGACTGCAGATCGTACACCACCGCGTGGCAGGCAGCCCAGGTGGACGGCGTGTTCATCACCACCACCGGTGTGGGCGATCTCCCAGGTTGGTAACCGGCGGTGCGCGCAGCCGGCGATGCGGAGATTGTCACCGGGCCGCCACGGCTGCACGATTCTGCTTTCCCGGGATGATTTTGGCATTGAAGCGGACGTAACCAGCGACTGCGCACCTCTGTGGGGCACGGTGGAATCCATGCTGAATGTGACCCATGATATTCATGCGTGATCCGGGACGCAACCCGGGGCGGCGTTGGCACGGTGCTCTATGAAATTGCCGGACAGAGCGGCGTTGGCATTCGGCTTCAGGCCGGTGCGATTCCCGCTGCGCCGGAGGTCAGGGGCGTATGGGTATGCTGGGGCTGGAGCCCCTGTATCTGGCCTGCGAGGCCGGCTGGTGATCTTTGCACCCAAGGCTCAGGCGGAAAAGCTGGTGGAAGTGCTGCGCCAGGGGCCATATTCCGGCAACGCGCCATCATTGGTGAGGTGACGGAAGATCAGGTGGCAGAGTGGTGATGGAGACGGAGATCGGCACCAGACCCTGCCCTCAGCCCAACGGAGAGCTGCTGCCCCGCATCTGCTGACAGGAGGGAATGGCATGGAAACAAGAGTTGCGGTGATTTCCATTATCGTGGAGGACGGAAACTCCATCGAGGCCCTGAATCAGCGGCTTCACGCGGCGGCACCTATATCATCGGGCGGATGGGGATTCCCTATCGGAAGCGGGGGCATTAACATCATCAGCGTGGCCATCGACGCACCTCAGCCGGTAATCAGCGCGCCCTGTCCGGCCAGATCGGAAGTCTGCCCGGGTATCCGCGAAAACCGCCTATTCCTCGGTGATCGCTCAGGAGGAAAACTATGCGAAAAAGCTGGCGGTTTATGGAAAGGGCGGCATTGGAAAGTCCACCACCGTCTCCAATGTGGCGGCGGCATTGGCGGAGAAAGGCTGTAAGGTCATGCAAATTGGCTGTGACCCAAGGCGGATTCCACCATCTCACCCTGCGTCATGGGCAGCAGCTGACAACCGTGCTGAAAGCTGGTGCGGGCGGCAATCTCAGTCCTGCTGGAGGACATGGTGCTGGAGGGCTATGGAGGCGTTTTGTGCGTGGAAGCAGGCGGCCGACACCCGGACTGGGCTGTGCCGGACGGGGTATTATCGCGGCGCTGGAAAAGCTGGAGGCCGCGGGCGCTTACGAGGTCTACAGGCCGGATGTGGTGCTCTACGACGTGCTGGGAGATGTGGTCTGCGGCGGCTTTTTACCATGCCCATGCGCAGCGGCTATGCGGATGCGGTGTATATCCTCCTCCGGGAGAATATGGCGATTCATGCGGCGGCGAATATTGCGTCGGCTGTGGAGCGATTCCAGGGGCCGGGGCTATGCAAAGCTGGGGGTTTCTTCTGAACTGCCGAAATGTCAAGCGGGAGGAAGAAAAGGCGGAGGAACTGGCGGAGGATTTCCACAGCAAGATTCTCTGCCCGACTGCCCCCACTGTGACGGTGCCCGAGGCGGGAGGAGCAGTGCAAAACCGTGCTGGAAGCTATCCGGACAGCCAGATGGCGACGGAATATCGAGCTTCCTGGCGCGGGTGCTGATGCAGGAGCTGGAGGATACGCCATGCTGAAGCGAGTTGGGCAAGAGCCAAACAAAGCGAAATTACCAGGTGCCCATTGGCAAGACCGAGGGGCTGAAGCTGTTTCCCATCATGGGAGTTCAATCCCCGGCGCGCATGGCGTGTGGAATATTGTCCATGTGGGGATGCTGGTGCCCCAGGCTCATCAAATCGTCTGCGGCGTGAACATATGCGGGGCGTGGTGCTGACGGCGGCCGAAATAGGGCGTCCCAGCGGTTTTCCATGGTGCTGTTGGAGGAAGACCTGATCCAGGGGCACGGTGGAGGATGTGACGCTGGAGGGCGTGGCATCGGTGCTGGAAAAGCTGCCGGCTGCCGCCGGTGGTGATGGTGTTTACGGTGCATGCCATCGATTCCTGGAGTTTGTGATCTCGACTATATTGGCGGCAATCTAGACGGCGGTTCCCCACGGTGGTTCCTCGGTGCTTTATGGAGCCCATCACCCAGAAGGAGGGCTGTCGCCGGATCAGCTGCTGCAGGCCATGTATGATCCGCTGCCCGTATGCGTCGGCCCGGGAAAAAAGACGACGGCGATTCTGGCAGCGACTTTCGATTGGACGCCGGTGCGGATCTTCGGCGGATGCTGGAGAAAGCGGCTGGACCTGCTTGAAATCCCAGAATTACGATACCTATGCCGACTATCTGGAGCTGGGACAGGCCCAGGTGATGCTTTCCACCTTTCCCCATTATGGCGCAGAGGACGGCGAAACAGCAGGCCGCAGGCATTTCTAACTGCCGGGATCGTTTTTTATGAAAATCGCCAGGATGGAGGAACAGCTGGTGCGGAACTGGGTCTCAAGCGCCTGGACGTCGAAGCCGAGCAAAAGCCTGCGACGAAGCGCTGGCTGAGGCGAAAGCGGCCGTTGGAGATAAGTATTGCCATCGACTACACCATTCCCCGCCCGCTGGGCTGGCAAGGCACTGCTGGAGCATGGATTCAAGGTGGAGCGGGTATATCTGGACTCGGTTACTCAGGAGGAGCAGGACGACTTCGCGTGGCTCAGGAGCCGTCCGGGCTGATGCTGATCGCCACAACCCAGCCCCAGCTGCGGTTAAAATCCAGAAAATAATGTGCCCGTATTGGCTCTAGGGCGGGTGCCGCGGGCCGAGGGAACGCCCTGGTTTGTGAACCTGGTAGAGGGCGGCGGATGTGGGCTATGACGGCATCCGCACCATGGCGAAGCAGATGGTGGAGGCCGCAAACACAAAAAGGACACCAGGGATCTGGTGCCCCGGAAGGATTGGGGTGTGAAAGCCTGATATGAGACGAGCCTATCGAATTTTGCCCTGTTATACCGGCGACGTGTCGGGCGTATGCTCGGCGCTGTATGAGCTGGGGGGCATGGTGGTGATCCACGACCCGTCGGGCTGCAACTCCACCTATAATACCCACGATGAAACCAGGTGGTACGATCAGGACAGCATGATTTTCATCTCCGGCCTGTCCGAAATGGACGCGATTCTGGGCGCGGATGAAAAGCTGGTGGCGGAAATCACCGAAACGGCCTGGATTTGCAGCCGAAGTTCATTGCATTGGTCAGCTCTCCGGTGCCCTATATGAACGGCACGGATTTCCCGGCGCTGGCACGGCTGATTCAGAATAGAACCGGCATCGACTGCTTTTTTCGTGCCCACCAATGGAATGCACGACTATGTGGCCGGGGCAGGGCGTGCATTTTTAGAGCTGGCCCGGCGATATGCCAAAAAGCATCCGGCCGTGTGATCCCCCAAAGCGTCAGCATCCTGGGATTAACCCCTTGGATTTTGCTGCGGAGGGGAACCGCTGCGATCCTGAAAGCCAAGCTGGAGGAATGGGGCTATTCCATCTTATCCTGCTGGGCCATGGGATCCGGGCTGGAGGAACTTGCATTGGCCGGGGATGCACAGGTGAACCTGGTGATATCCGCAACGGCACTGGATGCAGCAAAGAGCTGCACCGGCGCTTTCATACCCCCTATGTGGCGGGCATTCCGCTGCGTCAGGGCTTCGATGCGCTGAAAAATTGCGCTGGAACAGGCCATCAAAACCGGGGAGAATCAGCTTCCCTGTACCATTCGTCCCAACGGGCAGGCGAAGGTCACACTGATTGGGGAGCCGGTGACCATGGGTTCCATCGGCGCGGCCATTGGAGCGGCGCATGGAACGAATGTCAGGTGCTTTGCCCGGTGGAGGCAGACAAAGCGCTGCTGGCACCGGAGGACCGGATGCTGCGGGGGCGAGGGAAGAACTGGAAGCGGCGCTACAGGGAGCGGAAATCGTGATTGCCGACCCCATGTATCAGAAATTGGCCCGGAAACGGCACGGTTCTATGACCTGCCCCATCAAGCGCTATCCGGCCGAAGCGGCTGGAGCACCATGCGGAACCTGGTTACCCCTGGAAATTTAGGAGGAAGTACCATGAGTCTCAATGACCACCCTACCGAGATCGCATTCATATTGGTTTCTTTGGCAGACGGAATGCAGGCAAGTCCAGTCATCAATGCCGTAACAGGGCAGGAGCTGTCGGTAGTGTCGAAAACCCGGGGGCACCACCACCGACCCGGTGAGCAAGGCAATGGAGCTTTTGCCCATGGGCCCGGTGACGATCATCGACACGGGCTTTGACGATGAAGGCGCGCTGGGAGAAAAGCGCGTCCAGCGAACCCGGCAGGTGCTGAACCGCACGGATGTGGCAGTGCTGGTGGTGGACAGCAGAGCGGGCTTGCAGGAATGCGACCGGCAGCTGATCGACCTGTTCCGGCAGAAAAACATCCCCCATGTGGTGGCGTGGAACAAGTCGGGATTGTCGGGAAGTGCGGAATGTCCCCAGAGGCCCTGCGGGTCAGCGCCAAAACCGGAGAGAATATTTTCGCTCTGAAGGAGAAAAATTGCCCATCTGGGAAATGCCGAGGATCCCAAGCTCCAGCTGGTGGGGGTTTGATCGCCCCTGGGCAGCTGGCGGTATTGGTGATTCCTATTGACAAGGCGGCACCAAAGGGGCGGCTGATTCTGCCCCAGCAGCAGGTGCTCAGGATATTCTGGATGCTGACGGTGAGGGCGATCTGCGTCAAGCGAAGACCGGCTCACCGATACCCCAGCAAGCTCAAGGAAGCCCGCAAGTGGTGATTACCGACAGTCAGGTGTTCGATACCGTAGTACCAGGTGCCCATGGACATTCCTCTGACCGCCTTCTCCATCCTTATGGCCCGGAAGAAGGGGCTGCTGGAGGAAGCGGTTCGGGGTGCGGCTGCCATCGACGGGGCTGAAGGACGGCGACAAGGTGCTGATTTCCGAGGGCTGTACCCATCACCGCAGTGTGAGGATATCGGAACGGTAAAAATCCCCCCGGTGGCTGGGGAACTACACCGGAAAGCAGCTGGCCATTGCGCACCTCCTCAGGCAAATCCTTCCCGAGGATTTGTCGGAGTACAAGCTGGTGATCCACTGCGGCGCCTGTATGCTCAGTGAGCGGGAGGTGCGCTATCGGATGAAATGCGCCCAGATCAGAAATATCATCCCTATCACCAACTACGGCATTGCTACCATGGCCTATATGAAGGGCATTTTGCGGCGGAGTATTGCCGTATTCCCGAAACTGCTGGCGGAACTGGAGGAAACTACATGATCGACAGCGCCATGAAACGGCGGATTGACACCCTGACACAGAATCGAGATTTGCCGGACGCGGATTTGGCGGTGCTCCTGGAACATCTGGATCGCGAGTCGGCGGAATATCTCTATGAAGCGGCACGGAAGGTGCGGCATGAGATTCCGCACGGCCATGAGGTCTACCTCCGGGGGCTCATTGAGTTCACCAATGTCTGCAAAAATGATTGCTATTACTGCGGCATCCGCCGAAGCAACCAGAATGCCCAGCGGTATCGGCTGAGGGAGCAGGAGATTTTAGACTGCTGCAAAAGGGCTATGCGCTGGGCTTCCGGACGTTTGTGCTCCAGGGCGGCGAGGATCCCTGGTATACCGACGAGCGGGTGTGCGATTTGGTGGCGAAAATCCATCAAACCCATCCGGACTGTGCCATTACCCTGTCCATCGGCGAAAAAAAGCCGTGAGAGCTATCAGGCGTATTTCGACGCAGGCGCCGAGCGGTACTTTACTGCGGCAGGAGACGTCGAATCCACTTGCCACTATGGGATGCTCCATCCACCAGAGCTGAGCATTGAAAACCGGAAGCGCTGCCTGCGGGATCTCAAGGACATCGGCTATCAGGTGGGCTGCGGCATTATGGTGGGCTCGCCCTATCAGACCCTGCCAATATTATTGAGGATCTCCGGTTTATGCGAGCTCCAGCCCCATAGATCGGGATCGGGCCGTTTATTCCCCATCAGGTGGCGGTGGTGGGGATCAGGTTCAGGATGATGGCAACAAAGGCGATGACCATGGTGATCTGAATGGCCTTTTTGGGGCCCAGCTTGGCGTCCATGATGCCACAACCCACGCTGCCGAAGCAGGCGGCGATGCCGGCGATGGCCAGCATCAGGAAGACGACGATACCGGCAGGACCGTGGGTGTTGGGATCCACATAGCCGGCCTGACCATCCGGGGCAATGGTAAGTTGGTCATAATGCCCAGGCTCAGCAGTTCCATGATGCCCAGGGACAGGCCGATCATCCACACCTTGCCGGTGCCCAGCAGCTTTTTGGGCACCCAGGTGGAGGTCTTCATGTATTCCAGGCCCAGAGCCAGCTCTTTTTGGCCTCTTCGTTGTCAAACTTGTGGTTGTTGTCAGGATAGGCGCCCAGCTGCTCGGGATAGTCCCGGACAAAGATGGCCACCAGCACGCACAGAACGAAGGAAGCGATGGCATAGAAAGGTGTAAACCTGGGGAAGGCCACCCTTGTTCACCAGACCGCCCACGAAGTTGCTAGAGGTGACTGCGGCGGACAGGGGAAGCCCACGGTGACCCAGCCCATAGCGATGCCCTTCTTTCCGGGGGAACCAGTTGGAAACCACGTTCAGGGAGCAGATGTAGCATAAGCCCATGCCGCCCACAGCGGACACGGCCAGGCAGACAAAGTACATGGCGGGGGAGGAGGCATGCCCCAGAAGAGGCAGGCAATGCCGGTGATCAGCAGGGAAATGGCCCAGCTCCAGCGGATGGAGATCTTGCTGGAAAGCACGCCCCCCATGACGGCACCGGCCACGGCAATCCAGGCAGTGATGGTGGAGAAGCTCAGCAGCAGGTTGCTGTTCCACTGGTGGACGCCGGCGAAGACGTCAACCACCACGTTCAGGGAGTCGTTGATCAGGGAGGAGTCCAGGAAGATGCAGAGGAAGGTGATGATCAGGATGATCCAGCCCTTCACGCCAAAGTTAGCGCTGACCAGGGAGATATCGTCCTTCTGTGCTGTTTGTTTTGTGCTCATGTTCTTACAGACCTCTTTTCTCATTATTATGGCAGCGCCGCTCTCACCCGGCGCTGAGACCATGCATGATGGAAGGGTTCCCCGGCCGGCCGGCACAGGGAAAGCCGGTCGGGGAATCGAAAACCATTTTTTGCGCTTTATACAGCGCAGTCAGAACTGTTTACAGGTTGATGGCGGCGTAATAGGCCTCCTTGGTGGCCCACTCCACGGTGCGGGCCCGGACGCAGTCGCCGATCTCAGTGACCTCGTCGGCGGAGCCGAAGAAGCTGTCGGCCTCGGCACACTTGGCCTTCATGCCGGCGCACAGCACCACGCTGTCGGCGGTGACCGTGTATTCTTCGCCATCTTTCACATAGGTAACGCTGTTGGCGGTGACGCTCTGGCACCGGGCCCCGGTCAGAGGCGATGAAGTTGGGCTCCCGGTCGATCTCGGTCAGCAGCTCATTGCGGCCGGTGGTGGAGGCATCGGGGGCCAGGGCGGACTGCATCTCCACCACGGTCACCTTCTTGCCCAGTTTGGCCAGGTGCAGGGCGGTCTCACAGCCCACCTGGCCGCCGCCGATGAGGACGACGCTGTCTCCCAGGGTGTCCTCTTTGCCCAGCACCTCAATGGCGATCTTGGCCTGATCCACACCGGGCACCGGCAGAATCAGGGGCTCGGCGCCGATGGCCACAATCACCGCGTCAAAGCCCCGGACGGTGTCGGCGGTGGCCCGGGTGTTCAGCTTCACGGTGATACCGCTCTTGTTCACCTGGGCGATGAGCCAGTTCATGTAGTCCTTCACCGGGGACTTGAAGGGAAGTAGCCCGCCATGTGGGAGCATGCCGCCCAGCTGGCCGGTGGCCTCGAACAGGGTCACCTGATGGCCCCGCTCCTGGGCCACCAGGGCGGCCTTCATGCCCGCCGGGCCGCCGCCGATGACGGCCACCTTCTTGATCCGCTCCACCGGCTGCACCAGATGGGCGATGGAGTTCTCCAGCCCGGCGGTGGGGTTGACGGAGCACTGGAAGTGATGGCCGTAGACGGTGGAGTCGTGGCAGCGCATGCACTTTGATGCAGGGGTCACGTCCTCCCGATGGCCCGAAACACACTTCTTGATGAGCTTGGGGTCGGCGATCAGGGCCCGGGCCATGGTGACCAGGTCCGCCTTGCCGGAGGACAGAATCTCCTCGGCGGAGTCCACCGAGTCGATGGCCCCAGGGTGACGATGGGCACATGGAACTTGCCGGTCTTCTTAAATGCCTCTGCCACACAGACATTGGGCATAGGAGGCCGGAAGCCGCAGGGATGCACCCATGTCATCCACTTGGGATTGTGCATACCGGCGGAGACCTGGAGAATGTCCAGGTGGTCCTGGATGCGCTCACCGATGCGGATGCCCTCTTCCAGGTCGATGCCGCCCTCCTCGAACTCGGTGCCGGAGATCCGCACCTCAATGAGCAGCTTTTTGCCCACCTTGGCCCGGATGGCATCCAGAATCTCGATCAGGTAGCGGCAGCGGTTCTCCGTGGAGCCGCCGTATTCATCGGTGCGCTTGTTGGTCAGAGGGAGAGGAACTGGGCCAGGGGGGCAGGAGTGGCCGCTGTGAATCAGAATGGCATCAAAGCCGCACTCCGCCAGAATCTGGGCCGCCTCCACCCAGTCATTTTTGAATGCTTCCATGGCTTCCGGGTGATCTCATGGCCCTCACCCCAGCCCATGATGCTGCAGCCGTCGGAGACGGTGTAGCCCCTCGGGGAAGATGCCGATGAGCTCCATGGAGGCCTTTGGCCCCATAGAAGTGGATGCGCTCCACCAGCTCCATCAGCTTGTTGCGGTGGTTGGGGGCGTTCAGATCCCAGGCGGTCATGGCGCCGTCGTCTCCTCACGTCCTTGCCCACCTTGACCCCGGCCACGGTGACCATGCCAACCCCGCCCGGGCCCGCTCTTCAAAGAAGGCCAGGGCGTCCTGGGAGGGGTAGAGCTCCCCGTTGGACATGGAGTGCATGGTGGAGGGGGCGGAGACAATGCGGTTTTTCAGAACTACGTTCCCGATCCGGATGGGGGACAGGGCCACAGGATACTTTGCAGACATGTTTTGGGGCCTCCTTACAGACTGGGATCGATGAGCACCTTGAGCTGGCCCTTGCGGTCACCGTCAAAGACCTTCTCCACGCACTGGTCCAGGGACACCACACCGGTGACCATGCCGGGGAAGTGGAGCTTGCCGGAGGCCACCATGTCCAGATAGATCTTGACATCGTCCTCGGTGTAGGTGAAGGAGAACTGCATATCCGGCTCAAAGATGGAGAAGGAGCCGGGGGATCAGGTTGCTCATGGCTCCTGGATGGTGCCGATGACCATGACCTGTCCGCCGGGCTTGACGCAGGAGTAGATGCAGTTGGCCAGGCTCTTCATGTTGCCGGCGCACTCATAGACCACGTCGGCCCCCACCCCACTTGCCCAGGATCTTCTTTGATCTCCGGCCAGATCCTCGCACTCCTTGGAGTTGATGAAGTAGTCGCCGCCATAGGCCTTGATGGTGGGCTCCTTGGCGGAGTTGGTGCCCAGTACGATGACCTTGTTGGCGCCGCCCGCCTTCAGGAACTGGATGGCGGCCAGGCCGATGGGGCCGGTACCGGAGACCACCACGTTGTCGCCGAATTTAAAGCGGGAGTTGCGGATGCCGTGGAGGGAGACGCAGATCACGTCGAAGAGGACGGCGTCTTTAAAATCCACCCGTCGGGCACCGGCACGATCATGGTGTGGGCCACGTCGTTGATCCAGCAGGTACTCGGCATAGCCGCCGTCAAACCGCCCTTGTACCCGCGGTGCGGGGGAAGCCGTTGATGCAGATGTTGGTCATGCCCTTCTTGCAGGAGGGGCAGTCCTCGGCGCAGTGGGCGGGAGGGCCGCAGAGCACCCGGTCACCCACTTTGAACTTGGTGACCCCTTCGCCCACCTGGCACACCACGCCGCAGTTCTCGTGGCCCAGCACCATGGGCAGCTGAACGAAGGGGGAGTCATGCCGGTCTTAAGAACTCTACATCGGTGCCGCAGATGCCGACGTAGTCGATCTTTGACTACCAGCTGGTTTTCCCCGCCTGAGGAACGGGACGCTTTTCAATGCGCAAATCTTTTTTTTCCGTAAAAAAACGCCATTTCATCAAGGAAAACATTTTGGTTTTGACTCAGATGGGAAAATGCGTTTTTCGAGGCCTGGGGGCTTGGTGGACTGGATGAACTCCATGTACTTCTTCTTCCGGGCCTTTCTCGTCGGAGGGGCCAGCATTGGCACGCCCGGAGCTCTTCTCGTTGCGCTGAATATCATCGCCGTGGATGAACTTGCCGGAGATGGAATCGTGGGCATGGGGAATCCACTGTCTCTGCGTCGAGATGAAAGATACTTGCCGTCTACCACTTCATCTTGCCCTCCAGCCGCACAGGCAGCAGATGGCGGTGCCGTCTTCCTGGAGGTAGAAGTTGTTGAATGACAGTGGGGGCAGATGCCCTTGGGGCGGACTTGTAGTCCTCGCCGATGATGCCCAGAGGAATTTCAGTGGTGCCATCCAGAATCTTCTGGGCGGCCTGGGCAGATTCTGACCGATCTGATGGGCCTTGGCCAGGTAGCTCGTCGTTCATCATGATGCCGAGGGACCACTGGAAGCAGTCGTTGTGGATGAGCGTCCACTTGGGGGTCAGCGCCTGATTGGCAAAGTCACACTGAATCCGGGTGGCCCAGTCGGAGCCACCGATGCCCATGTAGGAAACGGCAATCTCCTTTAAGGTACTTGGGATCAAGGGGCTTGCCGTCCTGCTCTGCAATCTTCTGGGCAATCATCAGGTTGCCCCGGTCCATACGGGGCCAAACCGGTCCATGGTGGTGTGGAACAGGCCGGTGGCGCACTTCTCAAAGATGGGCACGGAGAAGATCAATGACCGTCGGCCTCGAACATCTTGTCGGTGAGCCACTGCATGTCATCCTTGAGGATGCAGGCGTTGCCCTTGCCGGAGAACAGGCTCATGACGCAGGCCTTACATCCGGTGCAGTGCTTGATGTCCAGGGTGTTGACGTTGATGAACTCAATCTCCGCCCCACTTCCTGGGCGCCCATCAGGGCTTCCTTTACCATGGTGTCGTTGCCGCCGTTTCAGCGTGCCGTAGGAAATACCGAGAATTTTCATTTGGGTTTCCTCCTTTTGTTCTTTCCCCTTAAACATTAGGGCAAAGTTTGCCCCGTTACTGGTCAATACTTTACCAGTTTGTTAAAGATTTGACAAATATCCAAATTGGCAATATTGGATATATCATTGGAATAGTACCGGCGGTTTTTGGCATTAAAATCCATTGGCGGCGCATTTTGGTTATGCTATAAAAGAAATCCGATGAAATCGTGAACGAGCCATGAATTTTGTGACAAAAATCCGGTATTTTGTTGAGGTTGCCCGGTGCGGCAATGGAGGCGGCCCGGCGTCTCTACACGGCCCAGCCCAATGTGTCCAAGCAAGCAGATTGCCCAGACAACTGGATTTTTCACCGTTTGTGCCGGACCGGGCTGAACTTCGCCGGAGCAGCAGCTTCTTGACCAGGCGCGGCAGCCCCGCCGGGAGGAAGCGCGGCTGAACATCGGCATTCTGAGGGGCAGGAGGTCAGCGCGATATTGCTGACCCGATTGAATCTGGCCCAGGCGCTGTATCCCAACCTGAATTGGGCTGGAGCGCAACTCATTTTCCAACCTTCGAAACGGTCTCAAGAACGGGTCACTATGACCTGATTGTCACGTTGGACTTTGACGTGGAGGAGGAAAAGGAGTTCTATTCGGTGCCGGTATGCCCTCAGCCACCCGCCATTGCCATCCATCGGAATCATCCCTGGCCCAGGAGCCGGAGCTGAGATGACCCAGCTCAAGGATGAGAACTTTGTAGTCATCTCTCCTGAGGAACCTAGTGGGCTATGAGCGGCTGGTGCGGCAATGTCAGAGATCAGGCTTTACGCCCCCACATTGTCCGGAAGCCCCGGAGTTTGGAGTCGCTGATTTTATGTGTGGAAATGGGCGCTGGGGTGGCACTGCTGGATCAGAACACCCGGCTGAGCTACGATGACAGCGGTGCGGACGATTCCCCATTCCCGGAGCGGATATGTGGCCGTGGTAGCAGCCAGCGTTCAGGGGGATTATCGCCCGGTGGTGCAGAATGTCATGAAGGTTTTGCAGGGCGACATTCCATAATAAAACCGTCCTCCGTCCGGATTTTTGGACAGAGGACGGATTTTTGACGGAGAACGGAGGAAACCAAGGTGCAGCGGGATTTGACCCATGGGCCAATTGGCCATAGTATGGTTTTATTTGCCCCTGCCCATGATTACAGGCAATCTGCTCCAGCAGCTTTACAACATTGCCGACACATTGATCGTTGGCCGGGTGCTGGGCAGCGGAGCATTGGCGGCGGTGGGCTGGCCTATACGCTCATGACGTTTTTGACCTCGATTTTTCTGGGGCTCAGCATGGGCGCGGGGGCGCTGTATTCCATTTGCCT
>VOFC01003011.1_pt1 | contig 14286 bp, 22 predicted proteins | sample 5384161 | NCBI WGS metagenome assembly VOFC01 (sample SAMN12384722, study PRJNA508395) | human gut metagenome | isolation source: healthy gut B | host: Homo sapiens | reverse complement strand
TACGATGTTACCGATGAGGAAATGGAGGAAAATGCTTCAGTACTGATGAATGATAATTTTTTGATCAAACGGGGGCATTTTACACCGCTTGCCATTCTCTTCATGATACTGCTGCCGCTTGTCACCGCACTGATCTGTATCTGCCTCGGCAGAATGAATGTGCCGGTCGGCGACGTGATCGCTGTTTTCCGCGATGTTCTTCACGAGGAAATGAAGGACATGCGCAGAATTACTCCATTGTAATCAATCTGCGGCTGCCGCGGCTATTCTGATGGCAATTATTGTGGGGAGCAGGTCTTACCTGCGCACGGAAGGGAAACACGTTCCAATCGCTGTTTTCCAATCCACTGGCAACACCGGACATTCTCGGTGTTACCAGCGGCACCTGCGTAGGGAGCGATCGCGATCATCCTTTCCTGCGGTATTCTGGAACACAGCTCATTGCACTTGTGTTCGGACTTGCCTCCGTATTTTTTTTTACATTAAAGATCGCAGGAAAAAATAGAGAACCGCCAGGTGGTCTATCTTGTGCTGGCAGGCGTGATCGCCTCCTCCCTGTTTAACGCCATCGGCTCTCTGCTGAAATATACGGCCGACCCGCAGGACAAGCTTCCGGAAATTACTTACTGGCTGATGGGCAGCTTCACAAGCGCCACTTATAAAAAATTGCTGATCGGTTCTCCGCTCATTCTCATTGGAATCGTCGTCATCTATCTGCTCCGATGGAGACTGAATATTTTATCCTTAAGCGAGGATGAAGCGAAAGCCAGCGGCATCAACAAAACGGACACAGATGATATTCATCCTGGCATCGACGGTCATTACCGCCTCGGCGGTATCCATGTGCGGTCAGGTCGGCTGGATCGGTCTCTTAGTCCCACTGCGCCAGAATGCTTGTCGGAAGCAACAACCGTTATGTGGTTCCCATCAGCTTAAGTCTCGGTGCAAGCTTTATGATTCTGATCGATACACTCTCAAGAACCATCAGCGTCATCGAGCTTCCGCTGTCCATTCTGACCGCCATCATCGGACACCGGTCTTTATTTCACTGCTGAATAAGAACAGGGCAATCTGCAATGATTCTTGAAATAAAAAATGGCTGTTTTGGATATCCCAAACAGGATATAATATTATCTGATATCAATCTCTCGATTAGAGGAAGGTCATATTTTAGCAATCTTAGGTCCCAACGGTATCGGAAAGACCACACTATTAAAATGCATGATTGGTCTGCTCCCCTGGAGAGAGGGTGCGACTTTCTGTACGGGCAGGACATCAAAACATTAAAACCAAAGGAATTGTGGAGCAATGTCTCCTACATTCCGCAGAGCCACGGTTTTGCTTTTTCCTACACCGGACTGGAAATGGTCATGCTCGGCCGTTGTTCGCATCTTGGTGTTTTTGAACAGCCCGGCAGACAGGAGATTGAGATGGCGGAAGCCATGATGGAGAAAACAGGCATCACGCATCTTGCCAAAAAGGACTGCAACCGCATGAGCGGCGGAGAACTTCAGATGGTACTGATCGCGCGCGCACTGATCAATGAACCGAAGCTGATCATTCTCGACGAGCCGGAGACAGGTCTTGATTTTCACAATCAGATTCTGGTTCTCAACATGATCGACCGGCTCTCCCACGAGGACGGCATCAGCGCAATCATGAACACGCACTATCCGACCAACGCCGTATCTGTCGCCGACGAGGCTTTTATGATGAATCACAAAGGCACTTTTTTCTACGGCAGCACGGAGAAAGTTCTGACAGAAGAGAATATTTCCGTGTCCTTTGACGTCAATGTGGTTGTCAATGAATTCAGCCATCATCAGAAAAAAATAAAAAGCATCGTACCTGTCTCCCTGACAGACAAAGCGATGTGACAGAAAGGATCTACTATGTCAGAAGGCGTATTTACCATCGCAGCAAAGCGTCCGATCCGCGAGGAGATGACCATCTCACGAAATACCGGACTCGGCACTTCCAATTCCGCTACCTGGTTTTCCCTGGGCGCAGGCACATCCATCACACCGGAAAGCTACGATACGATGTCCATCTATATCGGAGCCGCCGGCACCGGAACGTTTCTCATCGGTGAACAGCCGGAAACAATGGATCTGCACCCGGATGAGATATTGCTCGTACCGGAGAGAACTCTCTGCGGCGTCAAAACCGGCGAGGGTTGTATCTATACAGAAATTATTACAAAAAAGGAGAACACTATGAACGATCTTGTTAAAGCAAAAAGAGGTATTGAATCTGAAGGAACTGATCTCTTACGAGGAGGGAAGTATTGCAAACGTGGATATCGTACACAACGATACGATGAAGTTTGTCCTCATGGCATTCGATGAGGGTACCGGACTGACACCACACCGCGCACCGGGCAACGCAATCCTGACCGCACTTGAGGGAACAGCCGTCATCGGTTATGAAGGTACCGACTATACCTTAAACGCAGGTGAGAGCTTCCGTTTTGAGAAGAACGGTCTGCACAGCGTAACCGCAAAGGACGCTTCAAAATGTCTCTGCTGCTTGTTCTGGAATAAGACCGGAAGAAAGAAGAGCCGAAAGGCTCTTTTGTTGCAGAGGAAAATGACCCGCTACATTTCTTCTAATGTGTGATACTGTCGGATTGCTGTCTCGTAGAGGTTGTTTCCCTCACGGTCGATCACGACGATGACCGGAAAATCTTTTACCTCGATCTTGCGGATTGCCTCCGCTCCGAGATCCTCAAACATACAATCTCAGATTTTGTGATGCATTTGGAAAGCAGTGCGCCGGCTCCGCCGATGGCTGCAAAATAGACGGCATGATTGCGGATCACTGCGTCTACGACTTCTTTTGAGCGCTTTCCTTTTCCAATCATTGCCTTTTCACCGAGATCCAACAGTCTCGGCGCATATTTATCCATGCGGGTGGCTGTGGTCGGTCCGGCAGATCCGATCGGACGCCCCTCCCTGGCGGGAGACGGTCCCATATAATAGATCGTCGCATCCCTCGATGTCTATCGGAAGCTCCTCGCCCCGGTCCAGCGCCTCGATCATGCGCTTATGTGCCGCATCGCGCGCCACATACATGGTTCCTGTCAGATAGACATAGTCCCCGGCTTTTTAATTCTGCGGTAGTTTCTTCTGTAATTGGCATTGTAATATACTTATCCATAATCTTTCTTTCAAACCTCCTGCTTATCAACATTGGATTTTCATTTTGTGGAAAACCTGTCGTTTTTATTTTTCTGCGTGCATTACATGCTACATGCACCACGATCTTACAGGGTTCTCACTACATGCCGGTTGACATGGCAGCAGATATTGACAGCTACCGGAAGTCCCGCAATGTGCGTCGGATAGGTATTGATGTTCACTGCAAGCGCCGTCGTCGTTCCTCCGAGTCCTCCCGGTCCGATTCCAAGCTGATTGATCTTTGAGAGCATCTCTTCCTCGAGATCTTTGACATAGGGGAATATCGGAATGTTCATCGACCGGTCTCGTCAGCGCCTGCTTGGCGAGAAGCGCACATTTTTCAAATGTACCTCCTATGCCGACTCCGACGACCATCGGCGGACATGCATTCGGTCCCGCATCCTTCACGGCGGTAAGGATCGCATGCTTGACTCCCCTCGATGCCGTCCGCCGGTTTTAACATGAACACGCGGCTCATATTTTCACTGCCAAATCCTTTCGGCGCCATGGTGATCTTTACCTGATCGCCCGGCACGATGGAATAATGAATGACTGCCGGCGTGTTATCTTTTGTGTTTTCACGGATCAGTGGATCGCCGACCACGGATTTGCGCAGGAATCCCTCTGTGTATCCCCTGACGGACGCCCTCGTTGACGGCATCTTCAATCGCTGTGCCCTCAAAGTGGACGTCCTGTCCGACTTCCAGAAAGATCACTGCCATTCCGGTGTCCTGACAGATCGGAATCATCTCCTCGTCCGCAATCTTTAAGTTGTTCTGCAGCTGATGTAAAATCTTTTTTCCGAGTTCAGACTGTTCGGTGTCAGCGGCACGCTTCATTGCCGCATCCATATCCGCGGACAGATAATGATTTGCCTGTATACACATTTCTTTGATATTTTTGTAATCTCATCTGTTTGAATTGTTCTTATCATACCGTTCTTCCTCTCCCTGTCTGCTGTGTATGTGGCGTTTAGGATGCCTGATCTTTTTTGTTTTCGTCTTTCTTTTTGATATTAAAATGGATCTTGAATTTTTCCAGTGTCTCGTTGTTATCCCGCGACTTCATATCCGGGAAGGCTTTCATCAGACGTTGAAAACCAAAGCTTTTTCTCTTCGTACAGCTTCTCGTAGCGCTCCATAAGCTCTGCGCGCTCGCGCTTTTTCTCCTCGAGTGCAAGCTCGCGTTCGCGTTTTTCTCTTCCCGGAAGCTGCATAATTCTCTGCCTTCTCGGCAAGCTTGTTCTTTGCCGCTTCCGTGCTCTCCTTGGTCTCCGCAAACTTATCCTTCGCCGCTCCCGTCGTCTCCGCAAGCTTATCCTTCGCTGCCCGTTCGTCTCCGCAAACTTATCCTTCGCCGCTCCCGTCGTCTCCGCAAGCTTATCCTTCGCCGCTCCCGTCGTCTCCGCAAGTTTATCCTTCGCTGTCTGCGGCAGCCCGTAAATATTTTCCTTCGTCTCGCTGATCTTATCCATCAGCTCCACATGTGTTTTCCTGGAATTTCTCGGATTTTTCAATAACGTCTGTCACATTTTCATAGATATTTTCGCCGATCTCATCGGACAGCCGGTGGATAGACGCCGCCATCTCATCCATGACCTTTAAGCGCTTTATTGAATTTCAGAATCGTCGTGACCGTGATGATGCAGTCTGCCGCGAACACGCACATGATAATACTGAGCAGCACTACGCCAATCACGAACGGAATAAAGCGGATGGCTGCATAAATGATCGGATGAATGATATCCATGATAAAGGTACATGCCAGTCCCCAGTAGATCGAAAACTTCAGGCAGACGTAACCTTTGATGTTGAATGGCTTGTCAGAATAGTCCCACCACTTGTTGTGAAATACTTTTTCCAGAATATAACCCGTAATGTACTCCAGCACAGAGGTGAGAAGAAAAGATCCTGCAAACAGGATCAGCAGATTTTCTTTCAGAGGTGTCAGGATGGCAACCACAATCACCACGCCGCACCCGTAGATCGGACAGTATGGACCGTTTAAAAATCCACGGTTCACGAACTTTCCGGTATCGAGTGCAGCGTAGGATACCTCGGTACACCAGCCGATAAATGCATAGATAATAAAAATCCAGACCAGTTCATAAAAATTCTGCGGCATAATCATTCTCCTTTGTCCAATGCCTTTTCCACGTACTCATAAGAATCATTATAGTCCATTGAATTTTATGAAACAATCCTTTACTATCCGATTTCTCCGTGTTTTTCGTAATTTGTCACCTTTGTGACTTTATTTTTCTCATTCACGAAAAGCACCGTTGGACGAAGCTCTGATGCTTCCTCCGGTGTCACCTGCGCGTATGCCATCAAAATAATCTTGTCACCGGTCTGCACCATGCGCGCCGCCGCGCCGTTTAAGCACATCACGCCGCTGCCTCGCTCCCCGGCAATCGTGTAGGTCTCAAAGCGGGAGCCGTTGTTGACGTCCACGATCTGTACCTTCTCGTATTCCAGGATTCCCGCCTGCTCCAGCAGATCCATATCCACGGTAATGCTCCCAACGTAGTCTAATTCCGCTTGTGTTACTGTTGCGCGGTGTATTTTTGCTTTCAACATTGTAATTGTCATCGCCTTAGTTCTCCAATTCATACATAAAATTATCGATCAGTCTTGTCTTTCCGATATAGACTGCTATCGCGGCAAGATTCCTCTGTCGATCTTCTCCACCTGCTGCATCGTATCAAGATCTACGATTTTTACATAATCAATCTTTGCAAGCGGCTCTTTTTCAATCTCCGCTGTCATTGAGGCAAGAATCTTTTTGCAGTCGCGCTCTCCCTTTTCGACCATCTCTTTTCCAAGGAAGATGGAACGGCTCTAACACGAGCGCTGCCTTCCGCTCTTCTGTAGACAGATAGGTGTTACGAGAACTTTTTGCAAGTCCGTCCGCTCTCGGATGATCGGGCAGCCGGTAATCGTAAGCGGCATGTTCAGATCTTTCACCATTCTCTTGATGACCGCAAGCTGCTGTGCGTCTTTCTGTCCAAAATATGCGCGATCCGGCGTCACAATATTGAAAAGTTTTTGTCACAACCGTGCATACGCCGCGGAAGTGTACCGGTCTGCTGAGTCCGCAAAGCTCCTTGGTCAGCACATCCATATCCACATAGGAATAGAACTGATCCCCGTACATCTCCTCCGGCGTCGGATGGAAAATGAGATCCACACCGTGCTCCTCACAGAGCTTCGCATCATGTTCCAGATCTCTCGGATAGCTTGCGAGATCCTCCGTCGGCCCAAACTGCATCGGATTGACAAAAATGCTCACAACAACCTTGTCATTCTCTCCGGCTGCATCGATCAGGCTCATATGTCCCTCATGCAGGTAGCCCATGGTCGGCACAAAACCGATCGAAAGTCCTTCCTTTTTTCCACTCCTTCACCTGTGCTCTTACTTCTTCTATGGTTGATACGATTTTCATAATCTGCTCCTTTCGGCATTTTCTATATTTAGTATAATTTTTCAATCACCGAGTCATCGATCTTAAAGCAATGTTCCTCACCCGGGAATGTTCCCTCTTTTGTCTCTTTGATATATGCTTTGACGCCCTCGCGCATCACCTCGCCGACATTCGCGAATACCTTCACAAATTTCGGACGGAAATCGCCGTACATGGCGAGCAGATCCTGGTATACAAGTACCTGTCCGTCACATCCTGCTCCTGCGCCGATACCGATCGTCGGAATTGTAAGTTCTTCGGAGATCTTAGTTGCCAGCTTCGCCGGCACACACTCCATCACGACCATGCATGCGCCTGCCGCTTCCACTGCCTTCGCATCGGCGAGAAGCTTCTTCGCTGCCTCCACATCTTTGCCCTGCACCTTTGAATCCGCCGAATGCATTGACGGACTGCGGCGTGAGTCCGATGTGCGCCACAACCGGAATGGATGCCTTCACGATCGCTTCGATGTGAGGTGCAAATTCCACACCACCCTCCAGCTTTACCGCATTCGCACGGCCTTCCTTCATCAGTCTTCCGGCATTGACCACTGCGTCGTACACGGATGTCTGGTAGGGACATAAACGGCATATCCGCAACTACAAATGCATCTTTTGCGCCGCGGGAGACCGCTGCCGTGTGATGAATCATATCTACCATGGTCACAGAGAGCGTATCCTCATATCCGAGCATTACCATTCCCAATGAATCCCCGACGAGAATCGTGTTGACACCGGCTTCATCCATGATCTTTGCCGTCGTGTAATCATAAGCCGTCACCATGACGATCTTATCGTGTTCTTCCTTCTGCTTCTGTAACGTCAATACTGTGTTTTTCATGTTTCCCTCCACTTTTCCTGCGCCCCAGGCGCATAGACTGTGTTTTCCTGTTTACACTGTTTCCGCGCATTCCGCGCCCGGGCTGTGTTCCCCGTCTCTGCACAATTTTCTCATCTCCGTGTAATCACGATCTGGATGCTTGCTCTGTGCGAGATCTGTGAGATATTCAGCACAGGAAGTATATATTTTCCGCTGTTTTTATTTAACGCGGAAATATGTTTTTCTACGGTAGCACAGTCATTTCTCTCCAGCGGACCTGTGAGAGACTGCACGCATCCCTGTGTCAGAATGTGATCCAGATTTCCCTTTGCAAGTGCATAGAGCTGCTTCGCGCTTCCTCCTGTGCGAATCCGCAGTCGAGAAGCAGCTGCTCGGACATGGAAAATAAGGCAGTCATATAGTTGGATGAGATTGCTGCCGCTGCGTGATATTTGATTTTGTCTTCTTTGGAAATGATACGGGTGCGATTGCCCATGGAATGGAAAAAATGTCTCCAGATCCTTCACATAGGAGGAGTCCCCTCGAGTGTGAACAATACGCCGGATAATTCTCTCCATGCATTTTCTTTTGCTGCTGATTGCAGCAAAGAGGATGTACGGAACATGCATGACAGTTCATGCTGTCCCAGTCTGAAAAGATGTCTGAACTGTAAAGACCGCTGCAATGACCGATCACTTTACCGGATACATAGGGCTTTGCCTGCTGCCACACTTCTGCGATGGCGGAATCCGGTACAGTAAATAGAATCATGCCGCAACTGCTGATGATTTCTTCTAAACTTTCATAACAGGTTGTTCAGGTAAATGCTGCTGCCCATGCAGCAGACGCGCGGGTCAGGCTGTAATAACCTCCTACGTTCCTGCCCTTTTCTTTAAAATATTTGCCATGACACGCCGACCTTGCCGGCACCGATAAAACCGATCTGCATACGTTCGGTCTGTACATCATTCAATGAAATACAAACGCCTCCTCCCGGAAGCAGTATGCGGCACCTTTCCTGTGAAATCATGGTCTCCTCGATCCACGTCCCGTCGGAAACTGGCGGTCTAAGGTTCGTTCTCTTTTCTTCTACGGTATCATTTCCGCGCTGCGGAATATCATCCGTGATTTACTATAACACCTGGTATTTCAAATGTAAATAAAGGAATAAGAAAAAACCCGCGGTCTTTTAACCGCGGGTTCCGATACATCTTTAATTTTAGTTGTTTCCCTTATAAGACAGGAATTTTGATATCTTTATTGTTATCTGTCTTCTTTACTTCAATCAGTTCATCATCATCACGAAGGTTAATTGCTGCAAGACCTGTCTTACGGACATTTGCATATTCGCAGATTGGTGTCTTCTTCACAATACCATTCTTAGTTGCCATAAAGAGGTATTCACCTTCTTTGTATTCCTTAATCGGAATAACTTCCTGCCTCCGGAATTTCGTATGCTTTCATACGATATACTTTTCCGCTGTTGGTAAAGAACATCAGATAATGATGGGAAGTTGTCATGAGAAGTTCTTCGATATAATCATTCTCAATGGTCTCCATTCCCTTAATTCCTTTACCACCACGATGCTGGCTGCGGAAATTATCTACGCTCATGCGCTTGATATATCCTAATTTTGTCATGGTGATTACCGTATTGGTTACCGGAATCAGATCTTCCATGGAAATGTCATATTCGTCAAATCCGATAGATGTTCTTCTTTCGTCTCCATACTTATCTGCAATCAGAAGAATTTCTTCTCTGATAACACCAAGAAGCTTCTTCTCATCTGCAAGGATTGCTTTTAATTCTGCGATTCTTGCTACTAATTCCTTATATTCATTTTCAATTTTCTCGCGTTCCAGACCTGTCAGTGCACGCAGACGCATATCTACAATAGCCTGTGCCTGTGCATCGCTGAGTCCGAAGCGGTTCATTAATTTTTCTTTTGCTTCCGGTGTTATCTTACTTCCACGGATAATGGAAATTACTTCATCAATATGGTCTAAGGCAATCAGTAAACCCTCTAACAGATGAGCTCTTTCTTCTGCCTTGTTTAAATCATATTTCGTTCTTCTTGTTACAACTTCCTTCTGATGCATCAGATAGTAGTTTAACATATCAAGAAGATTTAAGACTTTCGGCTGATTATTTACCAGTGCCAGCATAATAACACCAAAGGTGTCCTGTAACTGGGTATGTTTATATAACAGATTTAATACTACGTTTGGATTTACATCACGACGCAGCTCAATACAGATTCTCATACCCTGACGGTCTGATTCATCACGTAAATCTGTGATTCCGTCAATTTTCTTATCTCTTACCAGCTCTGCAATCTTTTCGATGAGTCGGGCTTTATTTACCATATATGGAAGCTCCGTCACAATAATACGGTTCTTTCCATTGTTCATCGGCTCAATATTGGTAACTGCACGGACACGAATCTTTCCTCGGCCGGTACGGTATGCTTCGTTGATTCCGGTTGTACCAAGAATCATTCCACCGGTTGGAAAATCAGGTCCTTTTACAATATCTAATAACTCTTCAATATCGGTTCCACGATCCTGCTCTACTTCATTATCAATGATTTTTACTACTGCATTGATAACTTCTCTTAAGTTATGTGGCGGAATATTGGTTGCCATACCTACCGCAATACCAGTTGTACCATTTACTAAAAGATTTGGAAATCTTGATGGCAGTACAACAGGCTCTTTTTCGGTCTCATCAAAGTTTGGAACGAAATCAACCGTATCTTTGTTAATATCCGCAAGAAGCTCCATGGAAATCTTGGAAAGTCTTGCTTCAGTGTAACGCATGGCCGCTGCTCCATCTCCGTCTACGGAACCGAAGTTTCCATGTCCATCTACCAGTGGGTAACGAGTAGACCATTCCTGTGCCAGATTAACCAAAGCTCCGTAGATTGAGCTGTCTCCGTGTGGGTGATATTTACCCATGGTATCTCCGACAATACGGGCACATTTTCTATGTGGCTTATCGGGACCGTTATTCAACTCTATCATGGAAAACAGTACACGTCTCTGTACCGGTTTCAGACCATCCCTTACATCCGGCAAAGCCCGGCTGCAATTACACTCATGGCATAGTCTATATAGGATGTTTCCATCGTTTTCTTTAAGTCTACGTCATGTATCTGGTCAAATATCTTGTCATCCATCTATTCTTCCTCCTAGATATCCAGGTTCTGGACATACTTCGCATTTGCTTCAATAAAATCACGTCTTGGTTCTACTTTATCACCCATTAAGGTATTGAATGTTACATCAATTTCAGATGCTTCTTCTTCATCCATTACAACACGACGTAAGATTCTCTTCTCAGGGTCCATGGTTGTCTCCCAAAGCTGCTCGGCATCCATTTCTCCTAATCCTTTGTATCGCTGAATCTTGTTATTACCGTCTCGTCCAATCTCTTTTAAGATATTGTTGAGCTGTTCATCGCTGTAGGCATACCAGACATTTTTATTTTTCTCAATCTTATAAAGTGGCGGCTGTGCCAGATATACATAGCCCTGTTTGATTAATTCCGGCATGAAACGATAAATGAAAGTAAGCATCAGGGTACTGATATGGGCACCATCCACATCGGCATCGGTCATGATAATAATCTTATGATATCTTAATTTACTGATATCAAAATCTTCATGAATACCGGTACCAAATGCTGTAATCATGGCTTTAATCTCAGCATTTCCGTAAATTTTATCAAGTCTTGCTTTCTCTACATTCAAAATCTTTCCACGAAGTGGAAGAATTGCCTGGGTTGCACGGCTTCTTGCAGTCTTTGCAGAACCGCCGGCGGAATCTCCCTCGACGATGAAAATTTCGCAGTTTTTCGGATCTTTATCAGAACAGTCTGCTAATTTTCCAGGAAGTGAAGTTCCTTCTAATGCAGTCTTTCTTCTGGTTAAATCTCTTGCTTTTCTTGCTGCCTCTCTTGCACGCTGTGCCAGAAGTGATTTTTCACAAATGGTCTTTGCAACCTGAGGATTCTGCTCTAAAAAGTATGTAAGCTGCTCACTTACTACGCTGTCTACGGCTCCTCTTGCTTCACTGTTACCAAGCTTCTGCTTGGTCTGTCCCTCAAACTGAGGCTCTTCAATCTTAATACTTACAATAGCAGTTAAACCTTCACGGATATCATCACCGGAAAGTGCCGGCTCAGAATCCTTTAAAATCTTATTCGCCCGCGCATATTCATTAAAAGTTTTGGTAAGCGCATTACGGAAACCTGCCAGATGTGTTCCACCCTCCGGCGTGATGATGTTATTGACAAAGCTGTACGTAGCTTCGTTATATGCATCGTTATGCTGCATAGCAACTTCAACAAGAACCCCGTTTTTCTCACCTTCACAATAAATAACCTCCGGATACAATGCTTCCTTGCTCTTATTTAAGTAAGTTACAAATTCCTTAATACCGCCTTCATAATGGAATACCCGTTCTTTTACAGGCTCTTCCCTGTCATCACGAAGTGTAATCCTAAGATTCTTTGTCAGGAATGCAGTCTCTCTTAAACGCTGCTTTAATGTATCAAAATCATATACTGTTTCTTCGAAAATGCTTCCGTCCGGAGAAAAGGTTACAGTAGTACCGGTTTTATTTATATCACATTTTCCAACTTCCTTCAGTGGATACATGGTATGTCCACGTTCATAACGTTGTTTATAAATCTTTCCATCGTGGAAAATCTGTACTTCCAGCCAGTTAGAAAGTGCATTTACAACGGATGCTCCTACACCATGTAATCCACCGGATACCTTATATCCTCCACCGCCAAATTTTCCGCCGGCATGCAATACAGTAAATACTACTTCTACCGCAGGAATACCTGCTTTGTGGTTAATTCCTACCGGAATTCCACGTCCGTCATCTTCTACGGTAATGGAATTGTCTTTATTAATCGTAACGATAATATGGGTACAATAACCTGCCAGTGCTTCGTCGACAGAGTTATCCACAATTTCATATACCAGATGGTGAAGTCCTCTCACAGAGGTACTTCCAATATACATTCCAGGTCTCTTTCTTACTGCTTCCAAACCTTCCAAAATCTGAATTTGGTCTGCTCCGTATTCCGTACTCATCTGTATTCCTCCTATTCACGGATTATTTTACATTTCATTTTTTTCACTTACTGTTCCGCTTATGACTTCAAATATTTTATCAATCTGGAAGCGGTTTCTTACAAATTCATCCAGACCGGTACAGGTAATGACAGTCTGAATATCATGTATACTGTTAAGCAGATAATTCTGCCTGTTACTGTCCAGTTCAGAAAGCACATCATCTAAAAGAAGTACCGGTGTATCATGGATACATCTTTTCACCAGCTCTATCTCTGATAATTTCAGTGATAAAGCAGAAGTTCTCTGCTGTCCCTGGGAACCGAATTTACGGATATCGATATCTCCGATAAAAAAGGGAAATATCATCTCTGTGGGGTCCCACGGAGGTACTGCAGTATTTTCTGTCCTTTTCCTTCGCCCGGTTTAATTCATCTTCAAAAAAAGCTTCTTCGATATCCGGCTCATACGTCAGCGTCAGCTGCTCCCTGCCACCGGAAATGCTTTCATGGATGCCCCGGACAATTTCATTTAATTCTTCTACAAATCTCCGGCGCCGGCTGATAATCCGCCTGCCGTAAGAAATGAGCTGCATATCCCACACGGATAACGTATTTTCCAAATCCGGATGAAATACCATATCTTTTAACAGCTTATTGCGCTGATTTAAAACTTTATTATACTTGGTTAAATCAGAAAGATAAATTTTATCCAGCTGGCAGATTTCCGAATCTAAAAATCTTCTGCGCTCGGAAGGACCATTTTTGATAATATTTAAATCCTCCGGTGAGAAAAATACCATATTCAGCACACCGAAAAGCTCACTTGCCTTGCGGATTGGCACACCATTAATAGCAATTCCCTTGGAACGGTTCTTCTTCAGATGCATATCAATCTGATAACTCATCTGATTTTTTTCTACCATAGTACGGATATGTGCCTCATTTTCACCAAAACGAATCATTTCTTTATCGCGGCTTCCCTTATGGGATTTCGTTGTTCCGCTGACATAAATGGATTCTAATATATTGGTCTTTCCCTGGGCATTGTCCCCATATAAAATATTGGTACCACCGTCAAGATTCAGATTTAACTCTTCATAATTACGGAAATTCTTAAGTTCAATGGACTTTATTATCATTTTACAATCTTTATGGTTTCGCCCAAAGCTTCCACTACATCTCCATCATATAATTTCTTGCCACGCTGTACTTCAACTTCGCCATTTACCTTAACTTTTTCATCTAATATTAAGAGCTTGGCAGTGACTCCGGAGTCGACTCCGGCGGCTTTTAACGCCTGTCCCAGCTTAATATATTCATCCCGCAGCTTAATTTCCTGCATGATTGCCTCTCTTCCTGCCTTTGCAAATCCTAGTTTGCAGCTGCATTAAAGTTTACCGGAAGAATCAGATAGATAAAGGTCTCATTTTCATCCCGGATAAAACATGGTGCCTTTGGATTTACCATATAAAGGGTTACTTCTTCTTCATCAATGACACGAAGGGCATCGATAAAGAATTTCGGATTGAATCCAATTAAAATATCTTTTCCATCTTTGGTAATATCAATTTCTTCATTCATGGAACCAATGAAAGAATTGATTTTTAATTCCATCTTATCATCTGTTATATTCATGATAATCGGCTTCTTATCTCCCTCTTTTACTAAAAGGGTAGCACGGTCGATACAGTCTAATAATTCACGTTTGTTAATCTTAACCTTTGTCTCATAATCAG
>VOFC01002320.1_pt1 | contig 14295 bp, 18 predicted proteins | sample 5384161 | NCBI WGS metagenome assembly VOFC01 (sample SAMN12384722, study PRJNA508395) | human gut metagenome | isolation source: healthy gut B | host: Homo sapiens | reverse complement strand
TCTTGCAGTTGGTGGCGGTTCTGTTCTGGATTCTTCAAAGGCGATTGCGAATGGACTGGCAAACCCGGAAGTAGATGTCTGGGACTTTCATTGTGGTAAAGCTGTTCCACAGAAGACACTTCCGAAGGGAGCGATCCTGACACTGGCGGCAGCAGGTTCCGAGATGAGTTCTTCCTGTGTGATCAGTAATCCGGAAACAGGAGAGAAACGTGGCTGTAACGGACTCTTTAACCGTATGAACTTTGCAATTGAGGATCCGGTTCTTACTTATACAGTAAGTCCTTATCAGACAGCATGCGGAGCAGTAGATATTGCAATGCATACGATTGAAAGATATTTCTGTCCGGGGGAGGATACCTATCTGTCAGATTCGATTGCAGAGGCTGTGATTAAGAGTGTACGAAAAGCTGCAGGAGATTGTCTGAAGAATCCGGAAGATTATACTGCACGAGCAAATATGATGTGGGCATCTTCACTTGCACATAATGGACTTACACAGTGTGGAAGAGAGTTCCAGCTCGTTGTTCATCAGTTAGAGCATGAAGTATCCGGAATGTACCCGGAAGTAGCGCATGGAGCAGGACTTGCAGCGCTGTGGTGCAGTTGGGCAAGATATGTTTATAAAGCAAATATAAATCGCTGGCTGCAGTATGCATCTAACGTATGGGGACTGGATATTGATTTTGAACATCCGGAGAAGACAATTGAAACTGCAATTGATATGCAGGAGCAGTATTATGCATCGATAGGGATGCCAATCGGATTAAAAGAACTTGGTGTAAAAGAAGATGATCTTGCGAAATTGGCACTTGATTGTTCAAGAAACAAAACGCGTTCATTAATCGGATATAAACCGTTGGCATATGAGGATATTCTGGTAATTTATCAGATGGCATATGAGAGAGGTTAATAACAGTTAATATCGAAAGCGCTGCTTAATGCGGCTGCTTTCGATACTCTCTTGGTGACATATGGTATCGTTCCTGGAATACGCGGTTGAATGTTCTCTGACTGTCGAATCCTGTCCGGATACAGATGTCGAGAATCGTATGGTCGCTGTGAAGCAGGAGACTACAGGCGTAATCCAATCTTGCTTCATTCAGATACCGGTTAAAATTAGTATGAAATGTGCCGGAGAAGACACGTGATAAAGAGGACTGACTGATTCCAAGGTCATGAGCCATTTTGGAAAGCGTCAGTTCTTCCGTATAATGTGCAGCAATATAAGAAACAGTCTGGTAGATAATGTCATTACTTCCCACACTGCTCTTATCTATCATTTCAAATAAGGGAAGAGTGCGTGCAAGTATAATCTGAATAAATGCCTGATGCAGAACATGCCCTTGTGAAGCGGCTGGATAGACCAGCATGCTTCGCAGGGCATATTTACGTCTGGTGTACTTCTTGAGCCAGAATTACCGGATTTACAGGACAAAATTGCTGTAATTCTTTCGTATAACTAGGAGCAAGAAGCGGTGAAGCAAGTGCATAAATCGCCTTACAGGATTCACTGTTGAATACCTGATAGTGGTGGATCAATTCCGGAAATACAAGTGCAAAATCGCCTTTTTCCATATGATACAATTCAGTTCCGACTCCGATTTCCAGTGTACCTTCTGTCACGGATACAAGTTCCATTGATTTGTGAAGATGTGGGGGAATATGGCAAGAAATCTGTTCAGCGATTTCCAGTGTTTCTTCATTTTCTTCGTAAATCGGTTTCATTTTTTCCTGCCTCCGGGTTAATTGTTTAGAATAGTTGATCTAATAGTATCATCATGCGTGTATATGACATGCTTCACAGGCAGATGGTGTTGTTGCGCATCCGCTTAGTGCTGTCTCACGCAGTTCAACCGGAAGTCGCTTTCCGACTTTGTACATTGCTTCGAGCATTTCATCAAAAGGAATGAGCTGAGAAATGCCGGCAAGGGACATTTCAGCTGCAATCAGTGCATTGGCAACCCCGGCTGCATTACGGTTCTGGCAAGGGTATTCTACCAGACCTCCGACCGGATCACAGACGAGTCCAAGCATGTTCATAAGGACTGTTGAGGCGGCATCCAGACATTGCTTAGGAGTTCCACCCATAAGTTCAACAGCGGCAGACGCTGCCATAGCAGATGCAACACCAACCTCAGCCTGACACCCTCCGACAGCACCGGCAACAGTGGCATTTCGCATGGCGAGGTAACCGACAGCGCCCGCATTGAAGAGAACCTGCTGAATCTCTTTGTCGGAGAAATGGTATACTTCCTGAAAAGCGAGAAGCAATCCCGGAACGATGCCTGCGGAACCGGCGGTAGGTGAAGCAACGATCAGTCCCATGGACGCATTTGTCTCAAGGGTTGCCATAGCATAAGTGATAGCTTTCTCAAGCAGTTCACCGCACAGTCCCTGACCACTGGCAGAATGCTGGGCAAGTTTTTGTGCCTCTCCGCCGATCAGCCCGCCCATGGAACGGATTGGTTTTTCAATCGGAGAGCGGGCAGCTTCTTTCATGATTTCAAGAACACGCGCCATTTTTTGATCCGCTTCTTTAGCAGGACATTCTCCGGTTATGATCTCTCGATTACGCATAACTTCAGAGATAGAAATATTCTGTTCCTTACATAGTGTAAGGAGTTCGTTTGCATTTTTAAAATCCATATAAAAAACCTCCTTGAACACAATCACATCTGTACGACCATAACATCCAGAACATGTTCGTTCTGGCGGATGGTGTCGGCAATTTCTTCCGGAAGTTTTCCGTCGGATTCTACAATCGTGTAAGCAGTGTGTCCTTTCGATTCACGAAACAGACGCATAAAAGCAATATTGACCCGGCGGTCGCTGAGACAGCTGGTGATCCAGGCAACAACACCCGGAACATCCTTCTGGACAACAATGATAGCACTGTATTCACCGGTGAAATCTACTTCTACATGATTGATCTGTGTGATGTGGACTTTACCGCCGCCAAGAGATTCTCCACGGATCGTCATCTCCTGACCGGCAGTATTGGTCATAATAATATCGACGGTATTCGGATGAATATCAGTTTCTTCCTCATTCGGAGTAAAAGAGTATTTCAGTCCATTTTCTGTAGCAATCTCGAAGGAATTCCGGATTCGCATATCATCAGTGGAAAATCCCATGATTCCTCCAAGAAGTGCGCGGTCAGTACCGTGTCCGTGATACGTTCTGGCGAAAGAGCCGTAGAGAATAAATTCTACTTTTGCAAGCGGTCCGTTGATCATTTTCTGTGCAAGATAAGCAATGCGTGCCGCACCGGCAGTGTGAGAACTGGAAGGACCGATCATATTCGGCCCCATAACATCAAAAACGCTGATAAAAGACATTTTAAATAGCCTCCTGATTATATATATGATTTCAGTATAGCAAGCGTGGTGGCGGATGTAAATTAATTCTGATTAAGTATTGCTTGAATCGGTAGTGATCTTCACTGTTTACTCACGTAACCCTGTATCTGAAAGTTTTTCATCAATTCTTAGATCAATTAATAATTTGATACCAAATGCGAGTCCCCAATATAAGTGAAACCACATTGCCATAGAAAATCCTTGAATCATGATTTTCCACAATTTCTGAGACAGTTTTCCTGTATATGTTTTTCGTTTTAGTTGTACAAATGTTTCTTTGGACAAATCATCTGTCTGATACATTTTTATCAATTTTATTACGGCCAAAATCGAATGATTGTGTTCTACATATTCCATCTTAGCGTCAAAGAAAATTGCAAAAAATATTAAATAATAAATAAATCCCCAATATTTTTTTTTCAAGACATTCTCTTTCTGCATTTTCATCCTTTAAGCAATGAATCTGTTTTATCTCCTTTTCTGTCAGGAGCTTCTGTAATCGATATGCAATTGCCATCCAGCATAGGGAATTCGGCCGATAAGTAAATGAAATGGAGTCATCATTTTTCGATAAATATATCCTGTCTCCTGGATAAAAGCATATTTCGGATTGCATAAATAGCACTGAATATTAAAAAGTTTATCTTCTGCGTAAGGTAGATTCTCAAAAACAGCTTCGTTTTTCTCTAGAAATTGTTTTCGGTAAAGTTTTCCCCATACATAAGAAAGTGTCCCAACTGAAAAGAATCCCTGAAATCTGAAGGCTTCAGAATCCGGATGCAATTCAGAAAAGGACGTATGACTTGCGGCTGCAAAACGTCGTCCGTTCCACAGCCGTTCATAATTTCCCACCACAATATCTGCTTCTTCATGCTTCATCACATTTACGAATCGGTCGAGTACTGCATTGTCTGCTAAAAAGTCATCTGCATCCAGAAAACATTATATAGCCACCGTGGGCAGCCAGCAGACCATGATTTCTGACTGCCGCCGGACCTTTTTCTGTTTCTTGCATAACTCGTATTCGTACATCTTTCTTTTCATATGATTGGCAGATTTCGAAGCTATTATCCATTGAACAATTATCAATCAGAAGTAGTTCCCAGTTGTTATAGTTCTGAAAGATAACGCTCTCTATCATTTCAGGTAAATATGCTTCTGCATTATATACCGGTACAATGATCGAAACCATCTGTTCCTGTTTGTTTTCATCCATATCAGTTCGTCCCTTCTATATATAAAGAGATTTCAGCTCATTACCATTTTAATGTTACAGCTTGTAATATCATTATAAAGCATTTTACTATTTTCGACAATTCGATATTCCAGGCAGATTTCATTGATGGATGAAAAACAAATCTAAATTAGTTCTGATCCAGCACGGACTGAATCTGCTTCATCAGCTGTTCGTAGTTTGACGGATCATCAATTCCGCCCATGAAAGGATCGCCAACGATATTTCCGTCTTTATCTACAAGAACGGTTGTCGGAAATGCCATAATACTTCCCGCATAGTTTCCAACGGTTGAATCAGAGTCGAAGGTCAGGTTTTTGTAGGAAGCTCCCTGGGCCTTCAGGATTTCTTTCGCTTCTTTGATTCCGTCCTGATTGTCGTCCAATGTATCTGTATTGATACCTACAACTTCACCGCCCATTTCTTTGAGCTTCTCATTTAATTCATTCAGTTTGGAAAGCTCTTCGACGCAGGGCTTGCATCCGCTGAACCAGAAGTTTACAACTGTAACTTTGTTTTTAGCAAAAAGGCTGTCGTCTACATCATTGCCGTCCAGATCTTTTCCTTTGAAACCTTTGAATACACCTGTGGACTCATCTGATTTAGAGGAAGCGTTGTCGGAGGATTCGGATGCAGCGCTCTCTTTCTCGAGTTTTGCAATCTCTTCTTCGATACCGCGAATTGTTTCAATGTCTTTGCTCAAAGTTTCATATTCTTCTTCAGAGAAAGAGTCTTTATTAGATTCAACTGTACTTGCAAGAAAGTCAGCATAGTTTTCGTTCATGGCATCACCGTCAGTGTTCTTGTTCATAAGACCAAAGACTTTGTCCCATGCATCTTTGTGATCAGCAAAAAGCTGGTTTTCCTGCTGGTAAAGGTCGTCCAGTTTTTTGTTCAGCTCGTCAGTGCTGCCCGTTTCTGTTGTGGAAGAAGATTCCTGTTTTGTATTGGTTGTTGAGGAAGAATTTCCGCAGCCTGTAAATGCAAAAAGTACAGAAATGGCAAGTGATGCAGCGATTACCTTTTTAATTTCATTGCGTTTGTTCTAAGTGTTTTGTTTTTCATGATTTTAAATCTCCTTTAAATTACGTTTTATTAGTTTTAGTTTATTTATTTTCAGCCTGTTTCTTAGTTGAAAATCCGTAATGATAGCAGATTGCATCAGTCGGACAGGCTTTCATACATTCTCCGCAGCGGATACACTCCGGATGGTTTGGCGTGTCTACTACATTGACATCCATCTTACAGACACGACTACATTTCTGGCAGCCAACACATTTCTCATGATCAACCTGAATCTTAAGAAAAGATACCTTGTTAAACAGTGAGTAAATAGCGCCCAGCGGGCAGATCCATTTACAAAATGGACGGTAAAACAAGATGCTCAGGATGATGAAAAGCGCAAGGATTGTGAACTTAAATGTAAATAAATGCCCGAGTGTCGCACGGATTCCGGAGTTGGCAAGTGCCAGCGGAATTGCGCCTTCAAGTACGCCCTGTGGGCAAATGTATTTGCAGAAGAAAGGATCTCCCATACCAAGTGAATTGGTTACAAATGCCGGAAGCAGTATAACAAAGACGACCAGAATCACATATTTCAGATACCGCAGAGGTTTTAGTTTGGCAGTAGATAGTTTCTTGCCCGGAATCTTATGCAGCAGATCTTGAAACCATCCAAACGGACAGAGGAAGCCGCAGATAAATCGTCCGAACAGAACCCCCAGCAGGATAAAGAAGCCGGTGATATAGTAGGTGAACTTAAATTTGGAGGATCCTACTACAGCTGAAATGCTCCGATCGGACAGGCGCCTGTGGCGGCAGGACAAGAGTAACAGTTTAGTCCTGGGACGCACATCGTTTTTACATTTCCCTGATAAATTTTCCCTTTAAACAGATTCGGGATGTGAATGTTGGTCAGCAGTGTAGCAGCTGCCTGAATCCATCCGCGGAAGCGAACCAGAAAGTTTTTGTTTGATTTTAATTTCTTATCCAATTCCGACACACTCCATACATAATTTTATTGCCTTACTGAGTACAGTTGCAGCTTCTCCACGGTAAATCCCAGCAAGAAAAAACACAAGACCGGCTGCAAGTAAAAGAACTCTGTGTTGATTTTTCTGATTTCATTAAAATACTCCTTTCAATGTTCAAAGTCTATTTATTGTTACTGTTCACTCCCGTGTCAATCACTCCGCTGATTGACACGGAGGATGTATTTTTGGCTTGAATGCATCTCGCCTCATCGCCAAAGGCGATTTAAAATGGCGAGATGCGTTGCTGGTCGCACATCGTGTGAACAGTAACCGTTTATTGACCTTTCGATGTTTGCATTATACAATAGGGGTGTAAAATTCCTGTTAAGAAAATGGAGAAAAGTAAATTGAGATTATTAGTTGTTGAAGATGAAAAGAAATTATGTGATATGATTGCGAAAAGTCTGCATCTGGCAGGTTATGAGGTGGACACGTGTAATGACGGAGAGGAGGCACTGGAGATGATCTATGCGGAACTGTATGACTTGATCGTGCTTGATCTTAACCTTCCGGGGATGGATGGGATGGATATTCTTCGGGAACTTCGCAAGGAAAACGAAGAGACAAAGGTATTGATTCTGTCTGCGAGAAGTCAGATCGCTGATAAGGTTGACGGTCTTGATGCGGGGGCAAATGATTATATGGAAAAACCCTTTCATCTGCAAGAGCTGGAAGCCCGTGTGCGAAGCCTGACAAGAAGAAAGTTTGTACAGAAAAATGTCTGTCTTGAATGTGGCAGTCTTCGTTTTGATACAAAAGAAAGGACTGCATATGCAAAAGACAAGCCGGTCGCATTGACAAGAAAAGAGAATGGAATTCTGGAGTATCTTCTTTTGAATCAGGGAAGACCGGTCAGTCAGGAAGAGTTGATCGAGCATGTCTGGGATTCTTCTGTAGATAGTTTCAGCGGCTCGATCCGAGTGCATATGTCTTCTCTGAGAAAGAAACTGAAAGCCGGGCTTGGTTATGATCCGATCGTGAATAAGATCGGTGAGGGGTATAAGATAGGAGATGGAAAAGCATGAGAAAAAAATATCGCTCCAGTGGAGACTGACGATTCTTACAACCGTGCTGATCACAGTATTGTGTGGATGTCTGACATTTTTCTTATATAAAAACGGAGTCTATTATTTCGATACGCTTCAGGAGTCTGTCACTGATCAGGGTACAGCGCCGGAAGCAGTGTACATTGATATTCCGGATAATGAGTGGGATGATTTTGCAGCGCAGTTTGCTACGAAGGTTTATAATTCGAAATCAGATTATAGAAATAGAAGTGTGTTGATCACTGGTGTTGTAGCGCTGATTGGCGGAGCAGTAACTTATTTTGTCAGTGGCCGGGCATTAAAACCACTCAGAGAATTCTCAGAAACAGTAGAAAAGGTTCAGGCACAGAATCTGGCGGATTATACGATTGAAGAGAATAGAATCGCAGAGTTGGACCGACTTCGTACATCTTATAATAAGATGCTCCTGCGACTTTCGGAATCATTCGAGACACAGCGTCAGTTTACAGGGAATGCAGCACATGAACTCCGAACCCCTTTAGCATTAATACAGGCACAACTAGATCTCTATCATGCGGCGGAGAATTCAGAGAACGAAGCAGCTGCACAAGAGACGATCCAGATGGTAACAGAGCAAAATGAACGCCTTAGCAAGCTTGTCAGAACGCTTTTAGATATGAGTGAGCTGCAGACGGTAGCACGTAATGAAAAGATTGAAATGCAGGGGCTGATAGAGGAGGTGCTGGCAGATTTGGAACCGCTGGCACAGGAAAAGAATATTGAACTGATACAGAAGGCACAGAATTCGTCGGATGGAAGATCAGATGGAACAGAAGAGTCGTTGCTGGTCGCATGTAGTGTGAACAATAACGAAAAGCCAGAGGATGAACTGATTCTGACAGGAAGTGATATTCTGATCTATCGGATGATTTATAATCTCGTTGAAAATGCGATTAAATATAATCGAACAGATGGAAGGGTTACGGTATCGGCAAAGAGAGAGAAGGACGAAGTTGTCCTGACGGTTTCGGATACAGGAAATGGAATTGACGAATCATTCCGGGAACAGATCTTTGAACCGTTCTTCCGGATAGATAAGTCCAGAAGCCGGGAGCTTGGAGGCGTAGGCCTTGGACTTGCGATGGTGCGGGAAGTCGTGCGGGTGCATGACGGAAAGATTGAGGTTCGCAAACTACATCAATCAATATCAGCTGCTACTGTTTCGTTATCTGAATGAGTTTGCATGCAAGATGGGGGGTATGGTTGTATTATTCGTTATTGTAATTCTGGATTTGAGGAAAAACTAGAGGTATTAAGAGAACTGGGAATCAGGGAATCGAAGTCTGCTTTTAGCCTTTTTCTGCTTTTTTCGCAGGAAGAGGAAGCTTCCGAGGAATACATAAAAAGAACATTTCAGAATTAAAGTCTGCCATATGCAGTCACCGGAAATGCACTTGAACATCATAGAAAAAACGAAAGTTCTGTTTATGAGGCTGTGTGCTATCTTGCTCAGCTTGGTCACAAACGAATTGGAGGCATTTTTTGTATTGACGAAATAGATGATAGTTTCCTCATGGCAAGGAAAAGAGGCTTTTTAAAAGCTATAAGTCAGATAAATCTCGATCAAGATGAATCTCTGATCGGCCAGCTTTTTTGTGGAGAATGTGAAAAAGACAGTGTGATTTCTGTGATAGAAAAGATATTTGTACCTCAAAAGCCGCCAACGGCATTGTTTTGTTATAGCGATGAAGTTGCGATCGAGGTAATGTCCTGGATCATGAAGCATGGTTACAGAATTCCGGAGGACGTATCTGTAGTTTCGTTTGACGGTATTCCGTTTGCGGGGACGCGTAACGCCATCTTTGTCTACAATTAGCCAGCCAGTAGAATATCAGGCAAAATGTATTATAAACGGCATGTTGTATCTACAGGATGGAGTCGAGAGACCATGTGATGAAAAAGGAAAATGAATATCTGCTGCAGATCCGTGACAGTGTGGGGATTCCTGGTCATTAAAAATAGTGAGGAAAAATATGAAAGCGAAAAAAAATTAATTGCTACTGGTATTGCAACATCAATGTTACTGCTGGCGCTTACCGGATGCGGAGCAGGTGGAAATAGTGGTAAATCCGCAAAAGATACAGATAAAGGATCAGTATATTTTCTGAACTTTAAATCTGAACTTTCTTCTGAATGGGAAGAAGTAGCCGGAACCTTTACCAAGGAAACCGGAATTGATATGAAAGTAGTTACTGCGGGAAGCGGAACCTATGAACAGACATTAAAATCTGAGCTTTCCAAAAAAAGAAATGCCGACACTTTTTAACGTTAACGGTCCGATTGGATATCAGACATGGAAAGACTATTGTGCTGATCTGAAAGATTCAAAACTTTATGAATGGCTTACTGACAAAGATATGGCAATTACCGATGGCGATGGTGTGTATGGTATTCCGTATGCAGTAGAAGGATATGGAATCATCTATAATGATGCTATTATGAAGAAATATTTTGCGCTTCCGGATAAAGCAGTTGATATTTCAGATACAAAAGAGATTAAAAATTTCGACACGCTTAAAACAGTGGTGGAAGATATGACAAAACATAAAGATGATCTTGGAATTCAGGGAGTTTTCGGTTCAACTTCATTTGCTCCCGGCGAAGATTGGCGTTGGCAGACTCATCTTATGAATATCCCTGTGTACTATGAATACAAGGCTGACGGAGTGGATAATCTGGATGAGATCAAATTCACATATAATAAAAACTTTAAAAATATTTTTGATCTCTATCTGAATAATTCATGTACAGAACCGTCTATGGTTGGATCTAAAAATGTCGAGGAATCCATGGCAGAATTTGCAACTGGAAATGTAGCTATGATCCAAAACGGAAACTGGGGCTGGGCAATGATCTATGACCTGGATGGAAACGTGGTAAAAAAGGAAGATATTAAGTTCCTTCCAATCTATACAGGAGTAGAAGGCGAAGAAAAACAGGGACTTTGTGTCGGAACAGAAAACTATATCTGTATCAACAGTAAGGTTTCTGAAGCTGACCAGAAAGCATCTGAGAAGTTCTTGGAATGGCTGTTTAACAGCGAGAGTGGAAAAGCTTACTGCAATGGAATCCTTGGAATGATCCCGCCATTCTCCACCTTTGGTGAGGATGAAAGACCCGATAATCCGCTCGTACAGGATATGCTTAGTTATATGAACGATGATTCTTTATATTCTATTCCTTGGGACTTTTCAACCTTCCTGAGCCAGGAATTTAAAAACCAGCTTGGAAGCTATCTCCTTGAATATGCGCAAGGAAATATGACATGGGATGATGTAGTTAAGCAGACAACTGATTGCTGGGCATCAGAAAAAGCTCTGCTTGCACAATAGTAGAGTTTATAGGCTGGCGTTTTCCGAACGGAAAATGCCGCATGATACAGTGAATGTAGCAGATTTCGCTGCTTTGGAATGCAAAGCAGCGGTAAAATCCGTTGCTGTTTGTGCAATGCGTGAAAAGCAACAAAATTTATGGGGCAGAGACAAAAATGTTTCTGCCCTATGTACGAAAAGGGAGGCTGTATAGAAGATGGAAAAAGCTTTTAAAAAGAGATTTGTGATATTAATGTTACCAACGCTGATCGCATTTATTATTGCATTTATTATTCCATTTGTACTGGGAATTTATCTTTCATTCACTAAATTTACAACAGTTACAGATGCCCAGTGGATTGGGCTGAGCAATTATATTGTGGCATTCCGGGATAAAGATTTCCTTGCATCTCTCCTGTTTACTGTTAAATTTGTACTTGTTAATCTTGTGACGATTAACTTAATTGCCTTTATGCTGGCATATGTGTTGTCCAGAAAGCTCCGTGGAACAAATATTTTCCGAACAGTTATATTTATGCCGAACCTTCTGGGCGGAATTGTGCTTGGTTATATCTGGCAGCTAATTATTAATGGATTTCTTTCTTTTTTCAAAACAACGCTTACTGCAGATGCGGCATATGGATTCTGGGGAATGGTGCTTGCTATGAACTGGCAGATGATCGGATATATGATGGTTATTTACATTGCAGCTATCCAAAATATTTCAGAGGAAGTAAAAGAAGCAGCACTTATTGATGGTGTAACGCGAGGACAGATGATTAGAAAGATTATTCTGCCTCTGATCATGCCTGCAATTACAATCTGCTTATTTATGACAACAACAAATGCATTTAAAATGTTTGACTTAAACCTTGCTCTGACTGCGGGACTTCCGGGAAAATCAACTTCGCTGGTTGCACTGGACATCTATAATTCATTCTACAACAGGATGGGATATGAGGGAATAGGACAGGCAAAAGCAGTGATGTTTTTACTGATTGTTGCTACAATTTCTGTGACGCAGCTTATTATTACTCGGCGTAAGGAGGTTGAAAACTAATGAAAAATAAGAAGAGTAAAATCATACTGATCTTAATTCTTACTGTAATCTCGGTTTTATTTATTGCCCCGATCATTATTGTATTTATGAATTCCTTTAAGAGCAAGCTGTATATCAACAGTACACCGTTTGCACTTCCTAATGCTGACTCCTTTGTAGGTTTGGCGAATTATGGAGAAGGAATGATCAAAACCGGATTTTTTGCAGGCATTTTTATTACTTTATTTATAACTGTAGCCTCTGTGTTTCTTATTGTTGTCCTGACTTCAATGACAGCATGGTATCTGGTACGTGTAAAAAGTCGTTTTACTAAAGTAATGTACTATCTGTTTGCTTTTTGCTATGATCGTACCATTCCAGATGGTAATGTTTACGCTTGTTAAAGTATCAAATATGTTTCATTTGGACAATCTGATTGGTATCATATTTATTTATGTCGGATTTGGTGCTGGATTGTCTGTATTTATGTTTACCGGTTTCATTAAATCAATTCCAGTTTCTCTGGAAGAGGCAGCGATGATTGATGGATGTTCTATTATGCAAATTTACTTTAAAATTGTGTTTCCTGTGATACGCCCGATTATTATGACAGTCGCAATTCTGAATGCCATGTGGATCTGGAACGATTATCTGCTTCCATATCTTGTAATTGGTTCTGAATATAAAACAATTTCTGTGGCAATCCAATATCTCAGAGGTGGATATGGATCAATTGACCTTGGACTTATGATGTCCATGCTAGTACTGGCAATCATACCAATTGTAATTTTCTATATGATCTGCCAGAAATGGATCATACAGGGAGTAATCGCCGGAGCAGTGAAAGGATAAGGAGACTAGAATGAAAAAAGTATTATACGAAGAGTTGCTTCCAGAAGAATTTGTCCAGAAAATGCAGGAGATGCCGGTTGCATATCTGCCTCTTGGTACATTAGAATGGCATGGTCCGCATATGCCTCTTGGGGCTGACGGAATCCAGTCAAAAGAGTTGTTTGTCCGAGTGGCAGAAAAAGTAGGCGGCGTAGTACTTCCGATGTTGTTTATGGGGACCTGATCGTGTGTTTTTATGACAGGGGGACTGAGTTTTATGGAATGGATATTAATACCGAAGGCGCACTGAATACATATTGCGTCCAGCAGCTGAAAGGCAGTGCTTACTGGCTGGAAAAAGAACTGTTTCAGGACTATCTGCGCAGTATTTTTGCCCAGCTTTCCAGAGCGGGGGTGCGTATTGTCGTCGGACATGGACATGGTCCATCAACAAATGCATTTCAGGAACTGACAAAAGAAGCAGAAGAAAAATATGGTCTGCGTATTTTTACGGCCTGGACATATGCGGAAGATGAGAAGTTAAAATATCAGAATGACCATGCCGGAGCGAATGAGACTTCTATCGTTATGGCTGTGCGCCCGGATCTGGTTGACTTTGGACAGGTAAAAGAAGATGAAAGCAATCTGATTGGAATCGCAGGACGTCATCCAGTCAGAGAATCATCCGTAGCATACGGAAATGAGATCCTTGAGTATACAATGAAAACACTTATTTCAGGTATTGAAAAGGAGTACAAAATACTCAAAAAGAAAGCTAGATGCAAATGAGTTTGAACTGTTTTATGAAAAAAGAAGCCTGCTCGCAGGATTCTTTTTCAGCATTTGTTGATTTTTTTAGCCAAATTCAATTTTCTTCTCGTAGCAAAGCTACGATATCTGAGTCATTATCCATTGCCGATTTGTCGGTAATTTCTGTTTTCTCCAATTCTTCAACTGAAATTGAGATTCAGTACTATTGTCTATTATTTTCAAATGAAACACTTCTTTTTTTCTCTGCAGCCTACACGTACATTCTATTGTGTTTGTCAACCCTTAAAAAATGGTTAGACCCCTAATTAGAAATCTAACCATTTTAGATACATAACACTAACTAAATGACATTGGGCTCTGAATAGTTACGCATAAAAAAAGCTGCGCACCTATAGTTCAATATTATTGTTTCATCAACCGATTCCGCCCAGCACTGCGCCAGCAATCAGTGCAACAAGTGCGAGTGGAACAAGGACATATTTTCCAAGTGGCAAGAACCAAGTTCCGATTTTTTTCTCACGTCCAGTATTTACAGCTTTCAGTGCGAATTCTTTATCTGCGATCCAGAAGAACATGATCGCTGCAAGCATTGCTCCAAGTGGGCAGATATAGATAGAAACTGCGTCCATCCATCCGGAGACGATGCCCTG
>VOFC01006711.1_pt1 | contig 14298 bp, 33 predicted proteins | sample 5384161 | NCBI WGS metagenome assembly VOFC01 (sample SAMN12384722, study PRJNA508395) | human gut metagenome | isolation source: healthy gut B | host: Homo sapiens | reverse complement strand
GGTAGCATTTGGATATATGAGTTATGAAGCATATCTTTCAAAAGTAAACCTAAATTTGTTACTGCTATTCTTTGTCCCTATTTATGTTTTACTTTTATAAATTTTTTTGACAACAGGTTTGTAATATGAACGAACATTTAAAAAATAGATTAAAAAGAGGTTTTTAAAAAAAAAAATTATCGCAAACGGAATTAGCAGAAATGGTTGGAGTTCCCGTAACTAAATTGAAACAAGGAAGTTATCAGTTCAAAACGGCAAAATTAGCATTAGTGCTTTGTATAGCTTTAGATAAAAAATTTGAGGAATTATTTTATTTTGATTAAGGAGTGTATGATTATGGAAATAGAAGAAGTGGTTGTTGAAATAGTTATGGGATTGTTTTTATTATTTTTATCTTATCAAGTGGGTATAAAAGAAAATATTACTTTCTTATATAGTTATCATTATACACATCTCAACCAAAAGATAAAAAGCGTTTACAAAAAAGAATAGGAATAAGGTTCTCTCTGCTGGTTAGCATTATGTTATTGCTATGCCGATTATCAATTTAATACCCGGCTGACGGTGTAGCACCGGTCCAGGTCCACCAGCTTCATTACGCCCGTCTCAATGGGCAGACTTCGCCGCAGGGAGGAGGCGATGGGTGCGGAGGAAAGGTCATCAGCCCCGAAACAGAGGAGCCGTGGGGCTGGGTCAGGGGCCAGAAGAGGAAGGGGAGTCGTAGTTCTGCCCCCAACGGAGCTGTAGCCGGGCAGGGCCTGGCGCAGGGTATCGGCTTCGTTCCGGTGGTAGCTGCGGGTGGAATCGGTGTCCACCTCCTGAATGAAATAATAATCCGCCATTTGATCCTTGAGCGTTTGGGCAATGAGAGAGAGATTCTCGTCCAGCCGCTCCTTGGACCAGGCCCAGGATTCCGTTCCGCCATCCATGAAAAAGCTGTAATCGTCCTCGTAGGCCCCGAAGCCTATGTTATAGGACACCACGGTGTAGGGAACGCCCGTTTGGGCCGAGGATGCGGCAGTGCCCTGGGCTGTAAGAGTGAGATTGTCCTCAATGCGATGATAGTCCAAAAACACATAGGCCACATAGCCCAGAACCAGGATCACGAGAGCCAGCAGTACACAGCCGGCGATCTTCAGAGAGCTTTTTTTCATAGAAGCCTCCTTCCGGTGTGGGTGATGGTTTACTTTTTTTCGTATTTTATATTATAATTCTACCATCGATTGACAAGGGCAGACACGGTTTTTGACGGGCAGAAATGCGTCCATGCCGGGTGGACCCCAAAATTTATCCCCATTTGAAAAGAGGAATTGTTTTGAGAAAACTGGTGATCCGATTCAATGCCCCGGCTACGCTGACCTTTGCGCTGCTGGCTCTGGGTGCGCTGCTGCTGGGGCAAACCTTCGGCAGCGCCGTAACGATGAAATATTTTTGCGTGTATCGCGCTTCCCTGGCGGATCCGCTGACCTACCTGCGGTTTTTCACCCATGTGCTGGGTCATGCGGATTATTCCCCACTACATGAGCAATATGCTGCTTCTGCTGCTGGTGGGGCCACCGCTGGAGGAAAAGTATGGCTGGAAAAAAATGGTATGGTTCATGGCCGCCACCGCTCTGGTCACAGGGCTGGTGCAGTTCATTTTCTTCCCAAACTCCGCCCTGCTGGGTGCCAGCGGCGTAGTATTTATGATGATCGTGCTGTCCTCCTTTACGGAGAGCCGAGGCGGCGGCATCCCCATTACGCTGATTTTGGTGGTGATCTTCTACCTGGGAGGGGAGATCATTGACGGCATCCGCAATACGGACAGCGTTTCCCAGCTGACCCATGTGGTGGGTGGCGTGCTGGGTATGATCTTCGGCTTCCTCTACCGGGGCGGCCGGCGGCGCTGAGATGGTACTGCCCATTCTCTGTGCCGGTACACTGCTGGCGGCAGATTACGGGCTGCGGAGCCTGGCCCGGCGGGGAAAGCTGGAGCGGGCGCTTTTGGGCGGACGGATCCGGCTGGAGCTGCTGGAAAACCCCGGCATGGCCGGGGGTGTGCTGAAAAACCATCCCCATCTGGCCAGGGCTTTGTCCGGCGGAGCACTTTTGATGGTGCTGATTATGTGCCGGGGCGAGCTTTTGCACGGGCGGGGCTTGGGCTGCTGGGGCGCGGCGCTGCTGTGCGCCGGGGGCCTGGGCAACGTGCTGGAGCGATTGTGGCGGGGCTGTGTGACAGACTATATTCGATTTCCAAGGCTGCCGGCCGGGCGGCTGCAGCGGCTGGTGTGGAACCTGGCAGACCTTATGCTTTCAGCGGGCGCGCTGCTGCTGACGGCAGGCAGCATAAGCAGCTGACAGAAAAAGGAGCAAGATATGACAGACTATTTTTCCGTCCAATTGACGGATGACGAAATACGGGGCATCAGCTCCATCGGCCTGGCCCACATGGGGGGACGGGGTGTATGAGCTGTTGGTGCGCACTTGGCTGTGCGCCCATGGGAAGGCCACGGGCAAGGGGATGCACCGGGCCACGGTGGCCCTGGTGTGCGCCCCCGGCAGGCGGAGCTGGCGGAGAAAATTCTCCCCCTGCTGACCCAGGAGGAGCAGGATGTGTTTCGCCGGGGCCGCAACGCTCATGTCCACTCCATCCCCCAGCATGCCAGCCGGGCCCAGTATCAGCAGGCCACGGCTCTGGAGGCCCTGCTGGGATACTGGCTGTATTTACAGGGCAGGCACGACCGGGTCAACCAGCTGTTTACAGCCAAATGATGGAGGAATGAGCCATGGCATTGGATGCTGTTGCCTGCAGGCGGCGGTGCGGGAGATCGCCCCCAGGTGGAGGGCTTGAAAATTGAGAAAATCCAGCAGCCTGCCCGAGATCAGGTAGTCCTGCTGCTGCGGGGCAGCCGGCGGCTGCTGCTGTGTGCCTCGGCCAGCCAGCCGAGGCTGAACCTGACGGAGCAGCTGCGGGACAATCCCAGCCAGGCGCCCATGTTCTGTATGCTGCTGCTGCGCAAGCATTTGGCCGGCGGGCGCATTTTTACCCTTGTCAAGAGCCGCTGGAGCGGGTGGTGACGCTGCACCATCCAGGCCGCCGACGAGCTGGGGGAGAGCAGCGGCCCTGGCGGCTGATTCTGGAGGCCATGCCCCGCCACGCCAACCTGATCCTGGTGGATCACCAGGGGGGATCACCGACTGTATGCGGCGGGTGGATTTTGAGATGAGCCAGCAGCGGCAGGTGCTGCCGGGGCTGTACTATCATCTGCCGCCCCGGCAGGAAAAAGCGCTCGCCGCTGGAGATGGCCGGGAGGAATTTCTGGAGCTGCTCTCCGCACTGCCGGAGGACGCGCCTGCTGGACGGCTGGCTGCTGGACACCTTCACGGCCCTGCCGCCGCTGATGGCCCGGGAGCTGGTCTGCGCCGCATATGGGTCTGAGGACGCCCATTTGTCCCGGGACAGGGGCGGAAAAATTGTGGGACAGCCTTGGGACATGGCGGGACAGAATCGTCGGCGGCGGCTTCGTGCCCACCCTGCTGCGCCGGGCCGGCCGGCCGGCGGATTTCACCTATGCCCCATCACCCAATACGGCCCCGCTATGGAGCAGGAGACCTTCGACTCCTTCGGCCGGCCTGCTGGACGAATTTTTATGAGGGCCGGGATCAGGCGGACCGGGTCCGGCAGAAGGGCCAGGACCTGATGAAGTCCGCCACCGCAGCCCGGGACCGGGTGCGCCGGAAGCTGGCGGCCCAGGAGAAGGAGCTGGCCGCCACCCGACCGGGAAAGCGCTCCGGATATCCGGCGAGCTCATCACCGCCAACCTCTACCGCATGGAGCGGGGCATGAGCCGCCTGACGGCGGAAAACTACTATGAGGACGGCTGTCCGCCAATGGACATCCCGCTGGATGTGCGGCTGGGGGCCCCCAGGAGAATGCCGCCCGGTATACTTCAAGCAGTATGCCAGGCCAAGACCGCCGAAAAATTCTGACGGAGCTGGAAAAGGGCCGGGAGGAGCTGACCTATCTGGAAAGCGTGGTGCAGGAGCTGTCCCAGGCGGAGGCGGAGCAGGATTTCAACGACATCCGCGCTGAGTTGGAGAGCGGCGGCTATCTGAAAAACCGGGGCAAAAAGCAGCCGGGGTTTCCAGAGGGCCTTCGGAGCCCAGACAGTTTCCGGACAGCCGGGGCTGAGGATTTTGGTGGGACGCAGCAACCGGCAGAATGACAAGCTCTTACCGCCAAAACAGCGGACCCGGGGGACATCTGGTTCCACACCCAGAAGATCCACGGCCATGCGATCCTTGTACCGGCGGCAGTGAGCCGGACGAACAAAGCATTTTGCAGGCGGCACAGCTGGCGGCGTACTACTCTCAGGCCGGGACAGCGGCAAGGTGCCGGTGGATTATACCCCGGTGAAATATAAAGAAGCCGGCGGGAGCCCGGCCCGGCATGGGGTCCACCACCTACCGCACCGCCGTGGTAGAGCCGGAGGAGGAACTGGTGCGGAGACTGGCGGTGAAATAAATCGGAATAATTTGCCTTTTTGCCGGAGAAATCATTTGAATTTTTTTCCAATTTTTCCGACAGTCTAAGCGGACGTCCTATGGGGACGTCCGCTCGAGACTGTCGATAAAGTGGCAGATTTGCGATAACGGTAAGGAAGGGAGTGTGAAACCCAAGAAGGGTGTCCCTCACCATTCAAATCAATCGTTTTGGAACTTTTTCAAAGTTTCAAAAAACGCAAACGACGTGGGCAAACCCAAAAGGCATTTTGCCGCGCCGGTCAGTGGGGAAACCCAAGACGTCCGCTATATTCGGGTGTCCGGCTCTCACCATTCGGCGGATATTCAGGTTAGAGCGATGCGATCCAATTTCACGATGAATTGAAAAATAGGCGGCTGTCCGACGGACAGGATTATTCCAACACAGGATCTTAAAAATTTTTGGATATTTGGCGGAAAAAAAAAAGAGAGGCTGCTTGATGAAGCAATGTATTTTTTTACTGAATAGGAGGAACAACATGAACAAGAAGTTTGAAAAGCTGGGCTTCTATCCTGCCGACATCCTGATGCCCAAGGATTGCGACATGACCAAATGGGCCGTGGTGGCCTGCGACCAGTTTACGTCCCAGCCGGAGTACTGGGAAGCGGTGGAAAGCAGGTAGGCGATGCCCCATCCACCCTGCGCCTCATTCTGCCCGAGGCCAATCTGAAGGCCCCCAATGGGATGAGCTCATTGGGAACATCAACTCCTCCATGAAAAAATATATGGATGACGGCGTGTTCAAGACCCTGTCCGACTCCCTGATCTATGTGGGCGCGAGCAATCCGACGGCAAGATCCGCCATGGCCTGGTGGGCATGGTAGGCCTGGATGCTTATGACTTCACCCCTGGCTCCGGCGCACTGATCCGTGCCACCGAGGCTACCGTCCAGGATCGTATTCCGCCCTCGCGCCCGGGTGCGCCGCAACGCTCCCATTGAGCTGCCCCACGTGATGCTGCTCATTGATAACCCCGAAAAGACTGTCATCGAGCCCCTCACCGCTGCCGCTGACAGCATGGAGGTGGTATATGACTTCGACTTGATGCAAAACGGCGGCCACATCAAGGGCTACAAGCTCTCCGACGCGCAGATCGATGCCGTAGCCGACGCACTCGCCGGCCTGTGCTCCGACGACGAGGCTCAAATGGCGAAGTATAACCTCTCCGGCGCGGCACCCTGCTGTTCGCCGTGGGCGATGGCAACCACTCCTGGCCACCGCCAAGGCTTGCTATGAGGAGCAGAAGAAGGGAAAGACCCCCGAGGAGTACCTGGCTCTGCCTGCCGCTACGCCTTGGTGGAGGTGGTGAACAACCACGACGATGCTCTGCAGTTTGAGCCCATCCACCGCGTGCTCTTTGGCGTGAAGCCCGAGCACCTGATGGCCGAGCTGAAGAAGTTCTATCCCGATTGCTACGAGGGCCAGGGCGAGGGCCATGTGTTTGCCTATAACTATGAGGGCAAATCCGGCTTCATCACCATTCCCCATCCCGAAAAGCAGCTGTGTGTTGCCTCCGTGCAGACCTTCCTGGACCAGTATCTCAAGGAATTCGGCGGCGAGGTGGACTACATCCACGGCGACGAGGTGGTGGATGAGCTGGGCAGCAAAGCCCGGTAACTTTCGGCATCAAGCTGCCCGCCATGGGCAAGGAGCAGCTCTTTAAAACCGTTATGGCCGACGGCGTGCTGCCCCGCAAGACCTTCTCTATGGGCCACGCCCAGGACAAGCGCTACTATATCGAGGCCCGCAAGATCGTAAAATAATCGTGGCATTTGCTGAAAAGTTGTGCTAAAAATAGAGCCGCTGGGAGATCCTTTCTCCCGGCGGCTTTACTCGATGGGGGGTGCAGAGAGTGCTTTGGATCTGGTGGCCGGGCTTTGTGGTGCCGGTGTGCATGGTGCTGGGCGGCCTGGGCTGGAAAATGTAAGGCGGCTGCCCTACCGCCGGAAAAGGAAAAACTTTCGCCGGAGCAGTTGGCTTTGGCCAGAGAGAGCTTCTGCCGTGCCCTGTGGCAGGTGGGCCTGGCCTTGGCCGCCATGACATTCATGGTTATGCGTTCGGTGCGGCTGATGAATGTGCTGCCCCAGGAAATTATGGCGGCTGCTGCCATTGTGCTGCAAATTGTCCACAAAACTGGTGGAGCCTGCGGTGCAGCGGGCTCTGACGGGAAAAATACGGCGACACACTGCCGAAAGGAAAAGAGGAAGAGAAATGAAAGTGACGGAACTGGCCCCTGCCAAAGCTGAATCTGACGCTGGAGGTGGGCGAAAGGGCGGACGGATTACACAAGGTGCAGTCGGTGATGTCCTGCGCAGCCCTGTATGACCGAGATCACTCCCTGGAGAGCGGCATGGGGGGGATCACCATGGACCTGCGACTGCGCCCAGCCTGCCCTGCGACGACACGAATCTCTGCCATCCGAGCGGCCCGGCTGTTTTTTCAAAAACCGGAGCTGTGTGCGACGGGCTGCATATCAGCCTGGTAAAGCGTATCCCCCCATGCAGGCGGGCCTGGGCGGCAGCGGCGCGCGACGCGCGGCGGCGGTTCTCAGGGCCTGCCGGAAGGGGAAGCTTTATCAGACCGGAGATGATGATAAAGAGCTGGAGCGGATGGCCATAGAGTTGGGCAGCGATGTGCCCTTCTGCGTACGCGGCGTGACCACCATGGTCCGGGGCAGGGGGGAGCAGCTTTAAAGCTGCCAAAGCTGCCCCTGTGCTGGTTCGTCATCTGCAAGCCGGATTTCTCCCTGTCTACGGCGGAGATGTATGCTGAGCTGGATCGGGCAGCCCCAGTGCGCCATTGACTCACTGGGCGTTACCAAAGCGCTGGAGTATCAGGATATGCTGAGATCAGCCAAAGACTCGGCAACTGCTTTGAGGCGGTATTGAGGCGGACAGCGAGATATTCTCCATTAAGAAAAAGCTCTGCCGCAGGCGCCCGGAATGCCTGCATGAGCGGCTCCGGCTCAGCGGTCTATGGCCTGTTTACGGAGGAAGGGGCGGCAAAAGCCGCGGCGGAGACGCTGAAAAAGGAATATCCCCAGACCTGGTTTGCCGAAAGGGTTTAAAAAAAAAACACCGTCTATACTGTGTAGCAAATCTACATAGGACGGTGTTTTTCTATGAAAAACCCATATGCAAGTAAATGGAACGCGCTGGAGTGTGCGGCGCTGGTGATGCTGGCGGTATGCCTGCTGGTGGATCGGCGGCCCTGGGAAAGCAGGATGACTTGGAGCGGAAGACGATCCGGCTCCATGTGGTGCTAACCCGACAGTGACCGCGACCAGAGCCTGAAGCCGCAGGTGTGGACGAGGTGCTCGCCTTCACCGAGCAGACCATGCGCGCCTCCAGCAGCCGGGAGGCCAATGCGGGTCCTGCGGGCCGCCCTGCCCGCCATCCGGCAGATGGCGGAGGAGACACTGTGGAAAACGGCCGCGAGGACGCCGTGGAGACCCGACTGAGCCGGCGGAGTTCCCTCTGAAGGCGTATGACGGATTCCGACTGCCGGCGGGGGAGTATATGGCGCTGCGGGTGCTCATCGGAGAGGCAATAGGAGAGAATTGGTGGTGTGTGGTATACCCGCCCCTGTGTGCATGACGGCGGCTGCGGATGTGACGGAAAAGGCATTGCCTGCGGCATGGAGCAGGAGGATCTGGACATCATGCAGGAGACGGATGAGGAGTACCGGGTGAAGTTCCGCCGCGTGGAGCTGTGGGAGCAGCTGGGCAGTGGCCGCACAAGTGACGGAAGTGGATTATGAATAATTTTTTTAAATATATGTTAAGAAAGGATGACAAATCCGCTTTCCTATGGTAAAATAAAAAGACTTGCTACAGAGAACAAAGGAGTAGATCTCCTCTGATAAGGCAAAGGATTGGATCTGTCATGAAATTAAGCAGAAGAAAAATTGAGCTGGTGCTGGTGGATATCGCCATTATCGCCTGCCTGTACTATCTGACAAGCTTGGGAGGAAAGCTGGGACTGCGATCCATCGTGCTCAACGGCGAGGCCAATCTGACCCGGCTGCTGGCGCTGGTGGTGGTGATCATGTCCGGGCGGTTCATCTTCGGCGTATACAGGAACATCTGGCGCTATGCCAATATCCAGACTTATCTGACCATTATGGTGTCGGATTTTATTTCAAACCTGATACTGATGCTGGTGGGCCGGGTCTGGTTCGCGGTGAATCTGGGCATCGGCGTGCACACAATCGTGGCCATGGCCATCCTGCTGGTGACGCTGCTGAGCCGGTACTGCTATCAGCTTTTTTGTATGCATACCGCAATAAAAGCGCCGATAAATCCATTGAGGGCAACTCCCTGAGCCAGATCATAAGGTAGAGGTGGCCATCGTAGGGGCGGGCAATGTGGGCGCGACCCTGGCGGATGAGTTCTTCCGCAATCCCGCTCCCGGTATGTGCCGATTTGCTTTATCGACACCGACCCGGAAAAGGTGGGGCAGACGGTCAACGGCGTGCCCATCTATCACGAGGATGCCGGGACGGTGGCTCTGCTCAAGCGGATGAAGGTGCAGGAGATCATCGTTGCCTTGCCGGATCGACGGTGGAATGTAAGCAGAGGATATACGAGCGCTACCGCCGCACTGGCTGTACGGTGAAAATCTATGACTACCCGTCCGAAGGAGAGGAAAATATCCCGACCAAGCAGGTGCTGCGAGATTTCCGGATAGAGGATCTGCTGTTCCGGGATACCATTGAGGTGGAGAATCCCGAGACCAAGGCGTTTTACGCAGGGAAGACCGTTCTGGTCTCGGCGGCGGCGGCAGGTCCATCGGCTCGGAGCTGTACCAGATGGCAGCTCTGCGTCGAAAAAACTGGCGATTCTCGGATGTTACGAGGAACAACGCCTACGACGTGCAGCTTGGGAGCTGATCAATGAAATATGGGGGATGGCGCTTTGAACCTGGAGGTCATCGGCCTGTGCGGGATGTGGAGCGGCTGGATCGTATTTTTCGGGAGCTGCGGCCGGAGATCGTATTTCATGCCGCCGCCCACAAGCATGTGCCCGCTGATGGAGCATTCCCGGCGTGGAACGCTGAAGAATAATGTGCTGGGTACATACAATGTGGCGGAGATGGCGGAGAAGTACGGCGTGGAAAAATTCCTGCTGATGCTCCACCGACAGGAGCGGTGAACCCACCAATGTGATGGGCGCCAGCAAACGCTTGTGCGAAATGGTGATGCAGTGCCGGAAAACAGCAAGACGGAGTTCACCGCCGTGCGCTGGCAATGTGCTGGGCAGCAACGGCTCGGTGATTCCCGCTGTTCAAGCGGCAAGATCGAGGCCGGTGGCCCGGTTACGCTGACGGACAAGAGGATCATCCGCTACTTTATGACCATTCCTGAGGCGGTGCAGCTGGTGATGGTCACCTGTGCTATGGCACACAACGGAGAAGCTGTTCGTGCTGGATATGGGCAAGCCGGTGTAGATCCTGGATTTGGCGGAAAAATATGATCAGTCTGTCCGACTCACACCCTACAAGGATATTGACATTGTGGAGATCGGTGCGGAAGCGCGGCGAAAGCTCTATGAGGGCTGCTGATGAAGACAGAGGAGTTGGACAAGACCAGCAACGATATGATCTTCATTAGGCAGGATAAGAGAGTGCGCCTCAGGAAGGGAGTGGGCAGGAGAAAACTGGAACGTTATGGCGCCATCGAGACCGAGGAGCAGTCGACTTATTGGATGAGACAGTGCCTACCTTCCGCGACCCGGAGGAGGTCAACAAAAGGCCGCCCAGGCAGGAGGTGCGGCAGGCTGCCGGCTGCCAACAATAAACCAACGGAATAAAAGAAAGCTCCGCCCCTGCGGGGTCGGAGCTTTGAACTGTCAATAAAGAGAGGTATATTTTCGATAACGGTAAGGAAAGGGTGTGCGAGGAAACCCAAGAAGGGTGTCCTCGCCATTAAATCAATCGTTTTGAAACTATTTTAGAGTTTCCAAAAACTTAGTCAGCGTGTCGAAAAGGCTTTTCGACACGCTGAGCTCCGACCCCGCAAGGTCGGAGCTTTAGACTGTCGGAAAAACCCGGGGTTTGATGCATAGTTTTTGATGCTGCCCTGTGAGGGGCCGAGTACGTCCTGCTCAGCGGTGCGGCAGCGGTGACAACGACTTATAGATGAGGAAGCAGAGGCTGTGTCAGCAAGCCCTTGACCAGAGTGAAGGGGACGTTGAACACCAGCAGGCAGTTAAACAATGCGTTCTGGGTGGGCACATGGGACACGCCGCCCAGGATCTCCTCGTACATCCCCACGATGGCATCCAGAGGGAGGTGTATACAGCACCACATAGGCGGGATAAACGATGAAATAGTTGGTAACCACGCTTACCAGCGCCATGGCCGCAGCACCGACCACGGAGCCGACCAAAGCGCTCTTGCGACTTTTATTGTGTTTATAGATGATGCCGGCGACGAACTACGAATACCGCGCCCAGGATAAAGTTGGACAGCTCCCTACACCGGCGCTGGAGCCGAAGGGCAGGTGCAGCAGATTTTTTTCCAGCTGGATGGCCACGCCGTACACGGGGCCCAGGGAGAAGGTGCCCAGCAGGGCGGGGAGGTCAGAGATGTCCAGCTTGATGAAGGAGGGCATCAGGGGGATGGAAAACTCCACGAATTGCAGCACGGCGGCTACGGCCGACAGCATAGCTGCCACGGCCAGGCGATGGGTCTTTTTGCTTTTGGGTCATAAAAAAATACTCCTTTCAATGTGTGGAACACCCGGAAACTGTCTTCCAAGGTGCACGCATTAAAAAGAGCATACCAAAATATGCTGTACACGCCTTCTCTCATCCCAGACTATACTGTCGGTACCGGAATCGCACCGGTTCGTGCAGCCCGAGGGGGCCGCTTGCAGACTTTACTGCCGGTGGGGAATCACACCCCGCCTCGAAGACAAATATTCGTTTGTTCACTGCATCAAAGTATATACCTGGGATATAGAAAATGCAAGACCTAAAATTTTAGGCGAAAAAAACTGAATATTAAAGAATTTCAATTTTAAAAAAAAATTTCTTTACAAAATCGAAAATATGTTCTATTATATAGTGCGGAGAGAGAGGTGATGCAGTGTGGGAGCCAGGCAGATGAGCTGCAGCTTCACAGGGCACCGGCCGGAGAAGCTGCCTTGGGGCAGAGTGACGAATCGGATCCGCTGTGCGGACTGCTGAAGGAACGATTGTTTGATGCTGGTGCTTGCAGCATATGACCAGGGGTATCGGCATTTCCTGTGCGGCATGGCGCGTGGAAGTGACTTTTGGTTCTGTGAGGCGGTTGTGCGTCTGCAAGGTTCAAACGGATGTGTCTCTGGAGGCGGTGATACCATTTCTCGGTGCAGGCGGATCGCTGGCGGGGGATCGGGGGAGCGATATCAGCGGCTCCTGAGCTGCTGCAATTACGAGACCGTTGTGCAGGAGGAGTATTCACCAGGCTGCATGCAGCGGCGCAGGCAGCCGCTATCTGGTGGATCACGCCACTCTGCTCATCGCGGTGCACGACGGTCTGCCAGGAGGCACGCAAAGACCATTGCCTACGCCATGGAGCGGGGCATAGAGGTTTTGGACATGCCGCCCGTTTGTTAAAAAGAAAACCTGCGGCGTATAAATTTTTTTATGGCAGTCGGACATCCTATCCTTCAGAAAGGAGGAGGTCGATGTGATGCAGCACAATTCGCCCGTGACGGGGAAAAAACCAGGAGCCAGCCAGCAAAACCGGAGCAGAAAATGGATAACTCATTGAGCTGGGCTCCTCCGTGGTGACCAATCACCACGGCACTATCCATTGCCTAACCATCATCGGGCAGATCGAGGGGCACACCAACGCACCGGATAACGCAAAGACTACAAAATACGAGCATCTGCTGCCGCTCTTGGCTTCGTTAGAGGAAAGCGATGATGTGGACGGGGTACTGATCCTGCTGAACACCGTAGGGAGGCGATGTGGAGGCGGGGCTGGCCATGGCGGAGATGATTGCCGGCATGACCAAGCCCACGGCCACCTTGGTGCTGGGTGGCGGCCATTCTATTGGCATTCCACTGGCGGTTTCCGGCCGCATCAATATGATCGCGCCATCGGCTTCTATGACAGTGCATCCGGTGCGTATGAGCGGAACCATGATCGCTGCACCGCAGACCTACCGATATTTTGATAAGCTCCAGGAGAGCATCGTCCGCTTCGTGGCGGCACACACTCCCAGATCCGGGCGGAGACCTTTCGGGAGCTGATGCTGCGCACAGATGAGATGGCCAACGACGTGGGCAGTGTCCTCTATGGGGAGGATGCTGTGGCTCTGGGTCTTATGCAGCAGGTGGGCACACTGAAGGATGCTCTGGCGGCACTGTACCGGGCTATCGACGAGGATAAAAAGCAGCGAAATACAAATTGAAAAAACTTGATAAATAATTGCTGGCGCATAGGCGAAAGCCTATGCGCCAGCTTTGCATGTTTTACTTTAAGAGCCGCTGCATATCCTCCGGCAGGGGCGCGGTGATGTCCAGCACCTCCCCTGTAACGGGATGCCGCAGGTGTACAGCGTAGGAGTGGAGGGCAGGCCGGGGAATGAGAGCTTTGTCCTCCGTACCGTAGAGCCAATCCCCAGCCAGGGGATGTCCTATTTCGGCCATATGCAGCCGCAGCTGATGGGTGCGGCCTGTGCGGGGCACAAGGCGCAGCAGGGACAGGCCGTTTCGCTGCGCCAGCACCATAGTCTGTATGGGCCGGTGCGCCTGTGGGTCAATGTGCCGCTTGAGCAGAGAGTCACGGTCTCGGTCGATGGGCAGGTCAATGTGTCCTGATATTGGCTCTGGTGTGCCGAGACAGATGCCCCGATATTCCCGATAGAAATCTCCGGAGTGGAGCAGGGCCATGCACCGGGCGTGGATATACCCGGATTTTGCTACCACCATGACCCCGGTGGTACCCCGGTCAGGCGATTCACACCGTGATACTGGTCGCTGTTCAGGTAGTGTGCCACTGCTCCGGCAACGGTTACTGGCTCCTGAGTCAGGGCAGCACAGTGGACGGTGATGCCGGCAGGCTTATTTAAGATCAGCAGATCCTCATCCTCCCAGAGGATGGAGAGCGGAAAATCTACCGGGTGCAGGTGGGGGTTGTGGCTGGGAGGATCGGATACATCTGCCGCAAGCCGATCGCCGGCATGGCAGAGGGCGGTTACGGTGACCGGTACACCGTTGAGGGTTATTCCCCCCTCGCGCCATTTTATGGATTTCAGCAGGGAGGAGGACAGTGCAAAACGCTGGCGTAGCAGGTGCTTTACCGTGGCGCCATCCTCCTGGGCGGTGACAATGTGTGTAAGGATTCTCATAAAGTGGAGCCTCCGGGGGTAGATTTTCTTGATCAATTATGATACCATGATTGAATCAAGTAAGAGAAGGAGCTGTTTTTTATGGCATCTAAAGTATATTGGGCAGATTTTTCGGGCAGATTTCCACGAGAATCTCCAGCAGAAGCTGACCCGGTTGATGAAAACCGCCGGAATGGGCGAAATCGACTTCGACAACAAATTTGTGGCCATCAAGAATGCACTTTGGCGAGCCGGGTAATCTGGCATTTCTGCGGCCTAACTGGGCGAAAACCGTGGCGGACTTCGTGAAGGAGCGGGGCGGCAAGCCCTTCCTCACCGACTGCAACACCCTCTATGTGGGCGGACGCAGAACGGCCTGGATCATCTGGACTCCGCTATGCTCAATGGGTTTAACCCCTACCACCACCGGCTGTCAGGTAATTATTGCCGACGGCA
>VOFC01003446.1_pt1 | contig 14299 bp, 15 predicted proteins | sample 5384161 | NCBI WGS metagenome assembly VOFC01 (sample SAMN12384722, study PRJNA508395) | human gut metagenome | isolation source: healthy gut B | host: Homo sapiens | reverse complement strand
ACAAACTTTCCGGAATAAACAAAGCAGGGCGTGCAATACTACGTAAGTTGAAGGGTTGTTCGCCGCCCATCATCAAGATGATGTCCTTTACGGAAACCACACCGATAATCTCGTCCTTTCCCCGCTCCACCAGGAGATATTTGCTGAAGTGTTCTTCGTGGATGATACGCAGCACCTCTTCCGGTGTGTCTGTGGGATGGAGCACAACGATGTCGCGGCGATAGGTCATCAGGTCATTCGCTCTTTTGTCCGAGAAGCGGAACACGTCACGCAGCATTTCCGTTTCGTCTTTGTCGATGACGCCTTGTTCCGAGCTTTGGTGCAGAATCATCTTCAGTTCGTCTTGTGTCATTTGGCGTTCCTCGCCACTGTTCAGTCCGATGAGTTTGTTCATCAGTTTGGTGGAAGCGCTCAACAGGCATACAAACGGATAGGAAATCTTGGTCAGCACAATCATGAAGGGGCTGAGCATGGTGGCCCATCGTTCCGGGTTGTTCAAGGCGATGGACTTGGGCACCAGTTCGCCTATGATGAGCGACAGATAGGTGATGATGGCTACTACGGTAATCATGGCGAGAGTCTTGGCATAGGCGGCTACTCCCGGAATGAGGGCGAACAGCGGTTCTACGTCATCAGCGATGGTGGCACCACCATAGGCACCGGATACGATACCGATAAGAGTAATACCGATTTGGATGGTGGAGAGGAATTTTTCGGGTTCTTCCAGTTGTTTCAATACTCCTTTGGCTCTTTTGTTCCCTTTTCCGACAAGAGTTTCAAGGCGTGCTTTACTTGAGGAGACTAAAGCGATTTCATACATGGCAAAAATGCCGTTCAGAATAAGTAAAAGTAGAATGATAATAAACTCCATAGTGGATTTTGAATAGTTTGTGAGGCAAAGATAATGATTTTTCAGTATTTATTGTTAATATTGCCATCCGTTAGAAAAAATAAACAATAAATAGATGAAAAAAAGAATTATTGCCTTGGGGCTTTTGTGGTGTCTGTCTGCCGTAATGTTGCAGGCGGCACGTGTAGACACGGTGTTGGTGAGAAGTGCAGCCATGAATAAGGATGTAAAAGTTGTGTATGTATTGCCTGATAAGGCTATCGGCAAGCAGGCTTGTCCGGTGGTTTATCTGTTGCACGGTTATGGCGGCAATGCGCGGAGCTGGGTGCAACTGAAGCCGGAATTGCCGCAGATGGCAGATGAGAAAGGGATCATATTTGTATGTCCGGACGGCAAGAACAGTTGGTATTGGGACAGTCCGGAGAATCCTGCCTACCGTTATGAGACTTTTGTCACCTCGGAATTGGTGAAGTATACAGACGGGAACTATGCTACCATTCCCGATAGAAAGGCGCGTGCCATCAGTGGATTGAGTATGGGCGGCCACGGTGCTTTGTGGAGTGCTATCCGTCATAAGGATGTGTTCGGTGCGGCGGGCAGTATGAGTGGAGGAGTGGATATACGGCCGTTCCCCCAGAATTGGGAAATGAACAAGCAGTTGGGAGAGTTTGCTGCCAACAAGGCATCTTGGGATGCGCATACGGTGGTCAACCAGCTGGATAAGATTGTAAATGGAGACTTGGCGCTAATCATCGACTGCGGTGAGGCCGATTTCTTTCTTGAAGTGAACAAGGACTTGCACAACCGGCTGCTGGCAAGGAAGATAGACCATGACTTCATCACCCGTCCCGGTGGACATACCGGAACGTATTGGAACAACTCCATAGACTATCACGTCCTTTTCTTCGACAAGTTCTTTAAGAAGTAAGTAGTTTATTATTCGATGGTATAGTTCACGGTGCGTGTGTAGTCCTGCTCGTAGCCGTTCCTTATATGCCTGACGACTGCATGGCAGGAAGTGACGATACCCCGGTTATCTAACGTATAAGTATAGGTGGTGGTCTCTTCACTTTCTCCGTTGCTGTCCGGGATGAGTTGGGTAATCAGATAGTTTGCAGGTTCTCCCAATATCTTCCCGTATATGGCAACCGCATGCATGGAAAGCGGATACATGTCCGTAATGAATAGGCTTGGTATTTCGGAGATATTTGCAATTTCATTGCCTGATGGTGTGGTAGCCGTACTGTTGTGCTCAAAAGTGTCAACCTTTTGCTGTATGCGCAATGCCCGGAAGTTGCTGTAGTCTATTGTAATGAATGAGTATTCTTTTCCGTCGTCCAGCTTTTCTGTGATGTTTTCCAGATAGTATTTGTCTTCGGTGTTGATGAGGTAGGAGAAGGTGTAAGTACGGGTATTTCCTGCCATATCCTGACTGGTACAAGTGGTGGCATAACCTTTGTCATTCAGCGTGTAGGTTGATACTGTACCTGCTTCGTCGGTTATCACGGCTTGATGGTCCTTGTATTCGACAGTAGTGGTATTCTCTATCTCGAAGAGTTCGTCTCCTGCTGTAAAGCTCTGTTTGCCGGTGTAGCTGGTCAGCCTGCCTGCACTGTTGTAAAGGTAGGTGTGGGTGGCAGTAACCGGTTGCGCATCGCTCTCTATCACTTCTTTGAGTTCGATTTTGGAGAAAGGAGTGGTGGGGTAGGTTGACGGCTCCGGTTCTGGCGTATCATTGCCATTGTTATCATCGCTGCAAGCTGCCAGTCCGCCGAGCAACAGCAGGCTGAACATGATTCCCGAAAATCGGGTGATGATTGTAACTCTTCTGTTTAGTTTCATCCTATTGGTCTTTTTATTTGATGCGTACGGCATGGCTTGCCCGACGTTCAATGGAGTTTGCGAGAGTGGTCACTCTTAAAGAACGGGTATCTTCTTGTGCGGGCGGTTGTATGCTTCCGTCGATGGCGCCGAGTGCAGTGCTCAATAAGGCTTCGTTGGTATCTCCAAAGGGCAGGAAACGTGACATGTCGCTCATCTCATTCACTACATATCCCGAGTAGGCCGGTTGGAATCCGGATTCATAATCAGATTTCCCTTCCGAATTGTATATCTTGCAGACGATGGGATTCATCGTTATCATCAGTTCGGGGCTGGAGAAATTCCTGGAACCTACATTCTTGCCTACGGTAGTACCGCCGATGATGACAACATCCATATACGGGGCGAGGCAGTTAATCACCATTTCGGAGGCGGAGGCAGTCTGGCTGCTGGTAAGTACGTAGAGAGTATTCAGGTTTAGGTTTGCTCCGTTTCCGATGAGTCCGGAGTTCAGGGTGAACGGTACTATCTGCGGATTGAAGCGGTTGTTGAATTCCAGGTACCCCAACTCTTGTCCCAAGGCGGAGGAAGGTGCAAGCATGGTACACAGCAATTCTGCGCAACTCAGTAATCCACCGTTGTTGTAGCGCAAGTCAAGGATGAATTCGTTGACTTGCTGTGATGCGAAATATTGGAATGCGCTGCGCAGGTCGTTGTCATATTCATTACTGTTGTCCGTGGGGCCGGAACTGAAGTGGTTGTAGACCAGATAACCTATTTTCTTGCTGCCTGATGTATATACATTCTTATAGTGCACCGGGTTGTCGTTGACGGGACGCGCCGATGCTATCTGTCTGGGTTTGTCGTAAGCAACGATGGCATTTTTCTCCACGTCGTAATAACCTACTGTAAGTTCCATGGCACTACTTCCATACAGTTTCTTATAATTCTGTTCAGTAATAAAGTTCCCGTCCATCTTCATAATCCAGTCACCCCGTTTCAGCCCGATTTCCGAGGCCGGGCTTCCGTCGGCAACGTAACAAAGAAATCTGGTTGGTAGTGAACAATCTTTGAGACTCTACAAGACTTCACGTTGGCGACAAAGAACAAAATAGTTCCGTTGGTATGGGGGATAGCGTCTACCCGGCAACTGATGCCCGCGCCTGTCTGGGTCTATCTATCAGACAATAAATGGGAAGAATCAGGGTTCCCAATATGTATGTATTTTCTTGTTTCATGGGGGCAAAGATTCGGCAGAACCATGCTTGCATGGCAAATGCCCTATCTTATCTAAAGATAGAAAATTGCTTGCTTATCTACCACAATTGGGTATAAAATTTAATCGGTCTGCGGTTGACGATCCGAATGAGAAACGGTTTATTCACCTAAAATACAAACGACAATGGATGTTTGTTCGAGAAACAACCCGTGATGCCCGCGCGGCAACTCTGGAAGGCGGTGTTGCCCCGGGAATATTTACGGGCGGTTGACGAATTCCACCCAGGATGTGTTCGAGAAACGTGTGGCGGCTCTGGAAGGCGGTGTTGCCGGATTGGCCGTAGCCTCGGGTGCGGCAGCCATCACTTATGCCTTTGAGAATATCACCCGTGCAGGCGACCATATCGTGGCAGCTAAGACCATCTACGGCGGAACGTATAATCTGCTGGCCCACACATTGCCTGCCTACGGGGTTACCACTACTTTTGTGGACCCGGGCAATCTGGACAATTTCGAGAAAGCGATTCAGGAGAATACCAAGGCAGTATTCATTGAAACGCTGGGAAATCCGAATTGCAACATCATTGACATTGATGCCGTTGCTGAAATAGCACACCGTCACCGGATTCCTCTGATTATAGATAACACCTTCGGTACTCCTTACTTGATTCGTCCCATAGAGCATGGGGCAGATATTGTAGTCCATTCGGCAACGAAGTTCATCGGAGGGCATGGTACGTCCTTGGGTGGTGTTATTGTAGATAGCGGCAAGTTCGACTGGGTGGCCTCGGGGAAGTTTCCCCAACTGACGGAACCGGACCCGAGTTATCATGGAGTACGTTTCGTCGACGCTGCCGGTCCTGCTGCCTATGCCATCCGTATCCGTGCCGTATTGTTGCGTGATACCGGTGCCACAATCAGTCCTTTCAATGCTTTCATTCTGTTGCAAGGATTGGAGACGTTGTCGCTTCGCGTGGAACGTCATGTGGAGAATGCCTTGAAAGTGGTTGAATTCTTGAAGAAGCATCCCAAAGTGGTTGCCGTGAACCACCCGTCCCTGCCCGAGCATCCTGACCACGCGCTTTACGGGAAATACTTTCCGAATGGAGGCGGTTCTATCTTTACGTTTGAGGTGCGGGGCGGTGTGAAGGAAGCGCAGACGTTTATTGACAGTTTACAGATATTCTCGTTGCTTGCCAATGTGGCTGATGTGAAATCCCTGGTTATCCATCCTGCCACCACTACCCATTCCCAATTGAGTGCACGGGAATTGGAAGAACAAGGCATCAAACCGGGCACGGTCCGCCTCTCCATCGGGACAGAACATATCGATGATTTGCTGGACGACTTGTCCCAGGCATTTGACAGAATTTAAAAGAATAACAGTATACGATAGAATGAATATTGCTGTATTATTGTCGGGAGGTGTAGACAGCTCCGTGGTGGTACATCTCCTTTGCGAACAAGGTTACCGTCCTTCTCTATTTTATATCAAAATAGGGAGGGACGATGCCGATTATATGGACTGCTCTGCGGAAGAGGATATGGAGATGGCTTCTGCCATTGCCCGGCGTTATGGATTATCGTTGGAAGTAGTGGACCTGCACCGGGAGTATTGGGACCAGGTGGCGGCTTATGCCATTGATAAAATAAGACGTGGCTTGACTCCCAATCCGGATGTGATGTGCAACAAGCTGATAAAGTTCGGGTGCTTTGAGCAACGTGTGGGGAAGGATTTCGATATCACGGCAACCGGGCACTACGCCACTACGGTGTTGAGGGATGGAAAGACATGGCTCGGTACCGCTGCCGATTCCGTGAAAGACCAGACCGACTTTCTGGCACAGATAGATTATCTGCAAGTTTCCAAACTGATGTTTCCATTGGGCAGACTGATGAAGAATGAGGTTCGTGACATAGCCCTGCGTGCCGGATTGCCCAGCGCCAGACGTCGTGACAGTCAGGGCATCTGCTTTCTGGGAAAGATTGATTATAATGATTTTGTGCGCCGTTTCCTTGGCGAAAGGGAAGGGGATATTGTGGAGTTGGAAACGGGTAGAAAGTTGGGCAAGCATCGGGGCTATTGGTTTCATACCATCGGCCAGCGTAAAGGATTGGGGTTGGGTGGAGGACCGTGGTTTGTTGTCCGCAAGGATGTGGAGGAGAATGTGATTTACGTGTCCCGCGGATGTGATACGGCATTGCAATACGGCTATGAATTCCGTATGTACGATTTTCATTTCATTACGGATAATCCCTGGAAGGGAGCGCAGGAAGAGGTGGAGGTGACTTTCAAGATACGCCATACGCCGGAGTTTGTCAAAGGCAGGTTGCAAAAGGAGGCGGAGGGTTACCGCATTGTTTCGGAAGAAAAGCTGCAAGGCATTGCTCCGGGCCAGTTCGGAGTGGTGTATGATGCTGATGCCCGGCTGTGTGTCGGGAGCGGGGAGATTTATATATAATATTCCACCAAGTCTACGATGCCTGCCTTCATGGCATATTTGGTGGCTTCGTGCGCATTGTTTACACCCAGTTTCCGGAAGATATTCTTCCGGTGGCTGTTTACCGTATGGAAGCTGAGGTTTCGTTCGGCAGCTATTTCTTTGGTTGTTTTCCCCAGGGCTATCTCTTTTAGGATGCTCCGTTCGGCAGTAGTCAGTAAATCATCTTTGATGGTAGGATGAGTGGGGGAGGAGGAACCGTTGCCTGCGAGCAGCAGGTTACTGACGTGATTACAGATGAATCGCTCCTTGCGTGAGGCGCATTGTAGTGCGGTCAGTATCTCTTCTTTGGAATTATCCTTCAGCGCTACGCCGAATGCCATGCTGCTGAACAATACCTGGCGCAGGAACGGTAGGCTCAATTCGTCGGAAAAGAGTAGCCAATCGGCTTCCTTGAAGCGTTCGTGAAGTACCATTAGCTCTTCAGCTCCCGAAAAATCAAAAAGGGTATAGTCCAGAATGACAACGGCGGTGGGATGCAGGCGTAGTTGCTGTATCAGTTCTGCCTTGTTGTCGGCTTCCAGCAGCAAGGCGGTGTCTTTCTGTTTGCTCAACAGAAACATCATGCCTGCTTTGGTTATATCTTGATTGTCCGCGATGATAAATTCTCTCATGACATTGGTATATAAAAAACTCCGCTACAAATGTACACTTTTTAGTGTGATTTGTGGCGGAGTGGGAATATATATATTTATATAAGGGTTTTACCAGGAACGTCCCTTGAATATGTTGGATTGTTCCAGCGGAACCAGGTTCCCGCTCAAAGTCATGGTGTTGGAGTTGAAGTTCGGGCTGATGGTTACGGTTGCGTTGTTCCCGCCATCGGTCAGCGTAAGGAATATCTGGGCGGAAATGCCGATACCCTGGATGCTGAAATTGCAATTGATGTTGCCGCGTTTGTCGGTAGACATTTTCATGTCCGATACCGTTCCGTCTACTGTTACGCCGCCGATACCGTTAGGACCTGGGTATACGGTGTTGAAGGCTACCTGCACGGTGCCACGTCCTTGGTTGACCAATACGAAGTTGGTGTTGGAGTTTACAAATGCGGTCTGTCCGTTGCGGAACATCACTTGGTCTGCCTCCATTACGAACTGGTGAGCTTTCAAGGCCGCCATTGCGTCATCGTACGAAATGGCATCCTGTGCTTGTTCTTCAGCTTTCAGGCGTGCACGTTCTGCGTCTCTTTGGGCTTTACGGTCTGCGCGCTTTTCAGCTCTACTCTCTTGTGCATACATGGTCGTTGTTGCCATGCTTACCAATACTACTGCTGCTAATGCAATAAACTTTTTCATACTTTTTTTGTTTAGGTTTAAATAAATTGTTCGTTATAAGTTTATTGCAAGAACAATGCCTATCCAGGATTGTTCACCGGTTTTTTAATTATTTTATATCCGATAGCAGCAATAAAGATACTCATTACCGGACTGATAAGGTTGAAGAAGCAATAGGGAAGGTAGGTCAGTGTGGGTACACTCAGAATGGTGGCTTGCGTCATTCCGCACGTGTTCCACGGGATGAGGGCCGAGGTTACGGTAACGGCATCTTCCGTGGTACGGCTAAGTAGCCGGCTTTCGTAGCCTTTCTTTGCGTAAACGTTGCTGAACATGTTTCCGGTGAGGATAATGCTGATGTACTGGTCTGCCGTGGCAAGGTTCAGGAACAATCCGGAACATACGGTGGATGCTACCACACTGACCGTATTCTTCATGAACCGGACGAATACGGAAGTGATGCTTCCCAGCATGCCGCTTGCCGTCATTGCTCCACCGAAACACATGGCGCAGATGATGAGCCAGATGGTATTCATCATTCCTGCCATACCTCGTGTGGCAATCAGTTCTGTCAACATGTCACTGTCAGTTTGTAGACTGGTACTGCCATAGAATGTCATCATTATCCCTTTGAACATATTCCCACCTTCCGCTATCTCATTCAGTAGTCCCGGTTGGAAGATGAAGGCGAATATCCCTGCCAGCAGAGTGGAGAGAAAGAGTGTGATGACGGAAGGCACTCTCCGGGCAATCAGTATTCCCGTAATCACGGGAACAGCCAGTAACCAGGGAGTAATGTTGAATTTGGCGTCCAATGCTGCCGTAAATTCCGCGATCTGTTGTGTATTGTTCGTTTCGTGTGTGAGTCCCATTACTGTAAAGATGACAAGGGTGATGAGGAGAGAGGGGACGGTGGTGATCATCATATAGCGGATATGGCTGAATAACGGTGTTTCCGTTACGGATGAGGCAAGGACCGTGGTATCCGATAACGGTGAAATTTTGTCTCCGAAATAGGCTCCCGAAATGATGGCACCGGCTATCCATCCCTCTTCAAAACCTTGTGCCTTACCTATGCCCAAAAGGGCGATACCGATGGTGGCGATAGTGGTCCATGAACTTCCCGTCATTACTGATACCAATGCACAAATAATGCAGGTAGAAGCAAGGAAACCGAATATAAAGAGATACTTGGCATACAACCTGTCGGTTTTAAAGCCGTAGATGCTGAGGATACTACGTTTGAAGCAAATCTTCCTGCTTTTGAAGACTTTGGTCGTCGGGTAGTGGAGCTTGTTCCTCGTTGCCAGAAGGCTTTTCTGGAACTTCGTAATTCCATTACTTCCAATCATAATTCACTGGTTGCCATTCTCTATTCTGATAACACATTGAAGCATACTGGTGTTTATGATATCGAGTGCGAGGTGGATCAGCGTAGGTGCCGGTGATGCTTTTGTCGGTGGTGTATGATTTATGGTCTTATAACGTATCCGGATAATGATCAAAAGCGTTGGAATATGCTTTGGCTGCTTCTGCATTAAAGAATACCGTATACGGTGATTTTAATCTGTGATGGTGGAAGAAGTAGAGAGCCTGATGCAAGGAAATACATCAGGGATATCACGATAAGACAGTATCTAATTCAAATAAAGAGAAAAAGAAACAGCATGAGGAGGGTCTCAAATGCCGTTTTTTATCTTAAAAGATAAGATGATATACAGGTTGTAAAGCTGACGAATACGATAAAATGTTATAGAAAGATTTTCTTAGCACTGGAGTGCTGAAAAATTGGACCCACTATCTGGCAGTTATCCAATTCTTTACAACCACCACAGGTGTTTAAAACCCTTTTTCGTTTACGCATTTGCGGATTGCACACATATCGCTGCAATACACGTTTTCTCCATCCACACAGCCCATATACAATTAATGGTATCTGCCGTAATCTCCGGTATTATTCAACTTATCTACAGTTGAGCTGTTTTTTCTCTTAACTCATTGTCATCTCTGACAGTAGCTATGTACGGCATCGCAACTTTCGCAATCTAATCCGCAACAAGCAATTAATTGTTTCATCATTAGGCTATGACTGTTGATAAATTTGGTTGATTGCAAATATAGTGATTCTTATGCGGCTTAATCTCATTGAATACATTTTTTCTCGATATTCTTTGCTTCTTTTCATTTTTTATATTTTACTTTGCAACACAAAGTACTTTTTATATGGACAGAAATAAAGCAATAGAATCAGTAAATGAGATAAAAGAATTGATGGAAAGATCTTCTAAGTTCGTATCTCTCAGTGGAATGACGGCTGTATTGGCCGGAGTGTATGCATTAGCCGGCTTTATGTGGCCGGGTCAGTTATTAAGATCAGAAGATAATAGGGAAGGACTGATAATGGTTGCTTCACTGGTTTTGATTGTTTCAATTGTTACTGCTTGTATCTTGTCCTGGTATAAGGGCCAAGAAGATGCAACAAAAGCTATTCAGTAAACCAACCTATCGTATTGCATGGAATTTTTCATTGCCGTTGTTGACGGAGGGTTGTTCTGTATAGCTTTACTGCTTACGAACATTACGGACTGGTATCTTCTGTGATGTTACTTTTCTATGGACTTTCTTTAGTCAATGTGTCTAAGTTCACTTACTCCAAATGTAGCATGGTTAGGGATATGCTTTTCTTTTGCTTGGGTACTGCAGATTGTTTCTTTGAGGGGCATGGTTTAATGTTTTGGACAATTGGTTTTGGCGGATTTCATATTTTATATGGCATGTTGTTTTATTTACAGTACGAAAGAAGGAAATAATAGATGATAGAAGCATTTAAAATATAAATAAGGCATTTGAAAGTAAAGTCCGTTTGGGTATTATGGCAGTTCTCATGGTAAATGAAGATGCCGATTTCAATACTCTTAAGGAATTACTTTCACTGACGGACGGTAACCTGGCAAGTCATACAAGGGCTTTGAGGAACTGGGTTATATCGTTTGTCAGAAGAGCTTTGTGGGGAGGAAGCCGAAAACATCTTTCCGGGCTACTTCCGAAGGAAAGAAAGCTTTCAAAACTCACATAGAAGCATTGGAGAATTTTCTGAAATCAACATAGATGTTTGGCTTCACACAAAACCGACAATACTAACATATCTTACTTAATACTATTTTATTATGGACAATTTGAATGACAATTTGAACGAAGATTTCAATGGAGATCTTGCAGAGAATCTGAATGAAACGAGAAAACAGGCAAGTGGTTGTCTGCGTCGTTTTCAAATCTATCAAGGCAGTGGTCATTGCTTTCCTTATTCTGTTGCTGCTAATTCCGATGTTTATGATCGAAGACATGATTTCGGAACGCGGGCGAACACAGACGGATGCTATTGCCGAAGTCGGTCAGAAGTGAGTCTGGCGCAGACAATTACAGGACCTTACATCAATCTGAAGTATCCTATCACACAGGAAGATAATGGTACGAAGAAGGTGACTATGGGAAATGTTACATTGCTTCCTGACGAATTGTCAATAGACGGACAGTTGAGTACGGAGATTCTTCGGCGAGGAATTTATAAGGTGAATGTATATCAGTCGGAGTTGGTAATCAAGGGATTTTTAGTTCGAAGAACTTCGTAAGAGTAATGTAGACATGGATGTACTTCAATATCAAAGAGCGGCAATATGCTTGAATCTGACTGATATGCGTGGTCTCAGCGAACAGGTTAGCATAACTTTTGAACGATTCTGTTTATATGTTTGAGCCGATGGATGGACGCGGCATTGAAAGTATGGGTGTTCATGCCATTGTCGACCTTTTCCGCTCTGAAAGATGACCGGAAGTTACCCTATGAAATGAAGATAAAGCTGAAAGGATCTCAATCCATTTATTTTACTCCTTGGGTAAAAACTACTGAGAGTTGCCCTGAAAGCAAACTGGAATACTCAAGTTTTGATGGTAATTACCTGCCGGAGAAGCGGGAGATTACGGAGAAAGACTTCTCTGCGCAATGGCAAGTGCTGAACTTGAACAGAAATTATCCGCAAGTGTTTATAAATTATCAGAATGCCAGTATCAAAGATATTCAGAACTCTAACTTCCGGAGTTAATCTGAAAATGCCGGTAGAACAGTACCAGCAGTCCATGCGTTCCACTAAATATGCTATCCTGATTATTCTGTTGACCTTACAGTGATATTCTTTACGGAGATAATGGAGAAAAACCCGTATTCATGCTTTGCAAATATCTGTTAGTCGGTTTGGCGCTTTGTCTGTTCTATAGTTTGTTGTTGTCCATGTCCGAGCATATAGGTTTCAGCATGGCATATCTGGTGGCATCAGTGCTTACGATTATGCTGGTAGGAGGCTATATGCTGGGGATTATTAAAAGAAAAGAAACCGGCGTTTATTATGGCAGGTCTGCTCAGTGTGCTCTATATTTATGTTTTCATTCTTATACAGTTGAGACTTTTGCATTGCTTGCCGGTAGTCTGGATTGTTTGTGATATTGGCTATGGTGATGTATTTCTCTAAAAAAATTGATTGGTTCAATGAATAAGCCAGGCTGAATAAAGAATGTCCTTTGGGGAAATTCATGATCTGTCTGTAAATATGAAGAGAGTGTCAGCTAGCAAGCAGACACTCTTTTATACTTTCTAATATGTTCTCAGTTTTTCTTTGAGACATAGTGAGCAATTCTTCTTTAATTTTTTTTTATTTCTTATACCAGTCTTTGTTCTTTTCTCCATTACTGTTACCCAACCGTCATATCCACTATATAACAGATTGATAGCTGTTTTTTCATTAGCACTGTCCAGCAATTTACTTAAATCGCTTTCTGTTGCCCGGCTCATGAAAAGGCAAATGGGTAATTACCCTACGTACATAGTATATACTCTGATTGGGGTTAGATGCATCGTCTCCCCTGCCCAAAAATACTTCTTTTGTTTATTTGGGATGTCGGCATTTCCTGAGGAATATGTACTTCCCATCGCAAACCGTCTTCATCATTTTTGAATATAAAAGCTTGGGCTTCAGATTGCTTTGAAATGGGCTTACTGTAATTAACGGTAACCTATATTCTGTTCCCATATTTTCTTTCACATTTGTGGTCAAAAGATATACATTATCCTGAGGCTCGTATTCAAATGTGGTTTCTGTAATTCCTTTTCACCTTGTTTTTTGGCGAATAGGTAAGTGGTAGATTCTATGTTTCCTTCCGTTTTGAGACGGAATGCTAAACCGTTCTGATTTTTGCTTTATATTTTTGGAAAGTCTTGAAAGTAAATGATTCGAATATATTGATTCTTTTCATCGAAAATTCTGCCATAGTTATATCTTACGACTACATCATTCATATCATAATCTCCCTGACTGGGCAAAGGTCTTCAAATGCGTATGTACCTTTCAGGAAGTCAATGCTTGTCTTGTCTTCATCAGGATTAGTTACAGGAATATCGGTGATGCGCATCTACGGATTAGATTTTAAAGTAATGACAACATCGCTGAAATTCTCGTCAGTCATATAATCTTCAAAAAAGTCAATATCCAATCACCATATCTATAAGCAGCAGTACGCGGTTCTTCAAAGTTCACGCCTTGATCGTTTAAGCTCAAACCGCTAGAGGTGGCGGCGCGATATTTCTTGTATCCGCTAAAGCTGCCAACATGATTGCTCCAGCCATTGGTTGCCAGAACAAAACCGATTCTGTAACCTGCGGGGAAGGTTGTATTAGCGCCTTCTTTACTTCCGGTTGCAATATTAGGATAATACATCAGTTGTACGGCAGTCAGTGGGTCAATACCGGCACTTTTTTCTTTGCTTGATTGGGATTATTAGACCAGTTACCATCTTGGGTGTTAGGAAATAACATGATTACATGGGCATCATTCAAGTTCTTTGGTTGTTCTCCCGTCTTTATAATAATAATATCCCAATGAACAGGTCCAACAAGTATTTTTGTCCCAGAAATGTAACTACTACTTCAGCATCCTTGTTGACGTACATATCCGAATAACCGCGATATTCTTGTGGACAAGTTGTATGAGTGTTTATAATACGGTGTGCGCAGTATATAAACCATCCTTTTTAGTTGCTGCTAATTTTCCCCTTGTACTTATAATTAATATCCCGTTTTTTATACAGATTGTATGTACCTAACCAGGTTTTCCATGGGCTACCGTCTGCGCAATCAGGAGTGACGGCATGGCAAAATTGTATTTCCGCTACGGTGCCATGAACAGCGGCAAGAGCACGGCGCTGATGCAGGTGGCACACAACTACGAAGAGCAGGGCATGAAGGTGCTCATTTTGAAGCCGCAGGTGGATACCAAAGGGCGGCGGGGAGCTGGTGAGCCGTCTGGGCGTGCGCCGTAAGGCAGATTTGCTGATCCCGCCGGAGCTGGACGTGTTCGAAGCCGTGAAGGCGGCAAACGATGCTTCTGGCCCGCTGGCCTGTGTGCTGTGCGACGAGAGCCAGTTCTTTACCCCGGAGCAGGCCGAGCAGCTGTTCATGATCACGGTAGATCTGAACATCCCGGTGATCTGCTACGGTCTGCGGGCCGATTTTTCCCTCAAGGGGCTTCCCGGGCTCTACCCGTCTGCTGGAGCTGGCGCACACCATCGAGGAGATGAAAACCATCTGC
>VOFC01003020.1_pt1 | contig 14320 bp, 26 predicted proteins | sample 5384161 | NCBI WGS metagenome assembly VOFC01 (sample SAMN12384722, study PRJNA508395) | human gut metagenome | isolation source: healthy gut B | host: Homo sapiens | reverse complement strand
ATGTAGAGGTTTTCAGGTAGTGTCCCAGTCCTTGCTCTCTGCCATACAGGGGCGCAGCGTCTTCCGGATCGGCTTGTTTGCTTCCGATAGCCGCCTTCTTGCCGACCCATGTGAACTCGTATGCCTCGTCGCCGTCCACCACGTCCGGCGAGAGCATCTGTTTCAGCAGCTCAAAGTTGACCGCCCGCTTGTACACCTTCTTCTCCGGCGTGCTGTGTTCCTCGTCCAGCATTTCCGTGATGCAGTTCGGAAACAGGGCAGCAATACGGTCTATATTCTGCGCCGTCATATCCGGCGATTCCATGCGTAGTTTATCCATTGGTTTTATCCTCCTTCATTGTGGGTTTACCAAAGTGGCAAATCGGATATTTCAAAATTCTTCTTGTGCTATGAGCGGAGCTCGTCAAAGCACTTTTTGTGCCTCTTCATCAGCGTCCATGAGCAAGTATGCTCCACATCTTGTTGCTGGTGGATAACTATTTTTCTGTGAGCTTGGCAAGTTCAATAATCTCGCTCATAGAAAGTGTTCTGCGACGCTTAGTGATTTGGAGTTTATTAAGAAGAAGAACCTCCGGGTCAATCATGGACTCGATACTTTTCAACCAGTCACATATCCTTTCTGCCAAGTTAAAGTAGCTTCTCATCGTGCCTTGTCTGCTCATCGTATGCACCTATCATGTCAAGGACTAAAAAAAGTTAACCTTCGTGCAATACTCAGGAGAAGGGGCGTCTGGATATGTCCGAGTAAACCATTTCATAGTCCATATTAGAGATATGAACCAGCCCTTTTTTATCAAACAGTACAAATTGCGATGTCTGGATAGGCTTTTTCAAATCAACATCGTCATCTGTAAAAAGTGCGATCTGATGCAACTTGAAGAAACTATCTATGCTATACATACCGTCTAATTGCCTCTTCGCCCAAATCCAAATCACAAGATTTGCAATTTTGAACGCACCATAGAACTGATCCTGTTCCATATTGGGGAACCCTATTTTCCGGTTGTATAGCACCGCTCCTGTAAAGTTCCTTAGATTCTTCTCATCATTTTTCTGACAAATCGTTTAGGAGAAGTTCTTCGGTCACACCTAAATAATCCAGCATCTTTTTAACATCCTTGCAGTATTCAAGGTTTTCTTTCTCTCTTGCAAATCTGTCAACGATGCACCATTAAGCGGGATAGTCACCCCGTTCAGTGTTAATTCTCCCTGTTCAACCAGTTCTATAAAAAGTCTGCTTCAATAATAAAGTCGGACAGAGTATCCGGTCTGTCTGTGTGTACTGTAATCCGGTTTTCCTCTGCTTTTAAGGCAACACTAATCCCTTTGCCAATGCGAATGATGGGATTTCCGTTCTCATACACCACTCGGTAGGCGGAAAAGAAACGTCGATCTTTTATCCGCACTTCTCCGTCCACAGGCTTTGATATAATCGCATTTGTGACCTTATCAATAGGGACATCCACATCCAACCTTTGACCTTTGCGTACAGATAAAAGTCATGATGTAGACAGGAACTTGGGGATCTCATCCAAAGTTAATCAATACCCGATGCGGTAAAGTTAAGGATGTGATCTCTGCACATTTGCTTCCAATGATTCAAAAGGGGGATGTCTTTTCCGATGAAGCCCATTTGCTTATGCATATTATCTGTGAATTCCATAAATATACTGAAAATCTCATTAGCCTCAGTAGGAAAAAGATTCAAGTGAATTGTGCTGGTCTTTTGTTTTCCGGCACCCTTGATTATCTTGTTAAGGTCAACGACAAGCAGAGTCTTATAGAATATTCTTGAATTGCCCGAACTTAAATCGACACTTATAAGGAAGAAAACACAGCCCCCATCTTTATAATAATTATTCAAATCTGCGACACTACCACGAAAAAGTTGCAGTATCAGATACAATAACTTTCTCTGTCCCCTTAATCTGGATTGGAACACGACCAGCAAGGTTTTCCTTTTTCGTCTTCTCAGACTTATATACGAATACTGTCCCATCCCACGAAGGTGTTTTTGTCATTCGAGTCGATGTACGAATCAAGTATAGGGGCATCTTAGCAATGCAGCTTTAAGGGCTGTAGTTGCAGATTCTTCTATTCTCTTTGTATTTGCGCTTGGCACACTACAACCTCCTTGTCATGTTATCTGCCTTAGTTTGATTCGGAGTTTTTTAACTCCGCGTTCATTTCCATCTGCCTATTTAGCTGCTTCTCTCGCTGCATTTTGTTTTCCAGCACGGAAATCTGCCTTTCAAGCTGCTTCTTTTTTTCATCACGCTCAACAGATTCTTTCAGGCTCTCGCCGGAATCTGTTTGCAGCTTGTCCCCGGCAATCTGGCGAACGAGGCTTTCATAGACGGCATCCATGTTCAAGCCGTCGATACTAAGATGCAGTTCATCCACCGGCATCCAGTCGGTGTGATAATAGCGGCTGACCTTGAAGGCGTTGCTGCCGGACGCAGCAGCCTCCTTGTAGCCGATCCACGCCTGAGCCTTGCCGTCACAGGTCAGAATAAAGAGAATGTGGTACGGGATTTCCTTGTCGATTTGTTTTAGCACTGCTTCGTCAAGCTGCGGATCGTTCAGCCGCACCTCGAACACTTCAATCTCGGTCACTGCTTCGCCCGCAGCAATATTCAGCGTAGACGCTGCCAGCTTATTACGCCAGTACACCAGCCGGATCTGATCGACAAACACACGGCGCAAAGCAGGGGAAACATCAAGATTCTCATAGAATTTCTGCTTCGGTATTCTTTTGCCAAACTCCGTAGATGCAGGAAACCCAAGCATCGCAAGCCCTCCTTATTTCACGACTAAGAAGCAAATCAGCTCAAAATCATCCAGTCCCGAAACAGCGCTGAGCAGCGCAGATGTGCCGCCGCTCTTGAACAGGCTGTCAATATCGTTTTCTTCTTTCACGTCAATGATGGAATTGATTGCCTCGCTCAGTAGCTCAGAGATTTCACCCATTTTGCGCCCGTCATCCGTCTCGTCATTGAAAAGCCTGCAAAGCTCCGCACAAGGCTCACTCTTGCCACGGCAAAGCAGACGCATCGTGTCGAGCAATTTCTTCGGGTTGAGGTAATCGCAGACAATTTCGCCCTCTTCGCTGATGTAAACCATGTAGAAGGGGTGAATGCGGTTCCGATTGTCAATGTTCACGCTGTCATTGATATTTCTGAGAACGAAAATCACACCGGCAGGAGAATCCTTCGTCTGTCCAACAACGGTGTGCAGACCCTTTGGTGCGGTTTCAATGTCCTCGTGCTGCTTTATGTATTCAAGCAGATCGAGTCGGAACTCGTTGAGTCCCAAATCCATGATGGAAATGCCGCTGGTCATGTCCTCAATGTCCACAACTTCCTCTTGCAGCCGCTTGAGCTGTGCGCGGCGGTATTCAAGATCACCTTTTTTTCCTCGGCGTTGATCAGGTCATCGTCGCCGGTGGAGGTCATTACGGAAATCTTCATGCGGGTTTCCACGCGGCTTTTCAGGTTGATATACTCGTCGAGATCCATATCCGGCCAGAAGTTTACAAGCTGAATACGGTCGTTTCTGCTGCCGATACGGTCGATACGCCCGAATCGCTGAATGATGCGGACGGGGTTCCAGTGAATGTCGTAGTTGATGAGATAATCGCAGTCTTGCAAGTTCTGACCTTCGGAAATACAGTCGGTTGCAATCAGAATATCAAGCTTCATCGGTACTTCCGGGCAGGAGTACCGACTTTCCTTTGGAAACGGGTGAGAAACAGGTTAGAACCGTGTTGAGGTCTGCCCGGAGCTTTGGAATGGTAGTCTTACCGTCAACTGTGCCGGTGATCTCTGCCGTTTCCAGCCCAAAATTCTCTTTCGCAAATCTACTGACATTCGCAAAGAGATAGTCTGCGGTATCAGAGAATGCCGTGAAAATAATGATCTTCTTATTGCCAGGGATTGATTGGATGCTCGATTTTCTTCTGGATTAAACCAAATAATGTTTGCAGCTTCGTGTCATGCTCCGGCGTGATGTCGGCAATCATGAGGGACAGGAGTTCCAGATTATCTGCGTCCTTTTCAGCTCGCGCATCCATGAAACATAGTCCATATCAGCAAGATCGATTTTGACCTTCTTGCCGACAGAGAAGAAGTCAGTGTTCTGATCATCGTAATCAAAATCTTCTGTGTCGGAAATCTCAGTCAGATTCAGGACACAGTCCCCCAGACTGATAATTTTTTATCGTCCCAATCGTATCGTCAATCAGCTTTTTAATACGGTCAATCGTCAGGCGGAAAGAAGCCACCGAGCTTTCCAGGCGCTTGAGGAGGTTGATGCTCATAAGGCGGCGAATGCCTTCTTCACGTCCTTGCTGGGTCAGGCTGTTTCCCTTGTGATGCGTCATGTCGATGTACTTTGCCAGTTTCGACGGCATGATATAATTCGACGGCGTATAGATCGTCAGGCTCAACGACATAAGCAGATTGTAAATATCGTTATAGTTGATCGCATCATTCAAATCGGTCAAGCAGGGATGTAGAAAATCGGCGGCAGACGTTCCGGGAATTTGCCGATGTCAGAAGTATTGTAATATTTTTCGATGTGTTTTCTTGAACGCGCAATCGTCACGCTGTCCAACAGTTCAAAGAAATCAAAATCCAGCGTCCGAAGAAGCTCGTCCGTTGTGCGTTCTTCGGCAGGGGAGCTTGCTCCATGCGTTGAAGGCCTTCTGTGCCTGACGGAAAATTTCATCAATGCTTTTTGGTTGTGTCGAGCTTTTTGCTCATCTGTGAGGCATCACCCTCATAGGCAAGTGCAAGCTGATTTTTGAGATCGATAAACTTGTTGTTGACTGGCGTTGCCGAGAGCATAAGTACCTTCGTTTTTACACCGGCACGAACTACTTTATTGAGCAGTTTCAGATAGCGGTTTTCCTTTGCATCCTCGCCGGACACCTCACCGCCGTTGCGGAAGTTGTGGCTCTCATCAATGACAACAAGATCATAGTTGCCCCAATTCAGGCGGTCAAGATCAATTCCGTTCGACTGTCCATGGTCACGGGGAAAGATCCGTATGGTAGAGGACGTCGTATCTCAGCCGATCCGCTGCAATGGGATTGTTGATATAGTTGCCTTTGTATGTATTCCAGTTCTCAGAGAGCTTTTTATTGGACAAAGAACAAGCACGGATTTGTTGCGGTTCTCATAATACTTAATCACCGCAAGCGCAGTGAACGTCTTGCCGAGACCGACGCTGTCTGCCAGAATACAGCCGTTGAATTTCTCAAGTTTGCTGATGATGGCAAGAACTGCGTCGCGCTGGAAGTTATAAAGCATCCCCCAGATTTTACTTTCCTTAAAACCCGTTGCCTCGTTAGGCAATTCGTCTTCAGATATATCATCAAGGAAATTCGTTGAAAATATTATAAAGCGCAACAAAATAGATGTATTCAGGTGCGTTTTCGCGGTATGCAGCAGAAATGTTTTTTCAATCACAACGTCTCCGTGACTTCTTGTAGTCTATTTTTATCATTCCAAAGTTGTTCAAAAGTTTGAGAAAATAATTGGCATTCTCATAGCTTTCGGTTTATCTCCTCCGTACCGATACACAAAAATGCTCTGCCACTTGGCAGAGCACTCGGTCTATTGCAGCCATACTGCCAAGGCCTATTCCAACACTTGACAGCGTTGTTTATAATGATAGCACATTTGGGTAGAGAAAGCAAGAAAATGATAAATCCGCACGAATTCCGACTCTATTCAATTTCTTTTCAAGCCGCGAAAAGAAACGGTTGAACCTCCGGACAGTCAGAGCTACAATGCCAACACCTCATCACGAGGACAAACTGATTGGAGGTCAGATGATGAATTATGAAGCAAACTCGTTTCAGAACTACGAATCGATCACCATTGACGAACAGAAGGATCAAGCTAGCAGCCTATTGAATCTGGTAACGGAAGAACAGCGGCCGCTGCGCGTATTCATGAACAATGGCAAGGAGTTCCTGCTGTTCCCTCAAGACCTGCTCGCTCCGATCTGCGATTCCGACTTTCGCTTGATCCTGCTGTCGGCAATGCGGTATGCGATGGGCAGAATACTTGCATGCCCGTGGTAGTTTCCGATTATATTAAGCGTCACGTTCGGCTTCTGGATGATAAGTTTCTCGTACTGGCTGCCGACGATATCAGGCGATACCTTGAAGACTACGCAGAGCATGAACTGAATCCAAATCTTTGGCAGGGTCTTTTAGACGCACTTGAGACAGAGCAGGAGGAGCGTGCCACTCGTAAGGCAAGAAAAATCAGACTGTGCCCAGCCTGCGGGAATCCCTTGGAGGTCATGAGCATTACCGATAACCAGCATTCACCCGGCGGGTTCGATGTAATTGCTCACTGCCGGAACTGCCTCACCGATTACGAATGGTTCTGTGATAAGGATGGCGGTGTCTCAGATGTAAAGCAGTATTTCTTCGGATAAGGCAGTGTAAAACGCGACGCTCATGAATAAGCGCATTCTCGTATTTCAATATACTTTCCCTTAAAATGTCCCCCTTAAATTACGGGAATGCGATAGTTGTTGAGGGAAAGTGAGTTTCACCTTTAGAGAGCATAGGCGTGATACTATTCTTTGTATGGTCGCCGTACTTTTGCATTTTTTGTGTATAGAAAGAATTAACAAAACGCAGCGATATAAAAATCAAGTAAAGTGATACTTGACAAAGGGTAACAATAAGTAAAATGTCAAAATATAGAATTTCCGGTGTATAACATTGCGTGAGCGCAGCATCTCAAGCTGCCAGGCAGGGCCTGTCAGCCAGAATCAGATTCGCTAGCGCGAACATGATATTGAATTTGGCTCTTTGCTTTTCGAGCCCTCGGTATCGTGTTTTTAGGCACGTCTTAATATGTTTTTACCTATATAGGCCTGTCTATCTGCTCATTTTTGGATATTATTTAGAAATATACTGATAGAATAAAAACGAAGGGTGGAATTGGGATGAATGAGACACCATTGATTTGCTGCTGAAAAATTGCAAAGCGTATGCGATGGATGAAAAAACACCTGTTACACGACGATCGGAATCCACGACGGTCGTATTGTTTATACAGGACAGGCCGATGAGGATTCAGCGCCTTGCGCAAAGACTGTCATAGATATGGCAGGAAGACCGGTGCTGCCAGCTTTTACAGATACGCATATGCATATGATTAATTCCGCATATTTGCAAAACGATATTTCGGCTTTTTGGCGTCATCCATCAAACATGTGATTGAGATGGAAAGGAATACCTAAAAATCCGGTGAATTTTCCCGGGAAAGATGGGTCTTTGGGCGAGGCTGGAATCAGGAACTCTTTGAAGAGGGGGAGAATGATTACAGAGATGATCTTGATGAAATTTCAAGCAGTGTTCCCATTTGTATCGTAAGAATATGCGGACATATCGCGGTGCTCAATTCAGCCGCCTTTGGAGTTGCTGAGAGCCTCGGCGGAGGTAGAAGCTATGCGCACAATATTGATTGGGATTCTGGTGTCCTGAGAGAGAGCGCGGTGAAGTATTGCTACAAAATTATGCCACCGATTCCCAAGCCGATTATGAAGAATTTGATCGATATGGCGCAGAGAGCTCTGTTGTCCCAGGGAATTACGGCGGTAGGGACGGATGATTTCATTTCCCTGCCGGGCAATAATCTGAAGGTAATCTATGAAAGCTATCAAGAAATGGCAAAAGAGGGAGAGCTGAAAAGTACGGGTTAGCGAACAGTGCGGGTTCGTGGAAGTAAATGATTTGGAAGACTTTATTGCGTTTAATAGGAAAAAACCGCATTGCATCTGATTTTTTAAGGATGAACGTAATAAAAATCATGCTGGATGGTTCTCTGGGCGGTCGAACCGCCTTGCTGAAAAAGAACCTATGCGGATTGTCCGAAGGAATCGGGTACACAGACTCATTCCCGCGAAAAACTGAATAAGATGGTTAGAATTGCCCACGACAATGGTTATCAGGTTGCCGTACATGCAATCGGAATAAGGCGGCGGGATATATAGTGGCGGATGCGTATATTGCGGCATTGAAGGAAAACCCGAGAAACGATCATCGCCACGGTATTGTTCATTTTCAGATAACAGATGATGATCTGCTGAAAAAGTAAGAGACGCGAATATTATTGCGTATATTCAGCCGGTTTTTCTGTCTTCGGATCTGGATATGCTCACGGACCGTCTATGAAGGCGAAGAGCGTGCGCAGCATACATATATGTGGAAAACCATGCAGGATATGGGGGATTCACACGGGCGGCGGCTCAGACGCACCGGTTGAGTCGTTTAACGTTTTGGAGAATATTTTCTGCGCAGTTACGAGACAGCGGATACATTCGGAGAATCATGAATGTCACTGCCCGCAGGAGTGCCTTGATATAAAAGATGCTGTGGCATTGTTTACGTCAAAGGCCGCGTATTTGACTTTTTGAGGAAAACAAAAAAGGAACGATTGAAGTGGGTAAATATGCGGATCTGGTGGTACTCTCTGATGACATTTTTCAAATTGACGCGCAGAAGATCCAAGATGTCGCTGTACTGAAGACAATGGTAAATGGAGAGTTTGTTTTTCAAAAGAATAACGTAGGCAGAAAAAGGCAGCCACCGAGATGTCGGTTTGAAAACCATGTGCGGCAAGATTCAAAATATGCTCGTGGCGGGGAGATGAGAAATGTAGTAGACAGATGTACGAAATTTGCGGTGTTGTGTGATGAGGCTTTTTGATTTCTAAAAAAGATATCAAAAAATCGGCGATACTGCGAGCGATCGCAAATGAAGTGTTCGAATTCAAAAAACGGAGGAGAATTCAAAATGAAAAAAAGAAAGAAGCGGGAGAGAAGGTAACTGCAAAACAGGGACTACTCCTTTTGTTTGCGGCAGTGCTGGTAATCGTTGTTTGCAAAATTGTATTTAGTGTAGATACGAAAACTACCTTGATGCTTTCCGGTGCAATCGGTGGAATCATTTGCATGATTTGGGGCTTCAAGTGGGAGGATATTGAGAGCAAATTTGCCGAGGGAATCAAATCGACGGCAATGCCCATTGTTTTGCTCATTGTAATTGGTATGATGGTTGCTTCATGGATTTTGTCCGGAACAATTCCAACCATGACTTATTATGGAATGAAGCTGCTGGCTCCGGGGCAGTTTTGTTCTTATCGTGTATTTTGTGCTCCGTGATGTCAGTTTGCACGGGTACTTCCTGGGGAACTGTTTCCCACTCTGGGCGTAGCACTTTTGGGTGTGGCCATGGGGCTGGGAATTCTATAGAGATGACTGCCGGCGCCATTGTGGTTGGATCGTTTTTGGCGACAAAATGTCTCCTCTGTCTGACTCCACAGTGTTGGCGGCCTCGTGCGCGAGAGTGAATTTGTTGGATCATGTCAAGCATATGTTCTATTCGACTGTTCCGGCGATGCTCGTTTCGTTAGTACTGTTTTTCGTGTTGGGTTTCAAGTTTAAGGATGGAGCGATATCTGGTGCGGATTATGATGAGATTCTCGCCGGGCTTGACGCCTCCTTTAATTTAAATCTCCTTAACCCTGCCTCCGATTGTAGTACTGGTGTTGGTCCTGATGAAAAAAACCTGCGATTCCTACGTTTGGGCGGGAATTGTTGTCGCTTTTGTTATCGGTATTGTGACGCAGGTGCGGATCCGATGAAATGCTTAACGCGATGAGTAAAGGCGTTTCCATGGAGACTGGCATTTCTATCGTCGACAAACTGGTAAACCGGGGCGGCATTGTGAGCATGCTGGATACCATTGGCCTGATATTGTCTGCGGCAATTTTTGCAGCGCCAATGAGAGCGTCGGGCAGCGTAAATGCCATATTTGAGGCGGTCAAAAAGGTTGCGAAGACGCCTACGCAGTTTATGGTATTGGCACTCATTATGCAACCGGTCCTGCTTGTGGCAACAACTTCCTATTTTGTCGATGCCTGTTACAGGCGAATTGGCGGCGGACGCTATGGATGAACTGGGGTATTCCAGACTGAATCTTTCCAGAATGATGGAGGATGGCGGCACCGTTGTCTGCCCATTGATTCCTTTGGGGAAATACGGGAGCGTTTATCACGGCTACATTAGGTGTTACGCCTTATGAATATTTCTTCTATATGCCGTTTATTTGGCTGTGTTTTGTGTTCGACATGCTGTCAATCGTCACTGGCATTGGACTTAAGAAGGCTGATGGATCTATGGTTACCCCTCTTTTCAAAAAGGGAAAGCGTCCTGAATTCATCGTCACTGAAAAGGACAAAAATACCTATCGGCGGGTAATTTCTGCCGGGTTGACAAGAGTAGATAATAGGTACCCTTTGATGCAGGGAGAATAAGGGTACTGCATCAAGGTTGGGTGTTCAAGTCACCTCACTCGGACCAAAAGCCCTCTGAAATCGTTGATTTTCAGGGGCTTTTTCTTATCCTTGACTACTGCGGCGCGGGGGTGAGCTGGCTTACGCTTTCAATATGATTCTCCGCTCAAACTCCTCCGCCAATATCCAGCAGATCCTGATCCAGATACGACAGGGCAATGTCCTTCATCTCCCGGTCCAGCTCCGTAGTATGCCTCTGCGATGGCGCCGGCCATGTCGGCAATGGTGTCGCTGTCGCCGCCGATGGAAACGGCGTTGCGGATGGCGTCCTCTCGAAACCGGTGGATTCAAAAAGGCGCCTCCAGCGCCTGCGGCACAGGAGCCCTGGCAGGTCTCACGAAATCGTAGTCGGCCGGATCTCATCAGAGTAAAACCGATGGATAGAACCGCTCCGCATACTCCGGATCTCCGCCATAAGTGGCCCGTTCTCGCCAGATAGATGGCTCCGCCACCGCCGCGCCCTGATGCCCTCGGGGTGAGTCTCACCCCTGGCAGGTGGCCGCCGCCGGTTTTTCACACTCGTCCAGGGAACCGAAACCACGCCACCGGGGACACCCGCATGGCAGAGACCGTTGCCAAGCTGCCAGAAGGCTCGGTATCATTCTTCATCATCCATGTGCAGAATCTTCCGCCATAGCCTGCAGTGCGGGTGCGGCATCCCTACCTCGTGCATCACCGGACACGCTCCCGCTTGATGGCGATCCATAGCCGTGATGGTCTCATAGAGCAGCATCGCTTTCGCCACTGCCAGCGTCATCACCGTTGTCGTCGGTATAGTCGCAGATGTTACGGCGCTTCCAGTCGGCGCTAAGCGGCCAGGCGGCCCGGACGCTGCACCGCCTCGCTGATGACCTCATAGTTCAGCGCTGTGCCCTCCTCGTCGCACTTGTAGTTCACCGCCCGGTCGGCGCCGATGCCGAAGCGAGCTGCCTCCTTGGCGGCGTCGATGTTCGCGCCCAGAAACAGAAACTCCCAGCCGTATTTTTCCTTCTGACGCTCGATCATGCGCCGCACCGTCTCGTAATTATAGCGGCGGCTGGCGTTTTCCATACCGTCGGTGGTGATGACGAACAGGGCCTTTTCCGGCACATCCTCCCGGCGGGCGTACTTGTGGATGTTCCCGATGTGGTGGATGGCCCCACCGACGGCGTCCAGCAGAGCGGTGCAGCCCCCCGAGGTGAAATACTCCTTTTCGTCATGAGCGGCACCTCGGCAGTGGGGCAGGGGTCGTGGATGACAGTGCTGTCGTCGTCGAAGAGCACCGTGGAGACCAGCGCCTCCCCGCCGCCTGCTTTGCCTTGCGATCATGGAGTTGAAGCCGCCGATGGTGTTCCAGCCCCGACATGGAGCCGCTGCGGTCCAGGATGAAAACAATTCTGTCATAAAAGCCCTCCTTCGTTTCTGTGCCGCACATTGTGGCGCGGCCGAAGGAGGTTTGTCACCTGTGAACGACATCATTAGTGGGAGTGACCGTTAAAACTTGTGCAGCTCAAACCCGCATGAATACAGGGTTTTGACCTGTCACTTTGCCTTGTGATACTGGTTTGATACTATTCGTTTCAACTCGGTCACACAAGAGAATGATTGCAAAGGGCAAGCAAACCGCCCTGCTGAACGACAAATTCAGCAGGGCGGTTTTGCTTGCCCTATTTTTCTTTTCTCCAAGGAACATAATTGTCAAACCGTTTGCTGTCATCACAAGTAAGCGGCCAGTTGATTTTCCATTCAAAGTATTCTTCCCTGGTAATTTCCCCAGCGTGTAGTTCCTGCTGGCGCAAGAGCCATTCCCTCATAAACTCGTCCACCAGCCCATAGTTGAAATAAATGCCCACAGGAGGTTGAGGCGGGCCAGTCGTCCGTGTCGTTGTATCGGACGGCGGTATCATCGGAGGCCCCCGTCTTGCCGGGATTGCGGACAAGCTGAAACAAGCGGATGGAGCCGGGGCTGTCCTCGTCCAGCCAGAAGAATGTCCGCATGAAGTCCTCGGCGCAGCCAGGTTGAATGGTATAGAAATTCTGTCGGTCTACACGAAGTGCTTGGGCAATCTTGTCCAGCAGCTCCCTCTTCGGCAACACGGTAGTTCGTCTCGTACTGGGCGATACGGTTATCCGCTCCCTTTTCCTCAAAGCCGATAGCCAAGCCTAATTCCTTTTGTGTCATACCCCGAAATGTGCGGATTTTCTTGATTTTATTCTCCTATTGTCATATGTTCCACCGCCTTTGAAAATAGTATAGCGCAAATAAGCGAAATATGCAAGAGAAAAATTAACAAAATTGCGAAATAAACTCTTGACATTAACAACCATGCGAATGTATAATAAGGATGTCGGCATTAACAATTTTGCGAACCAACAATAAGGAGGTGTTGTATTTGAGCAAAGAGCTGTTTGTACGGGCCGAGGAAGTAGCCGGGGCGCTGGGTATCTCCAAGCCCTACGCCTACAAGCTGGTGCGGGAGATGAACGAGGAACTGAAGCAGAAAGGTTTCCTCACCATCCCCGGACGGGTGAGCAGGCGCTACTTCGAGGAAAAGTTCTATGGACTGCGGGAAAATCAGTAAGGAGGGAACAAAATGCCAGCGTACAAAGACAAGGCCAAGGGAACATGGTATGCGTCCTTTTACTTTGAGAACTGGACAGGGAAAAAGGAAAAGAAGATGAAGCGGGGCTTCAAGACCAAGCGGGAGGCGCTGGAGTGGGAACGGACGTTCCTGCAACAGCAGACCGCCGACCTGGATATGACCTTTGAGAGCTTCGTGGCGCTCTACGCCGCAGACATGAAAGGCCGTATCAAGGCGAACACCTGGGGGACGAAAGAGCATATCCTCTACAAGAAGCTGGTGCCCTACTTTGGAAAGCGGAAAATGAGCGAAATCCACTCCAAAGAGGTCATGGCGTGGCAGAGTGAAATGCTGAACTACCGGGACAAGAACGGCAAGCCCTACTCCCCCGTGTATCTGAAAACGCTTCACAATCAGTTGAGCGCCGTTTTCAACCATGCGGTGAAGCACTACAATCTGAAAGTCAACCCCGCCGCCCAGGTAGGCAATATGGGCAAGGCCAAGGGCCGGGAAATGCTGTTCTGGACGAAAGCGGAGTATCTGAAATTCGCTGACGCTATGATGGACAAGCCCCTCTCCTACTATGCCTTTGAAATGCTCTACTGGTGCGGTATCCGGGAGGGGGAATTACTGGCCCTCACCCCTGGGGACTTCGACTTTGAGAAGCAGACGGTTTCCATCTCAAAATCCTATCAGCGTATCAAGGGCCAGGATGTAGTCACCGACCCCAAGACCGCCAAGAGCAACAGGGTCATTCAAATGCCCGCTTTCCTCTGTGAAGAAATGGAGGACTACATCAAGAGCCTATACGCCGTGGAGCCGACAGACCGCATTTTTGCGGTGACGAAATCCTATCTTCACCGGGAGATGGACAATCCTCCGGGCCTACCATACCCCCATACTGTTCTCGTATTCAACCTTATAGGGAATCAAAGCATCTGCGCGATCTCCAGCAAATCACGATTTCTCCTTCGGAGACAATCAGCTGGCCCGCGCTCACGAAACGCGTCGTTGAGCCGGTTTGAATTCCGAGGCGGACGAGGCTCGGTTGTCTTGGGGTCATATTCAAGATTAGGGACAATGGAAATCATAGATCCCAACAGACCTGAGGGCCGAATCACACATTGATTCTCAGGTACTTTGCCGTGTCGGAAAGCAGATAGTTCTTGGCCTCTGACTCCTTGAACACCTCGCTCACCGGTTTCCCGGCTCTCTTGTCTTTCTGAATATACAAAGACCGCTCGGAAGGATCGGAATGTCCATCAGCAACTTCACCCGCTGATCCGGCACCACCCCATTGGAATAGATACCGTCCATCGAAGCCACAATCAAAAGGGCAGGAGGTATGAATATCCTCCATATCAATCCGCTTCA
>VOFC01000932.1_pt1 | contig 14323 bp, 28 predicted proteins | sample 5384161 | NCBI WGS metagenome assembly VOFC01 (sample SAMN12384722, study PRJNA508395) | human gut metagenome | isolation source: healthy gut B | host: Homo sapiens | reverse complement strand
ATCAATTCTTCTGCTCCGGCAACCATAGGCAGTTCTGCTTTCTGACTTCTTACAAGTTCCAGCATACTGTTCTTGTTATGCTCATTCGCGATGACAATACATGACTTACATGCCCTTCGGCTTTTCTGCATGCACACGCCATTTCTTCTCCAAAGTCGTCTTTTGGCCGCTGTCCAGTTATTTTTGATATGCTTTGCAGCTTCCTGAATTCTTTTGAGCTGACTCTCTGTTTTTGCGCATCCTTCTAATCTTTCTACTATTTCATCAATTCTTTCTTTGTTCCATCTCTTATGATTTTGCATACTCCGACTCTTGCATCTTCTTTGCTGTCCAACATATGTGATGTCATTTTTAACACATATTTGCTTAGATGAAATTCATCCAATACATACTCTATGCTTCCTGAGCTGGTTCATTCCCTCTTTAATCCATGCTCCACCATCTGAATTAATATAAATTTTCTTTATGCCTTCCATATCATATGCTGTATAAACATAGCGTCTTATCCTTGCCCAGAATCTTTGTTTGATTCATCACATCCACTGCAAAAAATATTTTGTGTTTATCAACTTATTTCGTTTGCTTCCCGGTGCTTCAGGCGCAACTCCCTCATACACATATACGAGTTTTGTTATTGCTCCATTCTTTTTTTCTTCCATTTTCACTTACTTCCAGGTCGCCTTTTTTCTCTTGGAATTGCAGAGCGTAGTGGTCCTCATCTGCATCAATATAAAGATAATCCACTTTCTTTTTCTCCGGCTCTTCCGGTATTATTTCAGGGAAATTTTGTTTTTGTGAAGCATATCTTTTACCGCGGTTTTGCTTATACTGTCCGATTCGTTTACAGACTCACCTCCACGTCTATAAGAAGTCTGTACAGCTTCTTCGTATACTTTTACCATTGCATCTTCTGTAAGCCGTTGATTTTCTTCAAATCCCATTACCTTATCTAGAAGATAGCACATCTCAAACTTCCCATCTTCATTCTTTTCTTTTTGATACATAAAAAGTGTTTTCATAAAAGAAACTTCGAAAATCAAGTTTTTTAAATAGCGGGGTACAAGCAGTCAAAAAATAAAAATTTGATGGTATGTCACACATAGCTTGCATATGACATATAAAAATGCCAAATTCATTGAAAATTTAAGCAAATGTACCCAGAAAAAATATCAAACTTTTTTAAATAAATGCGGGGTCAAAAATGTCATAACGCAAATTCGTACTCCAATGCTGATTAGCATATTGTAATAAACTAATTAGCATCATGCCCTTTTAATTCAGATTAATTATAATTCTTGAATATGAATTACCAAAACTTAAATAGCATTACTTATTTCGTATCTCCTGTCTTTTTATCATATATAAATTTGGTGCCAAAACACTAAAATTTTAATTACTGCTATTGCCGCACCTGCTATAACTACAAGTACAATATTTGAAAGAATATTACTTCCTCTTTTACAGTAACCACTAATTCCCTGATAGTTATACATTGCATGTTTTGATCTTTCAATCAAATCAAGGAAATCCGGATTTTCCATATTTTTAAAATCTGTTGTAAATGATTTTCTAAGATATTTTGAAACTAACCCCCTTATATACCTTGTCCCATGCATACTCGCCTACATATTGAGCCTTTGTGTTAATAAGCTTTACTACAAGAATTATAATTCCCACTGCTACCAACACTTTTATCATTGTGTCTGTTGTAACTTTATTTTCTACTAATGCCAATACAATCTTTGGAATATAAATTCCAATAAGCATATACAATGCCGACAATACTCCCATTACAATCATTGCTATAATAAACTGATTGTTTAACTGCCATGTCAGCTTTACTGCATATACGAAATTGTTAAACATTCCATGCTTAGTCGCCTGTATTCCTTTTCGCTCCCTTTCGTGAGATGCAGAAAAGAAATTCTTAATTGCCCAATATTTTCTTCATATACATTCCCTCTTTTACTTTCATTGTAGGGGTCCTATGGTAACTATTGCAACTCTTTTAATTTTCGCAACTCTATGCAACTTTTTTGCAACTCTTACAACTCTTTTTGCAACGAACTTTTCAGGGATAAATAATAGATTTTAACAAATTTAGAATTTGATTAGAATAAATTATTGATTTTTCAATACTCCCTCTTTTCTACACTAAAAACAGTATAACATAATATCTATGATTTTGGGGGACTATTTAAACTTCCAGTTTATGTAGTTTGGTAGAAGACAAGGTTAATTCAATTCAAGTAGGTAATTACCCCATAGAAGCAAGTTTATGCATACTATGGGGTAGATTTCAAGATTCATTGTTATTGAAAATAATATGAATTGCCCCATATGATTAAGTTTTCTCTTTTTTATGTGGCAGATACAAAGATTCATCATATTCAAACTAATATGTAACTACCACATAGAACCGAGTTCTCATATTCTGTGAGGTAAGGTTGTACCATACGAACAAGAAATTTCAAATATGGTACAGATATTAGCTTGTTCCTGCTTAACGCAGAAGAAATCTGTACCATACAAGCAAGAAATTTTACATATGGTACAAATACGAGCTTGTTCAATCTCAAATCAGAACAAATCTGTACCATACGAGCAACAAATTTCATATATAGTACAAATACAAGCTTGTTCAATCTCAAATCAGAACAAATCTGTACCATATGAGCAAGAAATCTCATATATGGTACAAATATAAGTTTGTCCCAGCTCAAATCAGAAAAAAAATCTGTACCATACGAGCAAGAATTTTCATATATGGTACAGATATTAGCTTCTTCCAGTTCAAACCTGAACAACTCTGTACCATATAAAAAGAATTACCGTATATGGTACAAATATAAGTTTTACGCGATGTTTATTAGCTTCATTCCAGTCCACATCTTCTTATCCTTTGGACAAAAAGTGTCTCTCGCATTCAGCTCGGTCAATTGTAATATGTTTATATCCTTTCCATAAACGCAAAAAAAGAACTATGCTCCAATACATTTCCAGTATCAAACATAGTTCTTTATTACTCTGATTTAATTTAAATTTCTTATATTATAATGCTTCCTTAATTGCAGCCATTAATTCATCATATGTTTCAAAAAAGCAGGAAGTTCAGGATATTCTTTCTTTATTTCATCTGTACTTCTGAATAAGAATCCTGCCTTGCTTGCCTTAATCATTCCAAGGTCATTGTGGCTGTCTCCGCTGGCAATTGTGTCATATCCGATTGACTGTAATGCCTTTACTGTAGTAAGTTTTGAGTTTTCGATTCTCATCTTAAATCCTGTGATTTCTCCATCTTCCGCTACTTCCAATGAGTTACAGAAAATTGTAGGATAACCTAACTTCTTCATTAAAGGTCCTGCAAACTGTGTAAATGTATCACTAATAATAATTACCTGAGTAATCTCTCTTAATTCATCCAAAAATTCTTTTGCACCAGGCATGGGATCAATCTTTGCAATTGTTTCCTGAATTTCCTTAAGTACTAATCCGTGCTCTTTTAAGATGTTAATTCTATAATTCATAAGCTTATCGTAATCAGGCTCATCTCTTGTTGTTCTCTTAAGTTCAGGGATTCCTGTTTCTTCTGCAAATGCAATCCATATTTCAGGAACTAATACTCCCTCTAAATCTAAACAAACAATATTCATTTTCTCGTTTCTCCTTTAGTCCATTAAAAGTTGTACATTCACACTGTACAGTTCAACATTGTAGCATACTTTTTTTAATTTGTCTAAAAGTTATATTTTCCTTTATTGCATTCATTTATAGCATTTGAAAGTTATTAATGTATTTACAGATTATTTTTTATGTATTCTTTTACTAATTCTGATGCATTATCTTCATTATAACCATTTACTACAATAGTTATTTTTTGACCATATCTTGCTCCAAAAGATATAACCTCTGTAATGTTTTCAACATTTGTTATTTTTTTTCTCCTTTAAGAATAAATATCTGTGTTCCAAGTTTTTTCGCAATGTCAGCCAATTCTGCTATTGGTCTTGCATGCAATCCGTCCACATTATTTATTATATGGTCTATTTGAATCATAACTACATCTCCTTACACTTATAATTTCCGTAATTACTTTAATTCATACTTTCTTAATCTTATAACTCCTTTAATGCTTCATCAAGGACTTTTTTGCATTCATCATTCCAAAGTCCTGAGCTGCAATTGCCATTACTGGAATACCTTCTGCCTGTTTTTTAATGTCATCTAATGCGAATCTAATCTGAGGTCCTAACAAAATAATGCTTGTTCCTTCAAGATTATCACCTAACTCTACCATAGGTATAGCATCAACGCATGCCTCTAAACCTCTTGCCTTAGCTTCCTGTTCAAGTTTCATTTTCATAATTCCTGTACTCATTCCGGCATTACAAACTAATAATATCTTCATACCTTGCTCCTTTCCACATAATTAAATGTATTTATGCCTGAACACTTTCTTCCATCTGTTCTTCTTTAATTTTCTGTTTTTCATAAATTTTAAAGAATGGTAAGTATATAAGTATGTCTATAATAATTAATACACAAACCAAAATTAATGCCTTAATATCCATTGTATCAATAAGACCACCTATTGGACAGAACATATTCCAGCTTGCATTTGCAAATGTTTTTGCTACAATTCCTGTACTCATGGCAATGTATGTAATTACACCATTTAAAGGCATTACTACTATAAATGGTAACATCATTGTTGAGTTGTACATAAGTGGTAATCCGAATATTAACGGTTCATTAATGTTGAATAATGATGGGATAATTGCAAGCTTACCAATTGTTTTAATCTGTTTTGATTTACTGAATAATGTAAGGATTGCAAGTCCTAATGTTGCACCACTACCACCGATAGCCATAAATGTCCACCAGAAAGGTTCTGTAACAATATATGGAAGTGCTATTGCTGCTGTTCCTGCTGCAAATGCTGCCTGGTTAGCTGTAAAGTTGTTCATTAAGAATGTATCCAATGGTCCTGTAATAACAGTATCGTGAATACCGAACCACCAGAAAATCATTACGATTACTGCTAATATAACAACTCCCCAAACACTGTCAACCATATTTACAACAGGTGTCATAATAAGCTGCATAATTGCCGGAATACCTGCACCTGTAAAGTTTAATAATACTGCGTTAACTGTTGCAACAGCTACCAGCACAATTACGATAGGTACTAAGTTTCCTATTGATTCAGCTAATGCAGGAGGTACTCCGCCACCTTCCAAATTAATATATCCTACTTTTCTTTCAGATAAAAATCTGTATAATTCAAATGATACAATAGTTACTAAAATCGCTGCAAACAATCCTTTTCCATCTAAATAGTCAAAAAGATAATGCTCCATCTTTATTCATAGTTGCTGCAATCATAAAAGATGCAACTGAGACAGCAATAGTTACCCATGACTTTTCCATTTTGTAATGTTTGCTTAAATTAATTGCTAACCCTATTGATGACCAAAGTGCAATTAACGACATTGTTACCGAATAAACATATCCCAAAGCCGGTCCTGTAAATACGGCAACATTTGCCCATCCATGCATAATTGCTTTAAGTACACCTGAATCCATGGTTGTATAATCCATTGGTGGTGATATAATAATAAGAGCAAAACTTCCTATAGTGAATAGTGGAATTAAAGCTAGGAATGTGTTTTTTGCAAAGCCTGAAGATATTTCTGTCTTGCTAATTTATTTGCAAGTGGAGATATCTTCTTTTTTCAATCCAGTTACTAATTTTTTCCATTGTAACTTCCTCCTTTTTCATTTATAAATTTTTTATACCAATGATAACTGTCTTTTGGAATCCTCTTACAATTATCATCAAAGTCTATGTATACTAAGCCGTAACGCTTTTTGTACCCGTTTATCCAACTATACACATCCATTGTTGACCATACAAAATATCCTCTGCAATCACAACCATTGTCTATAGCCTTTTTAATCCAATCTACATATCCCTGTAAAAAGTCAATTCTATATTGATCATGGATTTTTCCGTTTTCCACCTTATCATATTCACCTAAACCATTTTCTGTAATCATAACAGGCGTGTCAGGATATAATTCTTTAAACTCCATAAGCATATCATATACTGACTTTGGATAAATTTCAGTTCCCCAAGGAGTTTTTTTCTGTATTTGGATCATCATCTAAAGCACACCAATCCTTGATTTCCATTTCTTCGTTTTTTAGATGAATCACCTGTGTTATTTGCTTCCATTTTTGTTTCTCCACCTGAACAAGGTTTAACTAAAAATCTGCAATAGGCATTAACTCCAAGGTAATCAACTGTACCTTCTTTAAATACTTTCTTATCTTCCTCTAGCATATATGATAAATCATATCCTAACTTTGTAAGATGTGACACGTATTCATCAGGATAATATCCCTTTATGCAAGTATCATTAACAGATGTATTAAAGAAAATATCAGCTAATCTTTTAGCTTCTCTATAATCTTCATTATCCTTTAAAATCTCAATAGGATAGCTGTCACTTACAAGTCCAATCATTCCTTTAAATCCCATATTTTTATATGCCTTAACTGCTCTTGCACTTGCCAACATTAAGTGATACATTGCTTTCCAACGTCTCTCAAGTTTTTTAACATTAGGAGGGTAGTTTCCAAAACCATAACAGCAAAGTGTTTCATAATTTGGTTCATTAATTGTTGCCCAGTAATTAACTTTATCTCCAAACTCTTTAAAACATACTTTTACATATTCTTCATATGCATCAACTGTGACTCTGTTTTCCCAGCCACCCTGTTCAAACATTGGTTGTGGCAAATCGTAATGATATAAAGTAACTAATGGTTCAACATTATATTTTCTACATGTATCAATTACCCTGTTGTAAAAATCTATTCCCTCTCTGCTTACTTCACCTACGCCATTTGGAATAATTCGTGTCCAGGCTATTGAAAATCTATAAGCATTCTGATTACCTTCCGCTAACATTCTAATGTCTTCTTCGTATCTGTGATAATGATCATTTGCCACATCGCCGGTAACAGGATTAACATTGTTTTTTTCACTGTGGCAGAAAGTATCCCAGTTAGACATTCCCTTGCCACCTTCTTTCCATGCGCCTTCACATTGATATGCTGCAGTAGCACTGCCCCATAAAAACTTTTTGTCCATTAACTTAATTTCTCCTTATACAATGTTATAAACTCTTTTTGCCACACGTTCATACATTATTGTTGTCATTAAATGGTCCTGTGCGTGAACTAACATTATGCTATACTCAATATCTTTTCCCTGAGCTTCCTTTGACAACAACTCTGTCTGTGCATTGTGAGCATTTGTTAATTCGCTTTCTCCTTTTTTGATTAACTCATCAGCTTCATCAAACTCACCATTTCTGGCTTTTTCAACTGCTTTAAAGAATGATGAAAATGCATCCCCTGCATAACTTATAAGCTGAAAAGCAACCATCTGTGCTTCTTCTCTGTTCATTGTTTTTTTCTCCCTTCGTTTTTTTGTTTATGCCATTATTATATTTTTATAAATTTTTCATTTACAAATCATCTTTTTGCGGTGTACACCGCACCTATATATTTGCCTGTATTTTTCTAATATTGTATAATTTAATTACTTTAATAATTTATGATTACATTTTATATTTTTAAGGAGATATTTGTATGAATAGATTTACTGATCGTCAGAAAAAAAATAATTAAGGAAATACATAATTCTAATACTTTCATTACGGGTAAATCTCTAAGTCTGATTCTTAATGTTTCACTTAGAACTATTCAATCTGAAGTTTCTGCCATTAACAAAGTATTACCTTTAATACTTTCCACTAACAGAGGCTATAAAATTGATGATAAGCTGTATAAAACACTGGATTTTACCGCCATTAAAAAAGAGCAGAATTTAGAACATATTATTGTTAAAAAAGTATTTTTCCATAATCCTCATTATAATATTGATGATTTGGCAGAGGTTCTTTACATAAGTACCGCAACTTTAGAAAAAATACTTTAAAAAGATTAATGATACTCTTTCTGATTTTGATTTAAAAAATAGTCAGAACTAATAATACTGTTTTTGTTTCAGGAAATGAATTAAATAAACGAAAATATTTAAACAAAATTATTTTTTGATGAAATCAATCCTGCCTTTTAACAGTATTGATAATTTGAATAATTATTTTGAAGGAATTGACGTTGACAAAATTAAAATTATTATTCTTAATTCAATCAATAAGTATCACTATTACGTCGACAATGCTTACTACAACAACATAATTGTAAACATAACTATTGCTCTTTACCGTATGCGTACCGACCACTATGTTTCAGAACCTTTAAGAAATATTAGTGATACGGCTGAAACTGTAGAATCAAAAATTGCTACAGAAATATGCACTCAGTACTCAGCCCATTGCAATATTGATCCTTCTGAAGATGATATTTTTTATATTTCATCACTTCTTGAAGGCATAATCAAACCTATAAGCAATGATACACAATCTGTTTCACAGGATATTTTGACATCTGATTTTATTGAAGAAATCCGTGAAATTTTGTTAAATGTATTTTCTTATTATATGTTGGAAATTAACTTTGATGAATATCTTTATAGTTTTGCCCTACATATACATGGTTTAATTAAGAGAGCAAACAGTATACAGTCTTCAGGCAATGACTTTTTAAATAACATAAAAAAGAATTGTCCTTTATATATGATGTTTCTGTTAGCATTGCTCAGAAATTAAATAAAAAATATAATATTAGCATTGCTGACTCTGAGATTGGATATATTAGCATACACATAGGTTACTTAATTGAATCTTCCAACAGTGCTTCAGATAAAGTTTCCGTACTGCTTTTTATGTCATGATTACCATCATATTAATTCGAATATTGAAAAGAAATTATTAGACAATTATCAGAATTTTATTACTTTAAAATTATTTACAACTGATAATAGTTCTGCTTTGATTAACGCTTATTCAGATTTAATTGTAACAACAAAACCGTTAAACCTCATCGGCAAAGAAGTTATTGTTGTTTCTCCATTTTTTTACAATGATGGACCAAATAAATGTTGATAATGCCATTCACAAATGTTTGGAAAATAAGCAAAAATTAAACGCAACAATATGTTGTCCTCTTTTTTCGATGAAAAACTTTTCTTCAAGTCTAATGATTTTAGAAATAAAGAAGATGTTATTAGATTTTTTAGGACAAAATGTTATTGATTATGGATTATGTGAAGAAGGTTTTGTTGAATCTGTTTTTAGAACGTGAGCAACTTTCATCAACTTGCTTTTTGATACTTTTGCAATCCCACATGCCCTTGACATGAATGCTACCCATACAATGATTTGCGTTCTCACAAGTGAATCGGGTATACAGTGGGATGACCATGTTATACATATTGTTCTTATGCTGGCTGTTCAGCAAAATGACAGAAAAAAAATTTATGGAACTTTATAATGGTATTGTTCAAACTTTGGAAAAACCTGAGAAAGTAAATAAATTAGTTTTGTCTGACAATTTAATGGATTTTTTGAATCAGCTTCTTGAAAAATAAAATTTTATAAGATGACAGTATCCCAAAGACATTATTCAACCTGTGCTTAAGCAATGATTGAATAATGATTTTGGGACACACTAATCTTCATTTTTAAATTATTTATATAATTTCTCATATATCTCTCTATCCAAATCTTTGTAAACGCAGAAAATAACTCTTTCTATATTATTTTCCTTTTTTCATCAAAAAATCTCTACTGTTTTTTTTGCTATTACTGCCGCTTCTTTATTTGGAAATCTAAACTCTCCTGTTGAAATACAGCAAAAAGCAACGGTTTTCAAACCATTCTTCATACAACAATTCAAAACGCTTTCATAGCAGTTCTTTAAGTCATTGCATAACTCATCATTTAAACCAAAATAGCATATGGGACCTACTGTATGTATTACTTTTTTTGGCAAGGCAGATTATAAGCTTCTGTTATGGTTGCTGTTCCTGTTGGCTCTTCATAATTTGGACCATATTTTATTTTTCTCTGATTCATAATTTTATTGCATTCTTCCCTAAGTTCCATTCCTGCCCCACTGTGAATGGCATTATCTATACATCTGTGACAGGGAACGAAACAACCAAGAAGTGCTGAATTTGCTGCATTTACTATTGCATCAACCTTAAGCCTTGTTATGTCACCTTGCCATATTGAAATCTTGTTTGCCAAAGGGCTATCACTAGCATACTGTTCCTTCACTGTTGGAATCATATCCAATGTAACAATTCCCTTTTCCAAAGTCTGATTTTTTCAAAAAATCATCCTGAACCTTTAATATTTTTCTGTCAATGTACCTTGGCATTCTTATATTCATTAACGAACGGACTGCTTCTTTTTTTTGCAGTTTCATTTTCTTCCACCTGAAGATTTTTGTATTGAACTGAATCTTCTTTTAACTTTTCCAACAAAAAATCCAATCTTTCCTGCTGTGTCATAATTGCTCCTCTTTTTATTTTCTAAATTACTGATTACTAGTATTTATTTTAACTTTTTATTGCTGATAATTGTTTTTAATTTTCAACTTTACTGATTTCCTCTATTGTTTGTTTTAAATCTGCATTTATACCTATTGCTCTTTCACCAAAGCTTTCCGGTACAATCGCCTCATTTAAATTAAGACGAATCAACTTGTATTTTTTATTCTCGCGAACCATTTTTTCAAAAGGAAATCTTATTATTGTTGGTGTGTTAAAACCTACCCCAAGTTCCAGCAAAACCACATTTTTATGCTTTATGTTCCTTATGTATTTTTTCAAATCTGTCACCTGCCTCATTCCAAGCCTCATCTTCCACGAAATATCTGTCGCATCTAAGATTCATAGCCATTGGTCCACCACAAACAGGACATTTAGGAACCATATAAGTTGGTATAACACAATTTTTTCTTGCCTGATTCATTTGATTGAAAATTTCAGTGGCATCGTATGTTTTTTATGACAGCCTTTCATACATTGAATTAATCTATATTCGCCCTGTGTTGCAAAAAAATTCTATCTTCATCAAATCCTGCTTTTCGAAACTGATTGTCAACATTAGTTGTTAAAACGAAATAATCCTTATCTTTTACCATTTCAAATACTTTCTTATACAATGGCAATCCTTCCGGCTCTATTCCATTAATATATGCATGCTTAGACCAATATCCCCATCTTGCCTCCTCAGAAGGAAAAGGATAAAATCCAGCTGAATACATATCTGTCATTCCATATTTTTCAATAAATTCAAGAAAGTTTTTCTTAAATCTTTCCCCATCATATGTTAGACGCTGCTGTTGAAAGACCTGCTCCTGCACCTATCAAAATATAATCTGCTTCTTTTATGTATTTTGCCGCCTTTTTAATCTGTTCTTCATGTGGTTCATCCTGAAAAACATAGTCTCTTGCAGGCATACCGTATAAAAAATTATTCCAGTTCATTTTACTCTCCTTTGCTAACTTCACTTAAATCTTTTCAACTGCATTATTAGGGGCAAACTTCCATACAATTACCACAGTGAAGGCAATTATTTTTTCTAATTCTAAATGGTATACTTAAAGTATCAATGCAATCCTGTGGACATTTGCTTGTACATAATCCGCAACCAATACATTTTTCATTTATTCTATATCCATATTGTTTTTCTTTTTCCGCACCAATGGCAAAGTTTGCTCTTGTTATTGGTTTTGTTGACAAGTCAAAATACTCTCCCTGCCCTTTATAAAGTTGAAATACTGTTAACGCCACGCGACTTTCTTCACTTTTATAAATCTCAGCCATATATGGATTCTTGGCAAATATCTCATCTAACTTGTTCTGCCCAATGTTTCTTACATAACCACTTACAGACACAGCCTTCTTAGACATAGTGCCTTCTCCGCCGCACATTCCTGAAAGTGAAACATATCCCTGATTAACCAAATGTTCATAAAAGTTCTTGCCCTTTGCTGTCAGGAAATATAATCCCTCATTGTCATAAAGCATTACATCAATAACTCTTGTAACCGGATGTCCATCTTCATCAAGAGTTGCCATAACAGTTGAATGTATTTCTTCTACAATTGTTTTTAAAAAATCTATTTTTTCATTACCTTTATCTTTAATATCCTTTTTCTTTTTGTTGTAACTTTAGTTGTTACAATGTTATTTATAACATTTGTCAGTTGTAATGTCAATAGTTACAACATCATTTGTTTTTAAAAAATTAAACCGGCAAGATTAACTCCTGCCGGTTTCTTTATACCTTAATCTTTTAGAATATTATATTTTTTCATTAATTCTTTTTGATACTCTTTGTCTTTTTGCTGATTTCTTTAATTCGGACACCAATCCTTTTTCTATGAGTAAACAGTTAAGTTCATTTATTTTTTCTGTTGCTAATTCCGACCCCTCTTTTTCCTCCTTCTTCTCGCCCATTCCTGTACTGCTTATCCAATTCCATCTGATATGACATATACTCTCGCCTCCACTGTTTATTGTTTCTGGCTTCGAACACCTTCCTGTCTATGTCCTTTGCAAGCTGACTTTCAGGTTCTCTGCCATCAAAATAATCTAACAACATCTGTAGTTCTTCGCTTATGCCATCTCTGTTACCTTTGGTATTTAAAAAAAATCTTATGAGTTCCATCATTTAACTTTATGTCCGAATCATCAACACATATATTCTCAAATTCATAAATACTTTTCTTCTTTTCAAAGAAATCAAAGGTACAAATAAATATTACATAGCTTGTCTTTAGTATATCATAAAAGCTTGACCTTTTTCAATTAATTTTAAATCAATTATGTCCTGATAATATCGTGACCTTTTGGTAGTTCCTCATAATTTGTCGTCTGCATTTCAAGGTTAAAAACTGTATTCTTATCATCTTCAACATAGATGTCCAGCCTTATTGACTTTGAACTCGGTGCAATCTGAATGGTTTCCTCATAATTAAGATATTCAATATCCCTTATCTTAATGTTTAATATCTGCTCTAACACCGGTTTGCATATTTCTTTGTTTGACATTACCTTGGCAAACATAAATGCATCTGTTATTCCTAATTCTTCATATTGTTTTCCCATTATCTTATCCTCCCTTATTTATTTAATATCTACATCTATTTTAAATAACAAATGTGTTTCTGTCAACATTTTATTTATGTGTTTCAAAGCCATTTTATGTGATGTTTGTAAAATTATTAAAGCCAATTCGAAAATATTAGATAATCTAACTTTTCAAATTGGCTCTTTTTATCATTAACTATTTAATCATTTATATTATAGTTTTTTCTCTACACTATCAATTTCTGTATATCCATTTCCACATCTTCCAGCGTTATGGAATTAAGTTCTTTTCCATTGCCTTCTGTACCTGCTCAAGTTTTCCATCCAATACTGTATGGATGTTTCGTCCAACAGGACACTGTGGGTTAGGATTTTCGTGAAAATGGAATAATTCGCCACCTTCCACACATTCTACAGCATTGTAAACATCAAGTAATGTTATCTCATTTAAAGGTCTTGTGATTTTTGCTCCACCGGTGCCTCTGGCAACTTCAATTAGACCTGCTCCTTTAAGTTGTCCTAGAATCTTTCTTATAATAACAGGATTAACATTTGTACTTCCTGCCAGAAAATCACTTGTTATTTTATAGTCATTTTCAAATGTCTTAATGCATGCAAAAATATGCACTGCTATTGTAAATCTACTTGAAATCTGCATTGTTTTTCCCTTCTATTAAATATTATATATGATTACAGTGTAAAAATATCTTATTCTTCCTGTGCCCGCACAACAATTTGTGTTTTGACACCCTAATCTTAACAATTTATGCAATTAGCTTTCATAAATCGGTTCAAAATCATCTGCTCCATGACCGCATAACGGACAGGCATAATCTTCCGGCAACTTACTTCCCTCATAAACATAATTGCAAATCTTACATCTCCAACCAACAATTTTTTTTTTGCCATCCTCTTTTTGCAGATGCTGCATTGTTTTTCGGCTTTATTTCATTTTGATATTTTGCATAAGTTATAGGTTCTTTATCGCTTAATACCTTTGCATCAACAACTTCTGCAATAAATAATGTGTGTGTTCCAAGATCATGTTGCTCAACAACTTTTCCACTAATAACTGCGCAGGATTGCCAGCCAAGATATGGTACATCATTGCAATCTGTAGGTGGTGTAATGTTTCCAAACTTGTCCACATCTCTTCCGGACTGAAAACCAAAATGTTTTATTGTTTCAAATGTACAATCATTGTCCAAAATGCTTACTGCAAAAATACCACTTTCTTTAAT
>VOFC01006796.1_pt1 | contig 14333 bp, 21 predicted proteins | sample 5384161 | NCBI WGS metagenome assembly VOFC01 (sample SAMN12384722, study PRJNA508395) | human gut metagenome | isolation source: healthy gut B | host: Homo sapiens | reverse complement strand
CAGTACTTCGTTCAGTTACGTATTGCTATTTTCTAGTGTTCAATATATTAATAGCTGCCTTTGAAATTTATGTCATGTTCCCTACATGTTGCAGGCTACTACAAATGGAAGTATCCTGAAGAATACCGAGACTGGGGAAGGCAAGTCAGGTTGAAGAATGGTATGGTAAGAAGTATATTAAGAAAGTATAAGGACAAGTTTAAGTGAAAACCAAAAAACCAAGGAAGTCATTATGATGGCCTTTTATTGCCCAAAACTGTAACAGAGCAATAATAGGTGTTTACAGTTATGAAACATCTCAATTTGAGAGGCGTTAGCCAGGATTTTCTTCTTCAAATATTATTTAGAATATATAAAAATGTTATAATAGGAGAAAAAGAATGATTGAATTCAATTATTTGATTATCTTTCATACTAGCTTATTTAGCGCTTCTGTTTTTAGGTTCTATGCTTTTTACATTATTTTTTTTTGTATTCCAGTATTTGTTGGTGAAATTCAGTCGCAGTGTCTTGCATTTTTACCTCTGTTTTGGCCAATCACTACTTTTACATTCTTAGATTATACAAATAATGGGAGTTTTGGGAAGGCGAAAGCTGGACTCAATTGGTTTACCAGAAAACAGTGCAGGCTAGCTTGATTAGGAAACACCATTAAATTTTTACCTTGGCAACCTCGGTCATATGGGCACGATTCATGGCTTATATAGTGATTTTGATGTGGTATCCATTATCCTTTCTATTTCGGCGACTCTACTTGCAGTTTTGCTACTGGCAATGACGATATTTAGAAAGATAAGAGGCATCTAGGAGACCTGGCTAGCCCATACGCAAGTTCAACAAAAGAAGACTAGGGTAGAGATTGTTTATTCCCATCCTTAAAAAATAAAAACATAGTTAGGAAGTATTTGTAATGAATGAGACTGTTGAGTTTACAAATCTTGTATGGTAAGAGACGGCGATAGAGTTCTTGTTATTGATCAAAAAAAGGACTGGCCAGGTATAACCTTTTCTGGAGGTCATGTCGAAGCGGGAGAATCATTTACGGAAGCAGTAATCCGTGAAGTGAAGGAAGAAACTGGTTTAAGGAATGCTTTCTCCCAGATTTGTGGAATGAAAGATTGGCAGAAGACGGCATTCGTTATGTAGTTCTCTTTTTATAAGACAGAAAAGTTTGACGGAGAATTAATATCCTCTGAAGAGGGGGAAGTCTGGTGGGAGAACCTGAAAGAATTGCCAAATCTAGACCTTTCTAGATATGGAGGATATGCTTCGTATCTTTCTTGAAGAAGACCTGTCTGAATTTTTCTACTACCAAGATGGAGAAGACTGGAAGTACGATTTAAAGTGAATTTGGATACTGATTCTTTTTATCAATTAACTTGATAACTTTTTTAGCAGTTAACCCAATGGTTATTGTTTTTTCTTTGTCATAAATAAAATTCGTCATCAATCTGAGTTGACTTAAAATGTTATAATGAAAGATATAAAACCGTATTTAAAGAAATTGAAGTAGATAGAGGAGTTGTTCAATGTCAAACTTGAATGAAAATTTTGCGCATTGTCAGTGTTAGAGAAATGATGGTAGAAAGGTTAGGATCTCAATTATCAGAGACCGTGTATCGTTGGGAACAATCAGCACTCCTAGACTGATCACAGAGGCGTTTGAAATAGAATTCCCAGAATATCGAATAGGGGTGTTGTACTCCTAGAGAAAACATAAATGACGCATCTTCCTAATATTGTCGACGTAGCAGCGCTTAACAACTCTTTCTATTCTTTTATTTGGTGGTGCATGAGATACTTTGAGGCATCATATGCTAATCTTTCATCCTTGCTGAATGAGGAATATAATGAACTATCTAGAGAAGCGATCGTGCATAATTTTCAAATCATCAAGCGCAAGCTAAGAGAGTTTGACGGACAAGAAGTTAAAAAGTATACTGATTATCTTCTTGATAACTGTTCTTTTGGTAAAGATTAGTCTGAATGATGAGCAGGAAGCTTTTCAATTCTTTGACTCCCAGAATTCTCGGGGGGAAGGCTCTCTCCACATGATTTGTTGAAATCTTATCATTTGAGAGAAAATGAATGATGAATCTGAAAAGTGATAAGATTGAGATCATACAAGCTTTGGGAAAATAAAAAAATCAAAGCGAACTGGAGGATCTTTTGGTAAGACAATCTCTTCCCCTTAGTGAGATGGTATAACAAAATGGCCTTCATTATTCTAATACTAAAGATATTCAAACTTTATGAATTAAACCTCGAATCCCCATCATTTTGCGACCCTATGCTAAAGCCTTCACGGAACGTTTTAATGCTGACAAAAGTGAGCTAACAACTGAATTCCTTTGAATCAATTCCAGTTAACCCAACCCTGATTGTTGGAAAAAGACTTTCATACACTTTACTATGCCAACCTCTATAGGAGAGAGAAAGATTGTGAACTTGGTCGTGATAGGTAGATTTTAATGAAGAAGAGGTCATAAAACGAACTGGTGATCTCTATGTTTATAATCTCTTCATGTGATCTTCTTGTCGATAAATTCAGTATATGAAGGAATTGACACCTGCAAGATTGTCTTTTTCTACATAGATGGGCTTATTCTCTAAGATTGATCATGAAAGAAGCCTTATAGAGAATCGGTAACAAGGCCGCACAAGGACAATCAGATCGTATCAATAAGTGGGATTGAATCTCTTTTTGCTTTGATTTCTGAAATGCAGGATCCGATAGGTTGGATACCATTGTTTTAGATATTATCTCAAAGGAAGCTTTCTTTCCAGAATTCCAACGTGAATAAAAAACGCAGCATCAAAACCCTATGATGTTATTTGAGAGGAGGACTAGTCTAATGAGAAGTGAAAAGCAAGACTAACCAGATGAATTGAATGTGTGGACAATGTTTTTTGAAAATGTCAACTATGTCATCTCCAATCTATCAACGAAATTACGCATGGAGAAAAAGATGAAATTGAGCAATTGCTAATGGATATTGATGATCTTGATGAAACTAATTCAAGTAAATATTACCTTGGCAGTTTAGTGGTCAATCAAGTCCAACCTCGAGTTTATGAGCAAATTACGGCAAAGCAACGCTTAACTACTTTGTTTTTGCTTCTTTTCGTTATTCGGACTTCATCCTTCGTAGAAAGAAATCCTTTTGAAATTTGAAGTTAGAGAAAATCGAACATCACTCTAGTGAGATCGAAACTGTAATGATAGTAAAGAGCCTTCTCTTTATTCAGAAGAGTTAGTAGAAGGATATGAAAATAATAAAGAAATATTTCCAGAGCAAAAACGCTAATGATGATTATAAAAAACGGTTTAGAGATAAGTTTTCTACTGTAACAATCATCCGAACTCCAGGTTCCTCAAAATATCGATTTGAATCACTATTTTGAGATCATGAATACTCGTGGAGAGCAATTGGAGCTCCATGAAATTGTGAAAGCAAAGATTTTGGGTGCTATCAAGTCTGAAAATGGATTCAGTGAAGAGGACAAAAAGATAAACTAATTGCGGCGTGATTTGGGATGCTTGTGCACAAATGGACAACTATCTTCAGATGGTTCTCCAGTAAAAAATACGTGAAAAACTATTTAGTGCAAATTGGGATATGCTGAGGGTGGCTGACTTCTCAGATCTTCGTGACATTTTTTAATGCAGAAAATAACAGTGATGAGACTCAATTTACCTTAAAAACTATCTTGCAAGCGCCGGATTCTACTGTGTCTAATCAAATTCGATGATAGGGAAGAAGAAAATGAACGGTTTGAGTCTATCATTAACTTTCCAAATTTTCTTTTGCAGGTCAATGAAGCTATGGAGATGACTGAGACGGATCGTGATAGTGGATTAGATGATAAGCGATTCCTTTGACTTATTAAAGGATAGATGGGCTAGTAAAGAAAAGGCCTTGGAGTTTATCTATGCTCGTTTTGAAGTATCGATATCTATTTGATCGTTATATTATTAAAAGAGAATATATCGGTGAATACAAAGGTCGAAGGGAAATGGTCTTTACAAAAGCTCGTCATGTATGAGGATAAAAAAGGAAAACCATCCTATAAGTCTACTTTAGACACAACGGATCAAGAAGAAGGAACGGATAATCAACAATTACGACTTCTAGAATCTTGTCTGCGCGTGACCTATACTTCCCCTAAGACCATGCACTGGATTGCTAGAGTCTTGACGAATGTGAATAAAGACAAGATGGCAAACTCCTTATCCCTACCTTAGAAAAGTATTGCTGCCAAAAATTGAATCTTCAGATTATCGAAATCGAAGTGGATTTGGTACCGATCCGATTGTCTTTACTTATTTGGATTATCTGTTGGCGAGGGATAGAGCATCTGAATTTAGCAATTTCCAATTCCAGTTCAGAAATTCTATCGAACATTTCTTCCCTCAGCACCCTATTAACGCTGATAATTCAGTGACTGTTGAAAATAGAGATCTGTTGGGGAATCTTGCTCTCATCACTGTTTCAGCCAATTCAAAGTTTTTCGAATCGGTTTCCAATTGAGAAGGTTGAGCATTTTCCAAATATAATAGAGCAAAGTCCCAAGTTGAAGGCGATGAGTGACCTGCTCAAGAAATATGATCGAAAATGGGATAATAACAGTGTCAAAAAGCACAATGCTAGCATGCTCAGTCTATTAGAAACGGAGATAGAAAAGTACAAATAAGTGTTAATCTTTTCAAAATAGTGAAAAGCTAAAATTATAGGAAAAGAAGAAAACTGTAAAGTAGAAATTGCAGTTTTTCTTTTGATAAATTGTAAATATAGTGCAACAAAAAACTCATAGCGTTTCATTGGTGTAAACTGTAAGTAACCACACAAACAGAACCCGAGGAAAAACTATGAGCTACTCCCATCTTACCATAACCGACCGAATAAAGATAGAAACTTACTTGGATTTAGGTTTGAAATCTTGCCAAATTGCAAGTAAACTTGGTGTCCATAAGTCTACCATTTCAAGAGAGTTAAGACGATGCCAAAATGGTTATTCCGCCGTCTTAGCACAGGAACAGTACACCACAGGGGGCTAAGCAAAAAGGGTCCGGAAGTCTTGTTTGACACCAAAGTTGAAAAAGAAAAATTGAGAAGGGGGGTTAAAAGCCTCTTGGTCACCCTGAACAGATTTGTGGTCGCTATCAGCTTGAACAAAAGCCAATGGTAGCTTTTAAAACCATCTATAACTGGCTCTATGCTGGTTTGATTGATCTGGATTTAAGCGTCCTGCGCCGAAAGGGAAAAAAGTCGACAGCCCAAAGAAACACGTGGGGCATTTAGGATTGGCACGTCGATTGCCAAACGTCCTAAAGAGGTCAGGAATCGTGAGACTTTTTGGCCACTGGGAGCTCGATACTGTGGTGTCTTCCCAGAGGCAAAAAAGTAAGGGGCTGTTTAGCGAACTTTCTAGAGCGAAAAACTCGTTTTTACTTAGCTTTCAAGATACCAGATAGAACAGCCAAAGCCATGTTTTCAGCTATCGAACAACTTTGTAGGCTATTTCAAAAGAGACTCTTAAAACCTTCACTTCAGACAGGGGAAAAGAGTTTGCCTGCTATCCTCTGGTAGAGAACTTAGGAATTCCCTTTTTCTTTGCGGACGCCTATTCATCCTGGCAGAGAGGAAGCAATGAAAACGCAAATGGCTTACTAAGAGAATATTTCCCAAAGAAAACAGATTTAGCCGCTATCTCTGAGGAGGCTTTGAACAAAGCCTTATATGATATCAATCACAGACCGCGAAAATGTTTAACTTACAGAACTGCTTGTGAAGCTCTAGAGGATGAGTTTGAGTAAATGTTGCACTTATTCTTGTAATTTATCATTTTTAATCGAAATATGAATCTTTCGGGTGGGTCCTGGATGTGGAGTGCTAGCCTTTTGATTTTACTGGCTGCTTTTACCTAGCCTTTTTGGGATTCTTTGGGATTGCTATTGTAACCATTGGTATTATTGGAAATAGCCTGCTAACAGGCTCAGATTAAGCATAAGTATGAGACTTTCGAATGGCAAATTCGGAAGTTTTTCATTTATATGAAAAAATATTACAGAAAAAAATGGTATTTTCAGATTATAGTGCTATAATGATATTAAAAGTAAGCGTTTACCGTTTTAATTTAAATCCTAGAGATATTTCCGAAACTTTGATAGGCTTATTAATAAAGGCGAATGTATTGACTTTGAATTTTCATGAAAAATGAGTTAACATTTAATGTTACTCTGAAGAAGGAGAAGAGTCATGAATGATACTGTTTGTAAAAATTGGTTTATGCGTAAAAGTGGGAAGACTTGGGTCTGGCTGTGCCTGGTAAGTTTTGCAGGTTTGGCCCTGGCTGGTCCTGTCTATGCGGACCAAGTGGAACAGGCAACTGTGAGCCAAGTACCTCAAGAAGTGGTAGCTCAAACTGATTATCAAGTTGCCCCTCAAGCGGATTGCTCCTAGCACGACCAAGGGAAGTCCCCCAAGTGGTAGAGCCGAGCCCGTCTCTTGTTTCCGGAATCTTAGCTAAAACAGCTCAAAGAGAATCCACCTCAGCCTATCCTGACCAGTCAAAAAAAGTACAAACACAGGCTAGTGAGGCTGAAAAGTAACTAACCAAACGCGCAAGAAGCCGATTTGAATCAGACCAGTCAAGAACAATCTCCAGTTATAACGAATAGCACCAGTCACTGTTCATGTGACAGAGGGATAAAACGGATTTGCCTAATAATGAAGCGGTTACCAATCTAGAAGGGATGACCGCAGACCAAAATGGCCACTGGGAAATGCAGGCTGACGGTATTCATTCAGAAGCCAAAGACAAGGGAGACTCTTTCCTTTATTCTCAATCCGAGGGCAAGAATTTTATCTTATTCAACGGATGTAACCTTCAAAAAGGAAGCTGGTGGAGATTGCAGCTGCCCTCATTTTCCGTGGTAACAATGATAGTAGTGATAAAAAATATGTTGCAGGGTCAACGTAGACTCTGGTAACCATAAGGTTAAGTTTTGGCGTTGGGTCAATAATCATGATATTCAACTTGTAGATGAGAAAGATGTGACACCAACTGCTGATGAAAACCTACAATCTTAGAGTAGTTGCGGCTAATCAGTGGCTATCTTACTATGTCAATGATGTGCTTGTCGCAAGTACAGGTGATGCTGTCCTTCAAAAAAGTGACAAGGGTCAACCTCAAGTCCTTCCAGAAGGCTACTTTGGACTTCTTAATTGGAATGCCAATGTCATTTTCAAAAAACACCCGCTATGTTAATCTTGATGATGCCAGTCTTCCTTTGATTGACAATCTGGTGGTGACCTCAAAGACAGGTTCTGTTGAAAAAACAAGCCCAATTCTTTTCTGAAGAACCACTCCATATCCAATATGTGGGACACAATGCTGAGACTGTAGGACTTGACATCACTAAGCATAATCCAAATGCTGTTATCAAGGTAGAAGATGCCAAGGGAAATGTCTACACAGATATTTCACAATTGCCAGTGGCTGTAGGTGCCAATTACTTTTTATTGAAAGTAGTGTGACTGACTCAGCTAGCGTCCTGTGACCTTGACTTATCGTGTTAATATCCACCGAAGACAAAGTGATGATGTGTATTACAACGAGCTTTACCGTGATCAGTATCATTATTCTGTCAAGGATGGCTGGGCTAATGACCCTAATGGCTTGGTCTTTTACAAGGGACGTTACCATCTCTTCTATCAATTTTACGATGATACCAAATGGGGTCCAATGCATTGGGCCCATGCGACCAGCCGAGACTTGCTTCATTGGGATGAAGAGCCGATTGCCTTTTTATCCAGATGCGACAGGTCACATGTTCTCAGGCTCTGTCGTGGTTGATAGTACCAATAGCTCAGGCCTCTTCAAATCTCCGGAAGGTGGCCTGGTGGCTATTATCACTTCAAATGGTAATGGGCAACGGTTGAAATCACCTATAGTGAGGACGAGGGTAGAACCTGGCAAAAATATGACAAGGTAGTTGCCGACTGGTCTCAGATCCCTTCAAAACCAAGATTTCCGTGACCCTAAGGTTTTCCCGCTGGGATAACCAATGGTTTATGGTCCTTGCTGGTGGTCCACTCCCACATTTATTCTTCACAAGACTTGAAGAACTGGCAAGTGGAAACAACCTATAAGATTTGCATACGGAAATGTCCTGACCTCTATCCGATTGTGGCCAATGATGGCGCACTCAAGTGGGTCCTCTCACGGTGGTCGTTCTTACAAGGTTGGTGATTTTAAACAAGTGGATGGCAAGTGGGCCTTTGTAGCTGATGATGTTTACCAAGATCATGACGAAATCATGAATTTTGGTAAGGATTCCTATGCTGCTATGACTTATTATGTTCATGATTTTGGAACAGCTGACCATCCAAACATCCCACAATTGACTGAAATCAACTGGATGAACACTTGGGAAGATTATTGCAATCTGGTTGCAGATACTGTAGGTCAAAAATTTAATGGTACCTTTAACCTTAACCTTGACCTTGGTTTGGTTAAATCAGGCGACCGTTACCTCTTAACCCAAACCCCTGTTAAGGCCTACGAAAGCCTTCGTGACACAGACAACGCTCAGTATTTTGAAAAATGTCACAGTAGCTTCTGACAATGAACTTAAAGATTTCAAAGGTGATACTTATGAAGTGGTTTCTCACTTTGTACCAGGCAAGGAAGGACGACAGCAGTTGGATTTAATCTTCGCGTTGGTGATGGTCAAGCTACTAAGGTCATTTTACGATTTAATAAAAGGAAACTTTGTCTATTGACCGTAGCCAATCTGGTACTATCCTTTCAGATGCCTTTACTAAGGTTAATAGTCAACAAGTGACTCACCAATGAAGATGGTTCTATTGATTTGCATCTTTATGTGGACCAAAGTGAGTGTGTGGAAGTCTTTGCTAAGGGTAATACGGTGGCTGGTGCTAATCAGATTTTCCCCAAGCCCAAGAGCCGTTGGAGCAACGTCTTGGTTGAAGGTGGTCCAGCCAAAGCAAATATTGCTATCTACCCGATTAAGAGTACTTTGGACTGACAAGAAGGAAGTCACTAAGGCTGTTGCCATGAACACCAAAGTTGCAGGTCATTTGGCTCTTGAAGTTGGTCAAAGTAAGGACTTGCAGGTTTACCTCGCACCGGCTTGAAGAGCAAGATGTGACATGGACAGTAAGTGATCCAAGTTTGGTGTCCTATACTGAACATGACAATAAACTTTCTCTTAAAGCCCTTCACAAAGGTCATCTCACTGTCACAGCAACCTCAGTTGAAAACCCTTCATTGAGTAAGACTTTTAATATTGACATTACGCTCAACAATTTTTGCGACCAACCTTAAAGGTTTGAAGGCTGTCACTGGTAATTGGTATATTGATGACGATACCCTTTACGACAGCAATGTCAGTGCCAATGACTTCTTCATGGCCTATGAAGTAATGGCTTCAAGCAATTTGACTATGATATCGATGTCAAATACCAACATGGTTTGGTCAACCTCTTTTGTAGCTGCGGAACGTGAAGAACCAGGTCGTGCCTACTCTGTTCAATTTGCTGACAATGATACTGTTCGTCTCTTCCGTTTTGGTGGTGAAACCATCGCTGAAGCTCATTTGGATAAGGCTATCAATGACGGTCCAGTACCACCATGTCAAAAGTTGAAAAAGGGCAAGGACACCATGACAGTCTATGTCGATGGCAAGGAAGTTCCATCATCAATTTGATGCTGTGGATAATACTTCAATCAAGCCCATGTAGGTGTCGGTCTTTGGGATGGAGCAGTAGAATTCAAAAACTTCTTCGTTACTGAAAAATGACAAACACAAGCAGTGACACCACTGACGAACCAATCAAACCTGATCCTCAGCCAGAACCAAGTCCAGAGCTTCCGGAAAATAAACCGGTTGAACCTGGAGCATCAGCCTGAGGTTGCTCCAGAGCCTGGACCAACTGGGCAAAATAATAGTCACGACAGTACAAACACAGTGCCAGATCCATCTCAGGATAATACGCCAGGTAAGCAAAGAAGAAAGTAACACTCCAGTGGAAACACCTAAGACTGTCGCTCCACTTGTTGAGAATCTCCTCAAAAAATTCAACGCATTTAGTCTCTCAACCTTCCTTGCAAGTATTGCCAAAAGAAACATGGCACTTTTTGACAAAATGGCTATTTAGCTAAGATCAAAACGTTGAGAGGGCTATGGAAGAAGAAAAAACTTAGAAGTATGAAAGCTTCTAAGTTTTTTGTTCTACTAAAATTATCAAAAATTTCTTTTGCAGTGCTTTTCCTTTCGGAGTTGCTGCTAAGCCACCTTCAGCAGTTTCACGGAAGGCAGTTGGCATAGCTGAACCAACCTGATACATAGCATCAACGACCTGGTCGACTGGAATGGCTGATGTGATGCCTGCCAAGGCCATGTCAGCAGCTACTAGGGGCAAAACTTGCCCCATAGCATTACGTTTGACACAAGGAACTTCGACCAATCCGGCTACTGGGTCGCAAATGAGTCCCAACATATTTTTTAGTACAAAGCAGATGGCCTGGCTAGCTTGGAAGGGTGTACCACCAGCAGCTATTGTAATAGCGGCAGCAGCATAGCAGAGGCAGAGACCAACTTCGGCCTGACATCCTCCCTCTGCTCCAGAAATTGGGCGTTATTTGCGATGACTAGACCAAATGCGCCAGCAGTGAAGAGAAAAAATCTAATTGTTGTGGATTCGCTCAAGTCTAGTTTTTCGATAGCTGTTGTTAGAACAGCGGGCAAACAACCTGCTGATCCAGCAGTTGGTGTGGGCACAAACCAAGCCCATCTTGGCGTTAGATTCATTGACAGCCATGGCATTTCTTGCAGCACCCAAAACTGCAGAATCAGCCAAGGTCTTTCCATTTTTGATATAGGCATCCAGTTTGACAGCGTCTCCCCCAGTTAAGCCAGTTGGTGATTTCTCAGGAGACAAACCAGCCTGAACAGACTCCTTCATCACTTCGAGATTTCGAGTCATCAGAGTTAGAATTTCAGGCCGTTCCCGTCCAGTTAGCTCTGTCTCTGTAGCAATCATGAGCTCGGCGATATTACCTTGGTAATCTCGGTCAGCTTGTTGAACTAATTCTTCAATAGTGTAAAACATGCAATCCCTCTTAGCTGAAAAAAGTTGACATTATGTAGATGAGGAATTCTAGCGATTTCAGTGACGGCCTCATCACACTGGTGCGAGTCAATTTCGATAATCATAATGGCCTTTTCACCGGCATTTTTCCCGAGTAACAGTCATTTGGGCGATATTGATGCCATAACGCGACAAAATATCTGTGACAAGGGCAATCATTCCTGGAACGTCTTGGTGGACAATGATGAGAGTCGGTGTATTCATCTTGAGATTGACCGCAAAAACCATTGAGCTCAGTCACTTGGATATTCCCTCCACCTATGGAAACACCAGTGGCAGAGATAGTTTTTTTATCATTTTTTAAAGGTAATACGAGTAGTGTTGGGATGTGGCGCATTACTATCCTTGTTAATTTTCCAGTAGACCTTAATGCCTTTTTCGTATGCGATATCCAGAGCGCGTGGAATGTCAGGGGCGTCCGTTTCCATACCTAAAATACCAGCCACTAGAGCCACATCAGTCCCGTGACCTCGATAGGTTTTGGCAAAGGAATTAAAAAGTTGAAATTCCACCTCAGTCGGTGTTTCACCAAAAATGGCAGAGACAATTTTTCCAATACGAACAGCTCCTGCAGTATGACTAGAGGAAGGTCCGACCATGACAGGTCCGATAATGTCAAAAACGGAGTGAAATTTTAAATTTTTCCTAACACGCATCGTTTGATTAATCTTGTATTTTCAGTATACCATGAATTAAAGAGATTCGCTGTTTAAGTAAAAATCTATAGAATAGTAAAAAAATATCCTATTTTAAGGTTTCTTTAAAGCTTTAATGGATATAATGTTAGTCTATTAAGTAAAAGCAATACTTATTTTTCATAAATCAGAGAGGACGGTCTATGGGTCGTCCTTTTGTGTTTCTTTGTTTATATAGAGCTATATTGTGGTAAAATAGAGCCCAAAGATTTTCCAGTTAGAAAGGATATACCATGACCTACACCCATTTACTTTTCGATCTTGACCACACCCTCCTAGATTTTGACCGTGCTGAAGATTTGGCTTTGACTACCTTCTTGAAGAGGCTGGGGTGGCTTCACGAGATCTTAAAGTTTACAAGGATCACTATATCCCCATGAATCGTTCCATGTGGGAAGATCTCAATCATGGTTTAATCACTAAGCCGGAGTTGCTTCGCACGCGCTTTTCGTCTTTTGAGCATTTTGGACAGGAGGTTGATGGCAGTCACTTAGCTGGCCGTTACCAGCATTTCTTGAGCCAACAGGGGCAGGAGTTGCCTCAGGCCCATGCCTTCTTATCGAACGTTAAAGACCGCGGTCACAAGATTTATGCAGCAACTAATGGTGTTAGCTACATCCAACGCGGCCGTTTGCAAGCCTCAAGCATCTTGCCATTCTTCGACGATATTTTCATTTCAGATGAAGTGGGTGCCCACAAACTGTCTGGACTTTTTTGAAAAAATTGCGGATCAGGTACATGACTTTCACATTCCCCTTCAGCCCTCATGATTGGTGATAGTCTAACTGCCGATATCCAAGGTGGTAATAATGCAGGAATTGACAGCATTTGGTTTAATCCCAAAGGTTTGGTTAATGAGACTCCAGCTGTTCCAACCTATCAAGTCAAAACTACCAAGAAATCTTTGACGATTTTGAGCAAATAGGCCACTTTTTCAAAAATTGTATTTTCCCATGACTATTAAGAGCTTTTCAGCTCTTTTTTTTGCAATGAAAAGCATGAATGATCTGATTAAACATAAGTTGGAATTGCTCCCAAACAACCCGGGGTGCTATCTCCACAAGGATAAATTCGGCAATATTATCTATGTCGGTAAGGCTAAAAATCTAAAAAATCGTGTGCGTAGCTATTTTCGGAAGTCATGATACCAAGACAGAGCTTTTGGTATCTGAGATTGCAGACTTTGAATTTATCGTAACCGAGTCTAATATCGAGGCCCTGCTTTTGGAAATTAACCTCATCCAAGAGAATATGCCTAAATTTAACATTCGTCTCAAGGATGACAAATCTTACCCTTTTATCAAGGTTACCAAGGAGCTCTATCCAAGGCTCTTGATTACTCGCCAGGTTAAGAAGGATGGTGGTCTCTATTTCGGCCCTTACCCAGACGCTGGTGCAGCCAATGAAATCAAAGAAACTGTTGGACCGTATTTTCCCCTTTAAGAAATGTAAAAAATCCCGCCAACAAGGTCTGTTTCTATTACCATATCGGACAATGTAATGCCCACACCATCTGTCACACCACCGAGGACTATTGGCAAGGTTTGGTTGAGGATGTCAAGAATTTCCTAAACGGTCATGATGATAAAATCGTTAATCAGCTTAAGGCCAAGATGAAGGATATGTCTGACCAGATGGAGTTTGAGCGTGCTGCGGAATATCGCGATTTGATTGAGGCGGTGTCGACGCTCAGGACCAAACAAAGGGTTATCCGTCAGGACATGCAGGACCGTGATATCTTCGGTTACTACGTGGACAAAGGGTTGGATGTGTGTTCAGGTTTTCTTTGTTCGCCAAGGAAAACTCATTCAGCGTGATGTCAATATGTTCCCATATTATAATGAAGCCGAAGAAGATTTTCTAACTTATATGGGTCAATTTTACCTGGATAGTCGGCATCTCAAGCCTAGGGAAATTTTTTATTCCTGGAGACATTGATCAAGAGTCTGTCGAAGCTCTGGTCGGAGATGAAGTCAAGGTTTTTAAACCACAAAGAGGCGAGAAAAAGCAGTTGGTTAATCTGGCGACGAAAAATGCCCGAGTCAGTTTGACCCAAAAATTTGATCTCCTCGAAAAGACTTGGCCAAGACTCAAGAGCTATTGAAAATCTAGGCAAACTCATGGGGATTCCGACACCTGTTCGCATCGAGTCCTTCGATAACTCAAACATCATGGGAACGAGTCCTGTCTCTGCCATGGTCGTCTTTGAGAATGGCAAACCCAATAAAAAAGTACCGCAAATACAAGATTAAGACGGTTGAAGGCCCTGACGATTATGCCAGCATGCGTGAGGTCATTCGTCGTCGTTATAGTCGTGTCAAACGCGATGGGCTAACGCCACCAGACCTCATTATCATGGATGGTGGTCAAGGGCAGGTTAATGTAGCCAGGGATGTCCTGCAATGAATTGAATCTATCTATCCCAGTTGCAGGGCTTCAGAAAATGACAAGCACCAAA
>VOFC01006221.1_pt1 | contig 14338 bp, 25 predicted proteins | sample 5384161 | NCBI WGS metagenome assembly VOFC01 (sample SAMN12384722, study PRJNA508395) | human gut metagenome | isolation source: healthy gut B | host: Homo sapiens | reverse complement strand
AACTCAGATATTTTATGAGAAGTTAGCTTAATTATACCAGTTATCTAAAAGATTTTGCTCATTATAATTCAATAAAATCAAGGAATTTTAATGTCCGGTGGAATTTACCACTGCACTTTTAAAATTTCAAGTCAGCCTTTTCCAATTGTACTTAACCATCGTGGGTGTGGGAGCAATTATTAAATGTCTTCCAAGTATTCTCTTTTTCAGTTCCTCTATCGTTTCAAACGGGAAACATTCCGCACAGCATCCGGGATTCCTTCCAGAAGCTCCACGATTGCTTTACAAGTTCTATTCCCTCCTGTGTTCTCCTTCCTCTTAACCTTCCGTTTCCTACGTATTTTTCACATCTCCAGTGCCGATGCAATCACTGCATCCATATCATAATACTTATACTCACCTAAACGGCCACCGAATACGACCTTCTGCTCGCCCTCTACGAGCTTTTTGTACTCCGCATAGAGAATTCCATTCTTCTCATCATTAACTGGGTAATACGGCTCATCTCCAGGCTTCCATTCGGAACTGTACTCACGGCTGATCACCGTCTTCGGAATTTCGTTTCCCTCATCATCTTTTCCGAACTCAAACCACTTGTGCTCGATGATACGGGTCCACGGAGTCTCGCATCCGTATAGTTCACCGCAGCATTGCCCTGGAAGTTCGATTATCCAGACTCAGTTTCAAAGCGGACAGAACGATATTCCAGCGCCAAGCTTAAAGCTCAAAATATGCATCGATCGCGCCCGTATAAATCACTTTCTCCGCCATCGCATCCCAATTCCTTCTCTCTCCAAAAATAATCCTCTTCCAAGCGAACCTCAATCCTGTCCAGCATATTGGCAACCATCTTCGTATAGCCGCCCACCGAGATTCCCTGATACAGGGCGTTGAAATAGTTGTTGTCAAAGGTCAGGCGAACCGGAAGACGCTTGATGATAAATGTCGGAAGCTCCGAACACGGTCTGCCCCACTGTTTTTCGGTATATCCCTTTACCAGCTTCTCATAGATATCCGTTCCGATCAAGCTGATCGCCTGCTCCTCGAGGTTCTTCGGCTCCGCGATCCCGGCCGTCTTCTTCTGCTCCTCGATCTTTGCAGCCGCTTCCTCCGGCGTTACAACGCCCCACATCTTATTAAATGTATACATGTTAAACGGCAGCGAATACAGCTCCCCATGATAATTTGCCACCGGAGAATTCGTAAAACGGTTGAACTCCGCAAACTGGTTGACATAATTCCATACCTTCTGGTTGTTCGTATGGAAAATATGCGCACCATATTTATGTACATGGATCTTCTCGATATCCTCCGTATAAACATTTCCCGCAATGTTCGGACGCTTATCGATTACTAAAACAGACTTTCCATGTTTCTTCGCCTCATGTGCAAACACTGCGCCGTAAAGACCGGCACCTACTACTAAATAATCGTACATCTTCTCTCTCCTTCACAAAATCATTTTAATTTTTATCTTACCTATAGCCGCAAGCAGCCATCAGAACACTTCTGCTCACTTCACGCATTCCCGAGATCGATCAAACCTTTTCAGCCGACCTTCCACAACCACCTGCTTGTCCTCCTTATAAGTAACGCCAAACCACCGGTCTCCCGTCTCTAGGACCTTCACACAGGCCTTCTGTTCCGCTAAAAGCTTATCGATGATCTTCGGGAGCAGATACTCCTTTTTCATGGCATCCTCGCCAAGTTCGTCCAGAAATTCAGCAAATCCGCCCTCTAACAGTTCCAAAAATTTCGGCGGAAGTCCCCACATGTTCATCGAAACATACTGGCCGGCATTTACGGAAACCTGTTTCTTTTCATCATCGCACGCCGTCAGCTCTCCATCTTTCATCTGAATCTCATACGTTTCCGTCACGCGCTGAAGATATCCGTCCCTGTCTACCGTGCAGACACCGCGAGTCACACCGCCGTTCTCGCTCAGCGTATTGGAAAGAATAAATCCTGCCATGCAGATATCATAAACCGGCGCACCCACGTCCATTTCCGTTGTCATATACTGATACAGCTTTACAAACGCCTCTTTGCCATAATAGTCATCCGCATTGATCACGATAAACGGTTTCCTTCACGATATCCTTCACGCAAAGGACAGCCTGTCCGGTTCCCCTACACGGCTTCGTTCTTCCCCAGGTATTCTTCCGATCTCCCGGGAGTTCATCCACCGACTGGTATGCATACTCAACCGGAATCAGCTTCTCGATCCGCTTTCCGATGATCTCTTTAAAATCTTTTCTCGATATCCTTTTCGGATAATAAAGACAACCTTATTGCATCCCGCTTCCAGCGCATCATGGATCGAATAATCCATAATAATCTCTCCATTCGGCCCAACCGGTTCCAACTGTTTAATTCCGCCGCCAAACGACTGCCGATCCCAGCGGCCATGATAACAAGTGTTACATTTTTCATTTTGTGATGTTCTCCTGATAATTTATTTCCTTTGTCTTCAAAGCCAGCCTCTAAACCATCCAATTAACATTATATGATTCAAAATAAGCCACCTTCCCTTAACTTTATCCACTTTCGGATCATCGAATCAGAATCAACAACAGATACTCAATTGAACCATCTCCGGTTCATACTGTCCTGTAACATGATCATCTTTTTGCTGCGCGTTTTGCTTCCGAAATCTCCCTCAAGAAACAAGATTACATATTTCTTTTTTTTGAGTCATCAGAAAATGATTCAGATGACAAAAACTGGATAAACTTGTCAAACTCACTCAAACAGTTTTTTGTCCCCGAATGATTTTGTCCATGGAAGCTATTGTCATCTACTTTCTGTGTCACTTCAATATCCAGGCATGCCTTCCTGCAAGGTCAAGAGATGTACTGGCTGTTTCCTTTCTTGTTGTCCGGTGCAATTCTCCATCTGCAATTGCCTTCATCTCACTGCAGTTTTCACTTCAATTGCAATCATATTCGAACTCACAGAAACAAAATCGACGGATCCAGGAAATTTATTGAAGTAATTTCGATAAAATAACTATCATCAAACTTGATCACCATGCTTTTTCAGGAAAACCAAAAATCCCTTCTTTAATTACCATAAATAATCCCCTGTTCTCTATCGTACATCGCATCAAACTCCTGCATAATCGCATGTAAGGTCTGAAGCCGAATGAGTCATCTCATAACATCATGTGTCTTTTCGTCTCTGTATAAAGATAAAAAAGCGTACATCCAGCTTCGAGGGGTTCAATTCCGGATAAGATGCAACCATATTAAATTCCTGCTGAATAAAATAATCGTGTTTGATACAAAACCTGTACCCCCATCTGAGCCAGAGCAACCAATGCCTGTACGATCGGGCGGATCATTTTCTCGGATTCATATTTGTTCCGGCTCGTCCCAGAATAAGATCGTATTCCTGTTCAGACTCCCTGACAGAATCATATATGATCATCGATAATTTTCTGTACCCATCAAAACAATCCCTTCTCAAATTCATCTTCACCTTTTATTTTTCCAATAAAACTTTTTTTCTTCTGCACGATTTACCTTTCATAATATCTTCCAGACTGCTTAAAATCTGATTCTGCTCATTTGTATTTGGTCCCTTGGAAAGAGGACGGTCAAAAGTTTTGCAAGATCGTAATACATTTCAGCAAAGTCAATATGATACTCCCATATAGTGTCACAAATGTTCCACCGAATGAAACATTTCTTTTGTCGGAATGTAAATCGCTTCATATTTCTCCGCAAATTTGTTTTTATAATATTGAAATATCTGCATGATTCGCCTGTCCACGGCTAAATCCAGCCGAGACTTTCTGTTTTTTATCAAGATCCACCGAAAAATCTGTTCTCTTGTTTCCTCTTTTTCGACTCACCAAACCGCCCCAGTTTCATTTCATCCGGTCGAAAAATCCCTGCAGTTTTTTCACAAAATACTGCTCTTCCATCTCCTTTGTCAAATTTTTGCACGATTTACTATTTAAAGGCTTAATAAGAGAATACATCGCCTTCAGTAATGTTGTCTTTCCGGTACTGTTCTGCTCCGCAGAAACATTGATATTATCCGACCAGTCCAATTGTAAGTTTTCAAAAGCCATGAAGTTACTCAAGGTCAGTTTTTTTTTTTCATATGCCCGTCACCTCCTAGCAGCATCACATCTTTTTGATCCATTATGATCCGTATAAAATTCCTTGTATGGTCTGTATTCATTTTATTTTTATCCCAATATCATCATTCTTCACCTGTATAGTTGCTTCCACATTATAGGATCTCATCTACCTCTTTCCTACGAATATACTGTACTATATTTTATCATAGGGGAATGTTGATTGCAAGAATAGGATTCCTCACTCCCCACAAAATACCTCCCATTCCTCTTCCTATCAAACAACGCATAATACTGCACTGTCCGGTACCTCTCGATCCATTCCCTGTAACTATTCTCCGCCCAAAGATCATACCAGTCCCCATCCGCGGTCATATATCCCGCGAAATTAAACACCGGGATCTGCTCTCTCTGGTTCATCCGGTAACGGTCATACGCGGACAGCTCCAGCCCCGCATACTTCCGGACCAGCGTCCCGAGATAATTCGTGCTGACCACATCTTCTCCCCTGGAATCCTTCATCGAATAATCCTCCGGGATCTCATAATTGCTCCAGATAAAATACGGCACCGTATAGATCTTCTCCGTCATCGTAAGATCCGTATCCGTGTCCCTCTCCCGGCTTCCCTGAGTGCATTCTCAAAGTCCCCATTCAGCGCCGGCTGATGATCCCCGAAGAAACAGATAAGTACCGGCCGGTCCACCTGCTCAAAATAGGAGATCAGATACGAAAGCGCCTGATCCGCCTTTGCGATCAGCGACTCATACATCTGAAGATCCGAATACCCGCTGTATTCCTCATCAACATCGACGATCTCCTCCGGCTTCAGCTCCCCGATCCCATCATATCCGCCGTGGTTCTGCATCGTGACATTGAAAATAAAGGTCGGTTCCGTCTGTGCCTCATAAACCTCGATCAGCTTCTGATAATCCCCAAGATCAGACACCCGGTTCCAGACCGTCCGCTCGCTGTCCTCAAACGCGCTGATCGACAGAAACTCATCAAATCCAAGCTTCGGATACACAACACTTCTTCGCCAGTTCTCCGGATTTTCCGGATGCATCGCGATCGTGTGGTAGCCCTGTTCCTTTAAGATCGAGACCATGGACGGCACATTCGTGAAAATCAAAGCTGGAATACGGATTGATCCCGTTTGTGTAGGTCATTGAATCCCCTGTCAGATATTCGAACTCCGTCGTGGACGTTCCACCGCCGCGGGTTGAAACATAATCCCATCCATACTCGATTATATGCGGATCATCCTTCAGCGAATGGAAAAACGAAAGATCATCCTCCGTACATGCAAGCGGTCCCAGGACGCTCAGATCGCTGAACGACTCGTTCATGATCGTAATGATCATCGGCTGCTCACCGGTATCTTTCTTCTCCGTTTCCGCAGGAGCTTCCACCGCCCCGTACTCATCAAAAATCTGTTCCGCACTCTGCTCCGTATACCCATCCGGCTTACTGATCTTCATCCTCTGCCAGAATGAGATAAACGCCGGAGCAAAACCGGTTGTCTGATATGTATTTACCTGCGCCCAGAAATCAATACCTATATTGTAAGTATCCGGGAAATCATAGCTGCCAATCCAGAAAAACAACGCCGCAGCTGCCCCGATCGCTCCGCAGCCCTTTATCAGGATCCGTTTCTTTCCCGCTCTCTTCTGAAAGATATCCATTTTTCCAAGCGCCCACATACAGGTAAACAAAAAATACAGGATCAGAAACGTAAACGCCAGCTCCTCCGCGACCTCAAACGTATACTGTCCTGCGACCGACATGGCCGTCCGCAGTGCAAAAATATCTGTTGCGAGGAACGGCTGCCCGCGGAACTTCAGGAGATAATAATTGAGCGCACCGACAAGCCACGCAAAGATATATAACGCTTGGAGCCCGAGCATCCCTTTTCTGCATCAGGCACACAAACAGTACTTCCAGAATCAGATAGATCAGGACATTCAGCTCCCCATTTAAAAGGCTGATCCCCGTCACCGACGGGTTCCAACAGAGCTCCTCGAGAAAAAACGCAAGGAACGGAGTAATCGCCAGAAAGATCCAGTAGAGTGCTCTCGCACACTCCGGAAACCGCCGGAGCACGTCCGTTCCATAGATCCAGATCGCAGTCGCCGCAAGGATCATGAGATCCACCATCCCCGTACTCACCGGCGGGAACTGGTTTGCAATCTTCGTGATGCCGATCACATCACGGGAAAGATTCACATAATAAAACGCCAGGATCCCCATGCCGACCGCCATCTTGATCGACATGGAATAAACCTGGTTCCGTTTCTCCGGTATGCAAATGAAGATCCACAACATTCGGCTGCACTGCGCCGCGATCAGCGCATACGTCAGAATTAGCCATATCGACAGGTAGTGGATATGGAATCACCACCTTGATCGCGAGTTCACAGCATAGCGCTGCGAATAGGGAACCGCCGAGGTATATTTTCTCTTTCCGGTTCTTTTCCTGCTCCCGTTTCTTTCCGGTTCCTATAAAATATACAATGATCGCCGCTGCGATCCAGATTATTGCTTCCACTCTTTTGTATTTCCATCCTATTCTTAATTCTAACGCATCTTTTCCTGCATTTTCTCATGCAGACCATAAACATTACTTTTTATGCTTGTAAGCAAGAGCAATATAATTATACCTGAATCAGCTCCATGATTCTATATCTGCCACATTTTTGCACCGGATTATTTCAAGTTTTGCCACAAACAATCTCTCTGCTCCCATCCACAAATTCAAAAATAGTCATCTTTCCACAAGACACAGCAATCATACCCCGTACTTCTGTATTTGATCCCATCAATTCCAATTCTCTTACAGCACGAAGCCACAAAAATTCGGAAGCAGATAATTTTTCACAATTTTTCCGATCTCATTTTCCACTGTAAAACGCATATGTTCCATAAAGCGGTTTGTTCCCTTGATTTCTCCCGATAAATCTATCATCTTTGCATGTTTTACCGGTCTCAATCCAACTACCTGGATATTTATGGTCTTTCCGCCACTATGCTTTCTTATTTCCGTCATAGCACCCTCTTTTGTCTCCGCAACATAATAACAGCTCTTCCCAATCGCATTATATCGTCCATGAGAAGATACATTTGTTGGTGCTTTCAGCATTTCCTGATCCAGAAACGGCGGCTTTCCCTCTTCAAGCGGTCTGGCGTGAAAATATGTATCATGATCAAAGTCAATAAAACTTTTCCACCCCTGAATAATCCCAAATATCTTTTTTTTCCTGTCGGATGCTCCATTGCAAATGTCACATCCTCATACAACTGACTTTCAAAAAGAAAGCAGCTCGTCAAGAGAAATATCCGCAAAAAGAGTCTGAGAACTTTCAGCAACTGTAACTTGATCCGCAGTCAGTGCACATTTCGAAAGTCTTTATGATAGAATTCCTTTTTTTTCGGATCAAACATGATTTTTTCTGTCTGCGTCAGCTTCTCAGCAGTTCTCTTTGTCAAAGACTTTAGTACACGTTTGCTTCCTCGCAGTTCCAGTTTTTCATACTCCGGGATCACTCTGACAACGGCGAAATTCTGTGCCGCAATACTGCGTTCTGCAATATTCGTCATCGCAAGTGCCTGATCCCATTGTGATGTCAAACTGCCTACATAATCTGAAACTACAGACATCTCACCACTAAGCGCCGAAAGATTTCTTTCGAGCTGTGATTGAAATCTTAATAGTTCCGGAGTTTTCGTTGCAGATTCAATTACAGAAAGAATGCCGGAGTTGAAAAAGCTGCATATCATGATATGTGCATCGCAGCTGCCACATTTTCTAATGCCCCGCCCATAACATTCATATAACAGCGGACGAACCACGCTGGTAATAGTCAGTGCTTGATCTGCATGGAAAATATTATGGAAAGGTTCTATCGTCGATGCGCTATCGCCTTTGCAATTGCTCCGACGGAATGGAGTAAAAATCTATTTCCTATCATCATTATGGACTATAAAATAGCCAGTGAAAAGTCACCCAGAAAATTAAAAACCCTTACATATAAAGTGTCCCATTATCGTTTCCGATCTTTGTATTTCCTGCTTATCCTTTTTCCTGAAAATAATCAATTTACTCGCCACATAATTTAAAATTACAACAAGCACATTTGAAGCGATCTTAATCAAAGTCATTCATCCCCATGCAATCCACAAATACATACATGATCAGCAGATCGCATGCCCCGGTAAATAATCTGCACGATACGAATGACACAAATTCCTGCATCATGGCACGCAGCTGAAGATTTTGCTCTCAAATACCCACCACTTATTCGTAATATACGCAAACAGTACCGATATGACCCATGCGATACAGGTACTCGCTACAACAGATAAATGCAGCGGATGCGCACAAAGATAGTATGTAATAATATTGACAGCAGTTGTACAAACTCCAAAAAGATATAAAATTGGCTGCTGATATTTTTTGAATAACTGCATTATCATTTCTTTTCTGTATCTCCGTCTGTATCTTTCTTTTCCTCTGTCCGTTCACTGATAATATATCTCGGACGATGCTTTACTTCCATATAAATTTTTCCGATATACTCGCCAAGAACACCAAGGCAGACCAGCTGGACCCCTCCGAGGAGACAGATAATACAGACCATGCTGGACCATCCGGCGACCGCATTGCCCATGAGCCGCATGACGATCGACCAGATCACCCCGAAAAGCTCAATCCCGCAATCACGGTTCCAAGCGCCGTGATAATCCGAATCGGCTTTACGCTGAGACTTGTTATTCCATCGAAAGCAAGTGCCAGCATTTTTAGAAAGCGGATAATGGCTCTTCCCTGCGATTCGTTCATGCCTCTCATAATACACGCTGGTACTCTTAAAGCCGACAAGTGGGAACATTCCACGCAGGAACAGGTTGACTTCCTTGAAATTCGCAAATTCTTTCAAAACACGGCTTGAAACCAGTCGATAATCTGCATGATTATAGACAACCTCTGCTCCCATCAGTTTAAAAGCTTATAGAATCCTTCCGCTGTAAAACGCTTAAAAAAATGTATCCGTATCACGTCTGCTTCTGACACCGTATACGATTTCGCAGCCCTTCTGATACTGCTCAACCATTTCATCCATGGCATTAATATCGTCCTGACCATCACAGTCGATAGAAATCGTAATATCACATTTATCTTTTTGCTTCCATCAGTCCCGCCAGAACCGCATTTTGATGTCCACGGTTGACGGCTCTGGGAAATTCCGATGAAATGCTCATCCTGCTTCGCCAGGTTGCAAATGATCTCCCATGTTTTTATCTTTGCTACCATCATTGACAAATAAGATTCGGCTACTATCAGAGATCTTATTTGAGCGAATCAATGATGTCAGCTTGTCTAAAAACATTTTTTGATGTGATGGGAAGAACGGTTTCTTCGTTGTAGCATGGGATGACAATATATAATATGCTATTCATTTCAAATTTCACCTTTCTGATCTTTTGTGTTGTTATTTAATAGCGTTCTAATATATTTTATATAGATCAATACATACAGAATTGCGTGATACTGCGTTATTCCCCTCTGTTCCAAACAAATAATGACCATATGTAATTGTACTTAACATTACAGATACAACCGCATATATTAAATATTTCTTATTCAAAGTTCCCAGTATCAGCAATAAAATATCTAGTGGATATGAATACCGTTCATGCATTGCCGGCAAAACCTTAAACATGTCCAAACAAATCCTGCGGCAATGCTTATATAGTCTTCCAGCGTATCCATTTTATCTTCTTAGATAGCATTATGTACATTCCTGTACCAAGAAGTACCATTATGAAAATAATGGAAAAAGATTTCAAACTGTTATAATCATCTCCAACTATTAGCCAAAAACTTCGGGAAGTTCATATACATATGCTCGTATGTTATTGTCTGACTGGCATATATTGTAAAAAGGAGCAAGTAAGTTTCTCCCATTTATAAAAGCTAAAATCCCTGTGAGCCAAAATGTAATTATCGAGATGCAGATATGTATTATGCTAAATCTCTGATTGTTAAATTAGTAACTAATAATAAATGGCACAATAAAAATCATTTGTAGTTTAAACGCAAACCCTAATCCTAACATTATAAATGCGCGTACATATTTTTCATCATATATGAAAATAAAGTCAAAATCAGAAATGTTGTATATATAGAATCACATTGTCCCCAACAAGATGGATTCAATAAAACTGTCGGCAAGAATAAAACTGCACCATATATTATATTAAATTGAATTTCAAAAATTTTATTGTTAGTGATTTTTTAAAACAAACCATGCTGTTGATGCAGCCAGCACATAATCGAAGAATATTGAAATACACTTATACATAAAAATCGGATTACAATCAATGTATGTTATCAGCGCAATAATTATCTGATACAAGACATTGTAATCTCAATTTGGTATTCAAGTGCTGCTACCCCCCCCACACACATTTTTCATACTATTAAACCAAGGAAGTAAAAACTCTTGCATGTCTCCTGATAGGAATGAAAATCGGAACACCTTATGAGTATTCCGAAAAAATTTATCATTAAAAAATAAACTATTTTTTATGCTTTCTAAACCAAAAACTATTTTGTCTTCAACTCTTATCTGCATATGGCTTAGTCTCCCTTCTACTGTATTCTTTCAAAATTCTATATAGTTCTGCCCAGTCATCTACAAATAATGCGGTTATTATGATTAGCACTGGATATATAATAAATGTATATCTATTCATTACTTCCACCAGTACAAAAGGCTGATGTAAATCCCAATAATAACAATCTTAATAATAAGATAAACTCATCATTTTTTCCTTTTGAATATACAGCTAAACAAACTTCCAAATACGATTAATGCAAAATACAATGACACCATGCTTGAACATATTAAATAAAGTGCGCTTTCATTATTGATTCCCAAGCAATACCGGATATCATATATTGCATTGCCCTCATTTGCAAATAAAACTGACATCTTATTTGCAATATGTGTTATAAACATTTTCAATGAATAATCAGAATAGCGTTCAATTCCCTTTTCCATAATCATCTCACGCGCTATGTCTGCTGGATAATAAGGTGTTATCTCACCAAAGAAATAATCTCTGTCTGATGCTGTCCATTGTCCTTTGGTTCGTAATTACTTCCAACATAAAAATTCCATCCACCTGTATTGTTCATTACATTCTCATTCACAATTTTATTAATTGCTCGATTGGTTATCTGCGATAATATTACCATTGTGCAGGTCATTACTAATATTCTAATATCAGCGTTCTGTCTCTGTCCTTTAAGTATCTCATAAACAGAATGATAATCATCGCTATCAGAACAACTGAAAATAATGGTCGAAAGTAGTTAGCCAAGGTAACTGCTATTCCCAATACAAAACACGTTAATAAAAATTTTTTATTTGCCTTTTTATGAATAATATTTATACAGATAGTTATCACTAATAATAAAAGGAAGTTTACTACAATTAAATTTAATGAACACCAACATGCTATTATTGAAAACGGATTTACCAGAGAGATAATCATTCCGAAAACTGCGTTCTTTTTTTCCCTTCATTTTATGTAAAATTTTATATAGTAAAAAAATTCCACAGTAATCGAAAAAGGTTTGACAGAATAATTGCGCAGTCAATATGTCCAAAAACAAAGTCTCACAAAGATTGATAAAGAAACGTATATGGAAAAGATAAGGATACATTTTCTCGTATGTTACTATATTATCTCCTAAGAAACCTTCTGCCAACTCCTGCGCACCAAAATAATGAACCCCTGTATCACTTAAGTCATTAATGCAAGTATAGTTCCAATTTAATATTAGTGGAAGTGATCTAAATATAATTCCGACAATAAAAATATTGCCACAATATACTTATAATTTATTTTACATTCTTTATCCCATCTTCCAAATAGCAACACTATGATTGGTATTGCTATAACAAATGAAAGACCCGGTTCTACTTTAACCCTGTAATTGAAAACTCGAACATCAAAATTGCTAAAATTACAAAACATATCCAAATTGTGGATGAAAGTAAATTTCTGATTTTTGTCATGATTAAAAATCCTCTCTGTTATATTACGAATATACTTTTAGTTGTTCATCAGCTTATTCTGCAAATAAATATATTTTTTAACGATACTCTTAGTATAAATTTACTTGTATATTCGAAATATTAATAACAGAGCTGTACGGATCTCCATAGTTCAAGCATTCATAATTTCAAGTCTTCTATATTGAAATTTTCTTTTCTCTTATGACTCCTATCCCGTAAATAGATATTACTATATAAAGAGGAATATAAGAAAACAAATAACGGGCCCGTGCTTCAAACAGTAATTCGAAAATCGTTAATCCAACAATACCTAACATAAGTACATTTACAGAATTTGCTTTTTTTGCAAATATTGAAACAACATTCATTACCAAAATAGTCATCCATAACATTTGTTCGAAATTAGACCAAACCGAATAATATCTTCCAATATCTGCATAATCTCTCGTATAATATAAGCCACGTAATAAATTATTGCCTGGCAATTGTTTTCTCATCAAAAACGGTTACAAAGAAGGTTCCTTCCCCCAACAAAAAGTACCATCATTGTAATTTGTAAGTGTTTTCTAATTTCTTGTTTTTACACATCCTGTAACACCCATTTGATTAATTCTCATAAATGCCTCCCTTTAAATCGGCTTTTTTTTGTAGTTCTTTTGATAAAAAAGAACTTGAAAAATTGAACATCTTCTTCAGAATACACGCCCATAACATCCGGGTTCATTCCCATCATAAAATAATGTTCAATGTCAAATGATTGATTTTCATCTATTGTCAGTGGAACTTTATTTATTAGTGTATTTACTCCGAATTCAGCTATGATTATTCCTATTAATATACCTATGATTGTTTTTTATATACTGTTTTTTTCTTTTATAAAGGAGAGTATTTCTATTAATACAATGCCAATGAATAAAATAATTACTTGTGGTTTTATTTTATAACCTATCCATGTGAAAACGGCTATATTCATCCATACCACTAAACTGTTTTTATGTTTATTACGATTTATGTATAAATAATAAATCATTGTTGGGAAAAACAATCCAATGGCATCTGAATATGGAATGGAAACCCATGGAGAGAGTCCAACTATTAAAGTGTACAATATGTACCCTAAATAGGCAAATGTCTCATTATCTAACAGTCCTATTATTATTTTAAACAGCAATACTCCAGTAATTGACACAATCACACATTGAACCACTATAAGTGAGAAATATTCTAAAGGATGTAATCCAATACAATGGACTATCTTCTCTATACCTGCAAAAATGACACCCAAGAAAATATTATTAGGATATCTCGAAAAATACCATGATAACCACGAGACATCTTCTCCATGAGCAAAAGCACTTGCAAACATTGTTAATGTCGAAGAATCCCAATCTGTATAAAAATAATAATTCCAGGTACTATAGACTTGTATTGCAAACAGTACAAGTGCAATATAAACTATATATTTAGAAGAAAAAATCGCCTTTCTCTAAACATGTTAATATTCCAAACATGAAAATCATTCCAAAGGGAATTAATATTAGTGTAGGTAAATAATTGTTATGAATGTCTCGACCATAGCCAATATCAACAAACAAAACACAGCATATAAGAATACTTAATATCATAAACCCATATAAGAGTTTTATACTTTTTTGAGCGGCATTGGCAAGCCATATATTTACATTTAACATTTTTATTCTCGCTTTCATCAAATGTTAATCAAGCCTATATCTCTTTAGACATTATATCAAGTTCTATACAACCTCAAAGAAATTTCTTAATGGAGTATGTATAATCATAGGTTTAGAAATATCTATTTCCTTGTATCCTAAAAATTTAAAAACCATACGCTCGCATAGAATTTCCAATTAATCCCCATTCAAATAATTGTTCCAAAAATTCAGGAATTTTAGTTTTTTTCTGAATGTATCCACATAATCATACATTAATGCGTACGTATCAATTCGTGTATTCAAGGACATAAATGTAAAAGGACATTTATACCATTTAATATTCTTTTTTATAGCCTTGATATCATCTGGAGAATATTTCAATGCCATTTCTTCTTTAAGCTCGTTTCCACATTAAATTAGAATATTCCCGCAAAGCTCTATCAAATTTTTCCTTTGATTAATTTTAGTCTCTCCATATTGACATTGATCCTGAACA
>VOFC01002519.1_pt1 | contig 14358 bp, 6 predicted proteins | sample 5384161 | NCBI WGS metagenome assembly VOFC01 (sample SAMN12384722, study PRJNA508395) | human gut metagenome | isolation source: healthy gut B | host: Homo sapiens | reverse complement strand
TTCGACAGCGATGATAAATCATCACTGCTCATTAAGCAGCCGACGAGCTCATACGGTTTGGGATGATCAACTATTTATTCCTGTTGGGATTTCGGATTTTGAGAGGATTCGGGAGTTGGATTATTACTATGTGGATAAGACTGGTTTGATTAAGACGTTGCTGCGGGGTGAGATGGATCAGGTGACGTTGATTACTCGTCCTAGGCGTTTTGGGAAGACGATGGCAATGAGCATGTTGAATAGTTTCTTGGATATTAGGAAGGATAGCAGGGAGTTGTTTGAGGGCTTGAAATATCTAAGGAGACAGCAATTTGAAAGATGGATGAATCAGTATCCGACTTTGTTTTTGTCATTTAAAGATGTATGTATGGTAGTACATTTGAGAATACATTTAATTTTCTTAAATAGGTATGCAAAGCAGCATATGTATTTGCTGGATAGTGATGATGTAGATATAATCTGTGGAGCATTCTTTATCTTACCGGGTATCTTACAAAAAGCAGGGAATGTGATGCAGAGGATTGGTTGAGCTAAGAATTCCAAACAAAGAAATCAAAGAGATTTTTGAATCAACGGTAAGAAAATGGTTTGAAGACAGCACAAGGGTGATGAATCGAAAAGGCTTTGTTCGATGCTGTGTGGAATAAAGATACGGACAAGTTGACAAAAAGAGATCAGTACCTTGCTTCAAATGACGATCAGTTATTATGGTTACAAAGAAGATTTCTACCATGCATTTCTTGCAGGAATCTTTGCAGGAGCTGTGGTTATAGTTTGGAGTCCAACAGGGAACATGGAGAAGGACGAAGTGATATTGTAATCTACAATGATGTGACGGGACAGGTTGCAGTATTTGAAGCAAAATATTCTAGAAAATTAGATGATCTGGAAAGAGATTGTCAAAAGTATTGGATCAGATTGATATAAAGATGTATGCGAAAAGAATTTGAAGACACTTATGATGAGGTTTTGTGTTATGGAAATTCATTTTATAAAAAAAGGTGTCTTGTGAGATGTAAATAAGATGATAAAAAAGTCTGTGCAAAATATAAATGCACAGGCTTTTTGTAAATGTATTGACTAAAATTTTGAACCCCACATGGATGACCTAGTGGGGCTTAAAATAAGTTACTAAGAATTCAACTCTGCGATCCGACTGACTCCAACATATATCTCACTAATCTTATACCAAGTAGGATAATCCACAATTCCAGTCTGAGGCAGCCCAAAGACATTTTGAAATTTTCGAACCGCATTAGCTGTAGATTCTCCAAATACACCATCCGCAGCAATCGTAGGAAGAGAAGGATAATCCCGCGCAATCCGATTTAATTGCTGCTGCATCTGACGAACTTTATCTCCGCTGCTCCCAATCGTCAAATCATATCCCGGCCAGGAAGATGGAATCCCAGAAATCTGTTCGGCGGTATTGATATACATACTTTCTCCATAATAATATCTCAAAATCTCAATCGGTGCATAACCCTGATCACCTAAGTATTTAGAACCCCACTGCGTCATCCATTCGGGACAAGAAACCTTCTTTCCATCACAATACTGCGTAAGGATCGGCTGTCTGACATTCGGTCTGGACAGATAATCTGCAAAAATCTCATCAACGATCGTATTAATAGAATCATAAGTTGTCTTTCCAGGAATAAACTTGTGGTCATAAGCTGTAGAAGATGTAATCGTAAAGTCATGCCCTTTATTTCTATACCATTCAGTATATACTCTATTCAAAGTAAATGACATGATCGCAAGAATATTTGCTTCAAGAGTTGCACGAGGCCAGGTAGAATAAATTTCGCAGGCAGCAACATTTTTTGATGTAATCTTTATAACGCACATAATAATTCTGTGCAGTCTTATCACCAACAGAACCATCATGAACAATAATGTATTCTGGAATTACAACTCGGCTTAAGACGATCTCACCAGTTTCATTAACAGGCTTAATTTCAGATTCCGCAATTTTCGGTGGATAATTGCCCCACAGGAGTGTGAGGACCGATCACAATAGGATTTTCTTCTGTAGAAATACTGGTTTCTTCAGGAATCAAGGAAACAGATTGAAGACCTTGGACACCAGAGAGAATCTGTGCACCAGAGATCGTGACGGATTCATAATCCTTGGAACGGATTCTTAAATTATATTCAGAATAAGGCTGGTTTCTCCTGGTGACATACTGTATTCGATTGGTGGTGCCGGAAGATCAATAACAGGAGTCTGGCCATTTTCATCTGTATTTACTGTTTCAAGAACAGAGTCAGGATCGCCAGTGTAAAGAAATTTCAATCGAAGCATCAGGAATGGGAACTGATCCGATGCTTGAAGTTACCTGTATTTTTAAACGGCCTTGATCGACAAGATTTTTATTTTGTATTTCTGGCATAAAAATATCCTCGGAATATCTTTTACTCTCAATATATGAAAAAAAATATGATATAATGTGCAAAGGTGGTGTAAAATGAACACCATAACATATGTTTGCTAGATAAATAAAATCAGCAAGGAGGCAGCAGGAGAATGGCAAAGAAAAAAACAAACGCAATGAGAATGCTTGAGAGAGCGAAGATTCCATTTGAAGTACATCGTTAAGTGCAAAAGAATTTATCGATGGAATTACGATCGCTGATAGTTAAATGAACCATATGAAAGAGTGTTTAAAACTCTGGTAACAGAAGGAAAAAAGCGGAGGATATTTTGTATTTGTAGTTCCAATCGATAAGGAACTTGATCTTAAGAAAGCTGCAAAGGCAGCGGGGGAGAAATCTGTTGAGATGATCCATGTAAAAGATATCAATAAGATCACAGGATATATTCGTGGAGGCTGTACAGCAATTGGCATGAAGAAAAGATTATCCAACAGTTCTTGATGCAAGTGCAAATGATCAGGAGAAGATCATTGTAAGTGGTGGAAAGAATGGAATTCAGATTGAGCTTACGACACAGGATTATCTTAAGGCATGCAAAGGAAAGACTGCTGATATTACTTTATAGAAGGGAGAGTATAAGATGATTGATGAGATTTTAAAATACAATCAGGAATTTGTAAAAGAGAAAAAATATGAACAGTATAAGACAAGTAAGTACCCTGATAAGAAGATTGCGATTCTTACTTGTATGGATACAAGACTTACTGAACTTTACCAGCAGCACTTGGAATTAAAAATGGTGATGTCAAGATCATTAAGAATGCAGGAGGAGTTGTAAGTCATGCATTCGGAAGTGTGGTACGAAAATTATTTTAGTCAGTATATTTGAGCTGGGCATTGAGGAAGTCATGGTGATCGGACATACAGACTGTGGAGGTACAGCATAATGGTTTTTATTGCATTTATGTTAATTGATATTTGTATCTTTGCAGTCGAATCAGAACATATACTTAGTAGATTATGTGTGGAATAGTAGGCTATATTGGAAAACGAGATGCTTACCCTGTTCTCATAAAAGGCCTGAAGCGGTTGGAATACCGGGGCTATGATAGCGCAGGAGTCGCATTGATAGACAAAAAAAGGAGGTTGAACGTTTATAAAACGAAAGGAAAGGTTTCAGACCTAGAGGCTTTTGTTTCCCAAAAAGACGTTTCCGGTACAATTGGTATTGCCCACACCCGATGGGCCACCCACGGAGAGCCTTGTCAGGCTAACGCTCATCCTCATTTTTCTTCTTCAAAGAATCTAGCTCTTATCCACAATGGTATTATTGAAAACTACGCTACCCTGAAAGAAAAGCTACAAAAAAAAGGGTTCATCTTTAAAAGTAGTACAGATACCGAAGTTCTCGTACAGTTAATTGAATTTTTCCAACTTTCCAACCATTTAGATTTACTTACTGCCGTTCAGTTGGCTCTGCATGAGGTGATTGGCGCATACGCTATAGCGGTGCTCGACAAGAATAATCCCGATGAGATTATTGCAGCACGCAAAAGCAGTCCGCTGGTGGTAGGGATAGGGAAGGATGAATTCTTTCTGGCTTCGGATGCTACTCCGATTGTAGAGTATACGGATAAAGTGGTGTATCTGCAAGATGGGGAGATAGCGGTGATTCGCAGAGACAAGGCATTGGAAGTCGTCAATTTGGATAACGTGCTTCAAAATCCCGAAGTACGTACGGTGGAAATGAATCTGGGACAACTGGAGAAAGGAGGATACCCGCATTTCATGTTGAAGGAGATATTCGAACAACCCGATTGTATTAACGACTGTATGCGTGGACGCATCAATGCGGACGGTGATAAAGTAGTACTGTCGGCGGTTATTGATCATAAGGAACGTCTGCTCAAGGCTCGTCGCTTTGTAATTGTGGCTTGCGGAACTTCGTGGCATGCCGGATTGATAGGGAAACAACTGATAGAAAGTTTCTGCCGTATTCCGGTAGAAGTGGAATATGCCTCCGAGTTCCGCTATCGTGATCCGGTGATTCATGAAGACGATGTGGTAATAGCTATTTCGCAATCGGGTGAAACGGCCGATACATTGGCTGCCATAGAACTGGCGAAAGAGAAAGGAGCTTTTATCTATGGTATATGCAATGCGGTAGGTTCATCCATTCCGCGCATTACAGATACCGGTTCTTATATTCATGTAGGACCGGAGATAGGAGTGGCGTCCACCAAGGCATTTACCGGACAGGTAACCGTGCTTACCATGCTGGCGCTGACGCTGGCAAAAGAGAAAGGGAGTATGGCAGATGAGAAATACCTGGAAGTGATCCGGGAATTGACTGTGATTCCGGCTAAAATAAAAAAGATATTGATCAGTAATCCTAAAATAGCGGAACTGTCGCGTATTTTCACCTATGCACATAATTTCCTCTATTTGGGGCGGGGGTACAGTTTCCCGGTAGCTTTGGAAGGCGCGTTAAAGTTGAAGGAGATATCTTATATTCACGCTGAAGGCTATCCCGCCGCTGAGATGAAACATGGACCTATCGCATTGATTGATGCCGAAATGCCTGTTGTGGTGGTAGCTACGCATAATGCGATGTATGAAAAGATAATGAGTAACATACAGGAAATCAAGGCGCGGAAGGGAAAAGTAATCGCTTTGGTCACAGAAGGAGATACGGTAATCAGTAAGTTGGCCGATGATTGCATTGAGTTGCCCGAAACATTAGAGTGCCTCGAACCGTTGATAGCTACGGTCCCCTTACAGTTATTGGCCTACCATGTAGCCATTTGCAAAGGGAAGAATGTGGATCAGCCACGAAATCTGGCGAAGTCGGTAACAGTGGAATAGAAGGCAATGCTGCCGGAGATTATGCAGGAAGTTTCCGGCATAATTCTTGAAAGATGTACCGTAAGTTTGGAAAAATGACAGAAGGTCTTGTCATACCTTTGGGATGTTTTTATAAGAATCTGAAAATGAACTATTAATTTAAGTAGTAAAGAGAGAGCATGGAACCGTTAAAGCATGAATGTGGAGTCGCTATGATACGACTGCTGAAACCGCTGGAATATTATCAGGAAAAGTATGGAACCTGGATGTATGGCTTGAACAAGCTGTATCTGCTGATGGAAAAACAACACAACCGCGGACAGGAAGGCGCCGGGTTGGCCTGTGTCAAACTGGAGGCCAATCCCGGTGAAGAATATATGTTCCGTGAAAGAGCTTTAGGTTCAGGGGCGATAACAGAGATATTCGGTACGGTGCAAAATCATTTCAAGGATTTGGCGCCTGAACAATTGCATGATGCCGGATACGCCAAGAAATGCCTTCCCTTTGCCGGAGAGGTATATATGGGGCATTTGCGTTATTCCACTACCGGAAAAAGCGGTATCTCCTACGTGCATCCGTTCTTGCGCCGTAACAACTGGCGTGCCAAGAATTTGGCGTTGTGCGGCAATTTCAACATGACCAATGTGGATGAGATTTTCGCACGTATCACTGCCGACGGCCAGCATCCGCGTAAATATGCCGACACATATATTATGCTGGAACAAGTGGGGCACCGTTTGGATCGCGAGGTGGAGCGCCTCTATGTGGAATGTGAGAAGGAAGGTCTGAAAGGCATGGATATCACTCACGCTATAGAAGACCGCATTGATCTGGGCAATGTCCTCAAGACTTCGAGCAAGGAGTGGGATGGAGGCTATGTGATCTGCGGTATGACCGGTAGCGGTGAGTCTTTTGCGGTGCGCGATCCGTGGGGCATTCGTCCGGCTTTCTGGTACATGGACGATGAAATCATGGTATTGGCATCCGAGCGCCCTGTCATTCAGACTGCCTTGAATGTATCTGCCGGAAGCATCAATGAATTGCAACCGGGACAGGCTATCCTTATAAGCAAGACTGGAAAGATGCGTCTGGCACAGATCAACCGGGTGAAAGAGAAGAAAGCCTGTTCCTTCGAACGTATCTATTTCAGCCGGGGAAGTGACATGGATATTTATAAAGAAAGAAAACAGCTGGGCGAGAAACTGGTGAATCCTATTTTGAAAGCGGTAGACTATGATGTGGAGCATACCGTATTCTCTTTTATACCCAATACGGCGGAAGTGGCTTTCTATGGACTGCTGGAAGGATTCGACAATTATCTGAATGAACTGAAAGTAAAGAAGATAGAGGCTTTGGGGCATCATCCCAATCACGAGGAACTGGAAAAAATCCTGTCCTGGCGTATCCGTAGCGAGAAAGTAGCCATCAAGGATATCAAGCTGCGTACCTTTATCGCCGAAGGCAACAGTCGGAATGATTTGGCTGCCCATGTGTATGATATCACTTATGGAAGCCTTGTGCCTCATGTGGATAATCTGGTGATTATTGATGACAGCATCGTCCGGGGAACTACGTTAAGACAGAGCATTATCGGCATCCTCGACCGCCTGCATCCGAAGAAAATCGTCATTGTTTCTTCTTCGCCACAGGTGCGTTATCCTGATTATTATGGTATTGATATGGCCAGTATGGATCAGTTTATCGCTTTCAAGGCTGCTATCGATTTATTGAAAGAACGGGATATGAAAGATGTGATAGCCCGTGCTTACAACAAATCGAAAGACCAGGTGGGGTTACCCAAAGAGCAGATGGTGAATTATGTGAAAGAAATTTATGCCCCTTTCACTAATGAGGAGATTGCGGCAAAAATGGTGGAACTTCTCACTCCGAAGGGTACGCAGGCGAAAGTGGAAATCGTTTATCAGACACTGGAAGGATTGCATGAAGCGTGTCCCAACCATACGGGCGACTGGTATTTCAGTGGGGATTATCCTACTCCGGGTGGAGTGAAGCTGGTGAACCAGGCGTTTATAGACTATATAGAAAAAGTTTATCAATTCTAAAGAACAACCATTCAAGATAGATTAGATGAGAAATGTAACATTGATCCTCGACGACGGGAGCCGTTTCCCGGGCAAGTCGTTCGGTTATGAGAAACCGGTAGCCGGCGAAGTGGTGTTTAATACTGCTATGACCGGTTATCCTGAGAGTTTGACAGACCCTTCATATGCGGGGCAGCTGATGACCTTAACTTATCCGTTGGTCGGTAACTACGGGGTACCTCCCTTTACTATCGAACCCAATGGCTTGGCTACTTTTATGGAAAGTGAACGTATCCATGCCGAAGCGATTATTGTAAGTGATTACAGTGAAGAATACAGTCACTGGAATGCGAAAGAAAGTCTGGCCGACTGGCTGAAGCGTGAGCAAGTGCCGGGCATTACAGGCATCGATACCCGTGAACTGACCAAAGTTCTTCGCGAACATGGGGTAATGATGGGGAAAATTGTATTTGATGATGAGCCCGGCAATGTGCCCGAAGCAACGTATGCAGGTATCAATTATGTAGATAAAGTATCGTGTAAGGAAGTCATTCGTTACAATGAAGGTGCAGGTAAGAAAAAAGTGGTGTTGGTGGATTGTGGGGTAAAGACAAATATCATCCGTTGTCTGCTGAAACGGGATGTGGAAGTGATCCGTGTTCCTTGGAACCATGACTTTACAGGGATGGAGTATGACGGATTGTTTATTTCGAACGGTCCGGGTGATCCGGATACTTGCGATGAGGCGGTACAGCATATCCGCAAGGCGATGAGCCTGAGCGACAAGCCTATCTTCGGCATTTGTATGGGGAATCAGTTGCTTTCCAAAGCAGGAGGTGCCACCATCTATAAATTGAAATACGGTCATCGCAGCCATAACCAACCGGTGCGCATGATAGGAACGGAACGTTGTTTCATTACCAGTCAGAACCACGGTTATGCGGTAGATAATAATACATTGGGAACCGATTGGGAACCGCTGTTCATCAATATGAATGACGGTTCCAACGAGGGTATCAGGCATAAAACCAAACCTTGGTTCTCGGCACAGTTCCATCCGGAAGCTGCATCGGGACCTACGGATACCGAGTTCCTGTTTGATGAGTTTGTGAAGTTGTTATAAACCGTGTATTAAAAAGAACAAGTATGAAAGACGAAATAAAGAAAGTATTATTATTAGGTTCCGGCGCCTTGAAGATTGGCGAGGCCGGAGAGTTTGACTATTCAGGCTCGCAAGCGCTGAAAGCCTTGAAGGAGGAAGGGATTGAAACGGTTCTGATCAACCCGAACATCGCTACCGTGCAGACCAGCGAAGGGGTGGCAGACCAGATTTATTTCCTGCCCGTTACTCCTTATTTTGTAGAGAAGGTGATAGAAAAGGAACGTCCGGACGGCGTGCTCCTGTCTTTCGGCGGACAGACTGCCTTGAACTGTGGGGTGGCACTGTACAAAGCAGGTATCTTCGAAAAATACAATGTCCGTGTGTTGGGTACTCCCGTGCAGGCCATCATGGATACTGAAGACCGTGAATTGTTTGTAGAAAAACTGAATGAAATCAATGTCAAGACCATCAAGAGCGAAGCGGTGGAAAATCTGGAAGATGCCCGTCGCGCCGCTAAAGAATTAGGTTATCCGGTCATTATCCGTGCCGCCTATGCATTGGGTGGTTTGGGCTCAGGTTTCTGTGACAATGAAGAGGAACTGAATGTTCTGGCTGAAAAGGCCTTCTCTTTCTCTCCGCAGGTATTGGTGGAAAAGAGTTTGAAAGGCTGGAAGGAGGTGGAGTATGAAGTGGTCCGCGACCGTTATGATAACTGCATCACTGTATGTAACATGGAGAACTTTGACCCGCTGGGTATCCATACCGGCGAGTCTATCGTGATCGCCCCTTCGCAGACACTGACCAATGCCGAGTATCATAAACTTCGTGAACTGGCTATCCGTATCATCCGCCATATCGGCATTGTGGGCGAATGCAATGTACAGTATGCCTTCGATCCCGAATCGGAAGATTACCGTGTCATTGAGGTCAACGCCCGTCTTTCGCGTTCGTCTGCATTGGCTTCCAAGGCTACCGGCTATCCGTTGGCTTTCGTTGCCGCCAAATTAGGCTTGGGATATGGGTTGTTCGACTTGAAAAACTCGGTGACAAAGACCACCAGTGCCTTCTTCGAGCCTGCACTGGACTATGTGGTGTGCAAGATTCCCCGTTGGGACTTGGGCAAGTTCCACGGTGTGGATCGTGAACTGGGCTCGTCCATGAAATCGGTGGGCGAGGTGATGGCTATCGGACGTACTTTCGAAGAAGCCATTCAGAAAGGTTTGCGCATGATTGGTCAGGGAATGCATGGTTTCGTAGAGAATAAGGAATTGGTTATAGAAGACGTGGACAAAGCCCTTCGTGAGCCGACGGACAAACGTATCTTCGTGATCAGCAAAGCCATGCGTGCAGGTTACACGGTAGACCAGATTCATGAGCTGACCAAGATTGACAAATGGTTCTTGCAGAAATTGCAGCACATCATGGACACTTCTAAAGAGATGCACGAATGGGGCAATAACCACAAGCAGATTACCGATATGCCGGACGAATTGCTCCGCAAGGCGAAAGTGCAGGGATTCTCCGATTTCCAGATAGCCCGTGCCATTGGCTACGAAGGAGATATGGAAGACGGTATTCTGTATGTGCGTAATCATCGTAAGCAGGTGGGAATCCTTCCGGTGGTGAAACAAATCGATACTTTGGCGGCCGAGTACCCTGCACAGACCAACTATCTGTACTTGACGTATAGCGGTGTGGCCAATGATGTGAAGTACTTAGGCGACCATAAATCCATCGTGGTACTGGGTTCGGGTGCTTACCGCATCGGTTCGTCGGTGGAATTTGACTGGTGTGGCGTGCAGGCTTTGCAGACTATCCGTAAGGAGGGTTACCGCAGTGTCATGATTAATTATAATCCCGAAACGGTTTCTACCGACTATGATATGTGCGATCGTCTTTACTTTGACGAGCTGACTTTCGAGCGTGTGATGGATATTCTCGAACTGGAGAATCCTCACGGAGTCATTGTATCTACCGGTGGCCAGATTCCCAATAATCTGGCTCTCCGTCTGGATGCGCAAAATGTAAATATCCTCGGTACCAGTGCCAAGAGCATTGACAATGCCGAAGACCGGGATAAATTTTCGGCCATGCTGGACCGCATCGGAGTGGACCAGCCCGAATGGAGCGCATTGACTTCTATGGAAGACATCCATGCCTTTATTGACAAGGTAGGCTTCCCTGTTTTGGTACGTCCCTCGTATGTGCTGAGTGGTGCGGCCATGAATGTCTGCTCCAATCAAGAAGAGTTGGAACGCTTCCTGAAACTGGCTGCCAATGTATCGAAAAAGCATCCGGTAGTGGTGAGCCAGTTCATCGAGCACGCCAAGGAAGTGGAAATGGACGCTGTGGCTCAGAATGGTGAGATTGTGGCATATGCTATCAGTGAGCACATTGAGTATGCCGGAGTGCATTCGGGCGATGCCACTATCCAGTTCCCACCGCAAAAGCTGTATGTGGAAACGGTGCGCCGCATCAAGCGCATCTCCCGTCAGATAGCCAAGGAATTGAATATCTCCGGTCCGTTCAATATCCAATATCTGGCAAAGGATAACGATATCAAGGTGATTGAATGTAACCTTCGTGCTTCACGCAGCTTCCCCTTTGTCAGCAAGGTGCTGAAAATCAATTTTATTGAACTGGCTACCAAAGTGATGCTCGGACTGCCGGTTGAGAAACCGAACAAGAATCTTTTCGAGTTGGATTATGTGGGTATTAAGGCCAGCCAGTTCTCTTTCAACCGTTTGCAGAAAGCCGATCCGGTATTGGGGGTAGACATGGCCTCTACCGGTGAAGTAGGCTGCATCGGTACGGATACTTCGTGTGCCGTATTGAAGGCGATGCTGTCTGTGGGGTATCGTATTCCGGAAAAGAGCGTGTTGCTTTCTACAGGTAATGCCAAGCAGAAAGCGGATACCTTGGAAGCAGCCCGTATGTTGCAGAAGAAAGGTTATAAACTTTATGCCACCGGAGGCTCATCCCACTTCCTGACCGAGAACGGGGTGGAAAATACCCGCGTGTATTGGCCCAGTGAGGAAGGGAAACCTCAGGCACTGGATATGTTGCACCGGAAAGAGATAGATATGGTAGTCAATATACCGAAGAATCTGACAGCCGGGGAGTTGGACAATGGATATAAGATACGTCGTGCCGCTATCGACCTGAATGTGCCCTTGATAACCAATGCTCGTCTGGCAAGTGCGTTTATCAATGCTTTCTGTACCATGACGATAAACGATATCGCTATCAAGAGCTGGGCGGAATATAAATGATTTTAATGGCTGATGATATGTGGTTAATGGGGTGTGGCAACAGTGCACTCCATTAACTATTAATCAGTGACTTCTCTTTTATCGGAAAATAAATCACTATTCTTTCTGTGTTTACAAAAAGTTTTCTACTTTTGTCCAATTAGGAATCCTAAAGATATTCAAAACAAATGGATTGTGAACACAAGCTTAAAGTATTAGAGCAGGAAATTGAATCGTTGAAAGAGGAGAACAGGCTGCTGAAAGAAAAATTATCTTCTTCTGAAAAAAACTTTGATGGCGTTAGTTTCAAGGAGAAATATGCGGTAAGAATATTAGATTCCTTGCCGGATATGTTGACCGTTTTCAATCATGAGGAAATGGGGATAGAGGTGGTGTCTAATGAGGAAACAAATCATGTGGGTGTATCCAACAACGATTTTAAGGGGATGCGTATGCAGGATATGGTTCCTAAAGAGGCTTATCACAATATACATAATAATCTTCAGAAAGTTATTTCGACAGGTAGGGGTTCTACAGCCCATCATGAATTGGATGTGGACGGGACGCTTCATTATTATGAAAATCGTATTTTCCCCTTAGATGAAGAATATGTGTTGATAATGTGCCGTGATATTAGTGAAAGAGTTGCCACACAGCAGAATTTGGAAATATTTAAACGGATATTGGATAGGGTCAGTGATAGTATTCTGGCTGTATCGGCTGAAGGAACCTTAGTCTATGCCAACCGGCAGTTTATTGAGGAATATGGAGTGAAAGGGGAATTAGGAACACAGAAAATCTATGATTTGCCTGTTTCCTTGAATACTAAAGAACAGTTTGATAAACGTGTTCAGGAGATTCGCGACAACGGAGGTAATTTTGCTTATCGTGCCAAATATACCCGTGTGGGAGAAACAAAACTTCGTGTTCATCAGGTTTCGGCCTTTATGATTCAAAATCAGGGCGAGGAAATGATTTGGTTCTTTACACAGGATATAACAGATGTTATCAAGAATCGTGATGAATTGCGTGAATTGAATTATCTGATGGATGCTATACTGAATAATATTCCTGTTTATTTGTTTGTGAAGGACCCTGAAGATGATTTCCGATATCTTTATTGGAATAAGGCGTTTGCCAGTCACTCTAAAATTCCTGCTTCCAAAGCGTTGGGGCGTACTGATTTTGAAGTATTTCCCGAATATGAGAATGCGGAGAAGTTTCATCGGGATGATTTGGAATTGATTCGTACCCGCGAACGTATGGAAATGCAGGAAACGTATGTGACGGCTACAGGAGAGCCCCGTATTGTGCAGACCTTGAAAACGTTGGTTCCTCTGGAAGGGAGGACACCGCTCATTATCGGTATTTCATGGGATATTACCAATATACAGAATATAGAGCAGGAATTGATATTCGCCCGTATCAAAGCCGAACAGTCCGACAGGTTGAAAACCGCTTTCCTAGCCAATATGAGCCATGAAATCCGTACTCCGCTGAATGCAATTGTGGGATTTTCGCATTTGATGACTATAGCGGATAACGCAGAGGATGAAAAACTTTATTCGGACATCATCAACCAGAATTCGGAAATATTGTTGCAATTAATCAATGACATACTTGATTTGGCAAAAATAGAGGCGGGTACATTGGAATACATCAGATATCCAATGGATTTGGGAGAATTGTGCCGTAATGTGTATGAGATGCATAAGGATCGGGTGCAGACTGGGGTTGTTTTGATATTAGACAATAAAGACACCAGCTTGATAATCAATGAAGATCAGAACCGAATTATGCAAGTTGTTACAAATTTGATAACCAATGCTATAAAATTTACTTTCAAAGGGGAAATCCGTTTTGGTTTTGAAGTGAGGGAGGAGTATATTGATTTTTATGTAAAAGATACGGGAATGGGTATCTCCGAGGAGAAGATTAAAATGATTTTTGAGCGTTTCGTGAAACTGAATACTTTTGTTCAGGGAACAGGTTTGGGGCTTGCGATTTGTAGGGTGATTGTAGAAAAACTAGGTGGAGAGATTACTGCGGAATCCAAACTGAATGAAGGTTCTACTTTTCGTTTTACGATTCCTTATAAGGCGGGTAAAAAAATTCCGGAATCCGGAAAGGGTACGAAGTGTCCGGAATCAGGGAGTACGGGACCGAGAAAAGTGTTGCAAAGAAGAACAGTACTGGTGGCGGAAGATGTAGACAGCAACTTTTTGCTGTTAAAGACATTGTTAGGGAAAAGATGTAATCTGCTATGGGCTAAGAATGGAGAGGATGCGGTGAATCAATTTAAAGAACATCAGCCCGACTTGATTTTGATGGATATCAAGATGCCTCATATGGATGGGCTGGAGGCTACGCGCCTGATTCGTTCTTATTCAAAAGAAGTGCCTATTGTCGCTTTGACTGCCTTTGCTTTTGAGTCCGACAAAGACAGGGCTATAGAAGCCGGATGCAATGATTTTCTGACTAAGCCGGTTTCACAAAATGCCTTGGAAAAAGTGTTGGATAAACAAAGGCTCATCTTTGGCCGCCCTTCCCCTTGCGCACAAAAAGGATGTGGATATCCCATATTTTGTACAGAACTTTCTGTGCCTTGAACGAGAGGTGTTCGATGTGGTACAGTATAATAAAGAGGTGATAATATGCAGTATATTGTGGATCAGGAAGGTCTTACAGCAAAGACTATTGGCTTTTATAACAGCTGGAATAGTACAAGAGGAGAACTTGG
>VOFC01003979.1_pt1 | contig 14362 bp, 29 predicted proteins | sample 5384161 | NCBI WGS metagenome assembly VOFC01 (sample SAMN12384722, study PRJNA508395) | human gut metagenome | isolation source: healthy gut B | host: Homo sapiens | reverse complement strand
CATTGCGGGCGGCATCAAAATACGCGGCGCGCGCCGCGTCGTCATTACTGATGTCAACGAATACCAGCGCCCCGCCCGCAAATGGGCGTCGATACGCCGTCAACACCGCAAACGGATCTGCACCGTCATACGCGCGCAGGGGAGCTGACCGAAGGTGTCATTACGCACCGCTTCCACTACACGGACTTCCAGAAGGGCTTTGACGCGATGATGAGCGGAAAGTCTGGAAAAAGTTGTACTCGATTGACGAAGTAAAGGAGGAATTCTCATGAAAAACCGCACTGCATGCCTTTGAGCAGGAACTGAACGCCATCCGCGAGGCCGGAACCTGGCGTGAAGAGCGCATCATCACCACCCCCGCAGCGCGCCTGCATCGACACCACACGCAGAAAGCCCACGTTGTCAACATGTGCGCCAACAACTTCTTGGCCTGTCCAACGACCCGCGTCTATCGAGGTTCATTAAGGAACTGACGCCGCATCGCAAAGTTCGCAGGCACCGAGGACACCATCCTCTACTCCTCCTGCTTCGATGCCAACGGCGGCCTGTTTGAGACGCTTCTCGGTGCGGAAGACGCGATTATTTCCGATGAGCTGAACCATGCTTCCATCATCGACGGCGTTCGCCTTTGCAAAGCAAGAGATTCCGCTATAAGAACAACAACATGGAAGACCTCGAAGCCAAGCTTGAAAGACGCGCATGCGTCCGGCTGCAAAAAAGATTCTGATTGCAACCGACGGCGTGTTCTCCATGGACGGCTTTCATCGCAAACCTGCAGGCCATCTGCGATCTGGCGACCGCTATGACGCGCTGACGATGGTTGATGACAGCCATGCTGTCGGCTTCATGGGTGAGCACGGCCGCGGCACGGCGGAATTTCATGCGGTGTTATAGGCCGCGTCGACATCATCACCGGCACGTTCGGCAAGGCCATGGGCGGCGCGTCCGGCGGCTATACCGCAGCGCGTCAGCCGATCGTCGACCTGCTGCGGCAGCGTTCGCGCCCGTACCTGTTCTCCAACACGCTCGCGCCGCCATCTGCGCCGCGACGCTCTGCACGATCGACCTGCTGGAGGAATCCACGGCGCTGCGCGACAAGGTTCATGAGAACGCGCGCTATTTCCGCGCGGAGATGGAAAAGACTCGGCTTCGATCTGCTCCCCGGCGAGCACCCCATCGTCCCCGTCATGCTCTATGACCCGAAGATCGCACAGGAGTTTGCCCGCCGGATGCTTGAAAAGGGCGTCTACGTCGTCGGCTTCTGCTATCCCGTCGTCCCCAAGGGCCGCGACCGCATCCGCACGCAGATCTCCGCCGGCCACACGAAGGAAGACCTCGATTTCGCCGTCCGCTGCTTCGGTGAGGTCAAGAAGGAAATGGGACTATAAGTTCGATTTGCGTCCTGCTTCTGTGAAATTTCGTGCAATACCATAATGACCCGGACCTTTTCGTCTCAGAATATAACCGGGCCGCAGAGCGACACTCTGCGGCCCGGTTCAGTCTGCCAAAGGATTTCTTTGTTGGTTTCATGCTGCAATTTCACTGGCTTGTTTGTAGGGGCATGCGTCTCTGTCTGCCCGCGTTAAAACAGGATCAGAGAAAATAGCGAATTTTTCCATCGTTTGCCCAACATTTCATGTGGACAGCGTCGGCCATTTTCTGCGCGTCCACACAATAGGTTGACATGCAGGGCGCATGCTTCCAAGGTCCTGCACCCATCATCAGAAGGTCGGTCAGACCATCCGCCTGCATCTTTGCCGCCGCTGTTCCGTCAACACGTTCTGGTGCTTTTGCAGTCTTCTGCTCCGCCGTATCCCGATAATCGAAGGGCGTTGTTTCGATCATTAAAAACCAAATTGCCGTCTTATACCGCTGCATAACAGCGGTCATTTCTCGACCGTGCCGCTCATCGGCGGGCAGACCGGAAAGCAATACCGTAATTGCCGCAGAGGTTTACCGCAAAAACCTGCGGTACTCCGGCACAACGACCAGTTCCTGCCACCCGGCAGAAACGCGGCGTCTGTAAAGCCGGATATTTTCGCCAGCCCAGCGTAATCTGCATACGAAAGCCTCCTAACGCCTTTGATTTCATACACCATCTTACCGCATTTTCAGAAAAAACGCGCACGAACAAATTTCCAGGCATATCGCAACACCTTTCAGCTTGCGCATTGACGAACAGCAACAACAGACCCGGCCCAAAGAACTGTCGGGTCCGTTGCTGTCATCAGAAAAGCATAGTTCTCCAAAATATGCCGGAAGATGGCGTATGTCCTGCATCCACACGGTTCCACGCAAGATAATGCTCTATGTCAGATCGCCATTTGTAGAAATTCCTCTAATTTTCCCGGAGGACTGAACTGGAAGAACAGGCTGCAGCAGCTTGAAACGGGAGTTCATATGCCACATCCCAACCGGTAGCCGTTCTTTCGCAGCACGTTCATGTCTTCCCGCCGTCTTCAAAGTAGGAGCTGCATCCGATCAACTCTCCCGGTTCCAGCCAGTAGAGGCAGAGATTCGCCCGCCCGATATTCAAATACCGCGCGTCGCACTCTGCGGCGCTGAGGAAGAACCCAGACAGCTGTCCTGGCACGCCGATTCTTGAGCACGCTGGATCGTCTTTCCTGGATCTGCGCTTCCCCGCGTGCAGATGCACATACAGTCTGCTCCTCGTCATATGCAAGCTGCGCGTAGGCGCTGATCGCCTCACAGGGCTGCCGCTGGTCGAGCGGCGCTTTTTCGATTTTATCCCGTTCCCCAGTGACCTTAACCAGATATTGTCTGGTCATATTTTCCTTTCGTTCTCCCTACCGCCACGCCTCGTGCTGTTCGCCCCAAGTTGCCCATCAAACAGTCGCTGGACGACCCCATATTTAGTCAAACACTTAGATTTCCCGATTCTTCAGGTGCTTGCCAGTGTGAAATTTCTTCGTTTGTGGTAACTGCTGCATGAACCATCCGTCAGATTTGGCACCCTCGCCAATCAGTCTACACACACAACGCTGGATGGTCACAACTTCTCCCATGAGCCTCTAATGCCTTATATGGTTTTCCAGTTCTTTCTCCTTCTGTTCATTGAGACAGCAAAATCCCCAAGAGTCAATCTGTTCTATGGGGGACAAATTTTTATAAATTATTATCCTAAGAAGTAGCGCCGCCGGGAATAGAGCGGTGTTGCTGTTAACCAGCTCCGTATAACGCTTCGTCATGCGCAGATCGGAATGCGCCATCAATGTTGCAAGCTAAACATCTCCGCCGTTTTTCAAAAAGAGCGTTGCAAAGCTGTGTCGGAGCTGATAGGGCGTGATCTTTTCCTTCGCTCTTTTCGCTGTATTTCAAAATACCTTATCCAGATGGTTCACCTCAGTTGTTTGCCCTCGTAGTTGGGAAAGAGCTTCAATCAGACCAGTCCTGTGGCTTAATCTCCTGAAATCTGCAACCACCGGGAACTGTTGACGCACTTAAATAAACCGTCTTGGTTTTCCGTGTCTTTGCAACCAGCTTTGATACGACGATGCAACCCGCCTTTTGCATCAAAATCAATTTGCGTGCAGATTAAGGGCATCTCTTTGCGTGATACCGGCATCCAGTGACCAGGAAATGATGATTGCATAGTCGCAAGCATTCCTGTGAGCATGTATAGTTCTTCCTGTCCAGAGCCTTCCGGAAGGTAAAGGCAGTTTGACTGTCCTGCACTTCCCTCGCTAACTCACCGGTAAAAAGGTGATTGCTTTATAAGCAAGAATTTTTCCTTCAATCTCCAAAGTTGAAACTTTTTCGCACATTTCACATCCTCATTGTCTGTCCTCCAAATTTGCAGTCCCTTTGTCCCTGAAAGGTCAAAATTCAGAAAAACCGGAAATACAAAAACTTGATTTTCAGAACTTTCAGAGCAAAAAAAAATAAATCAAAGCAAAACTCTTAATTTTCTCAACTCTGTATCATGTAAACGCCATGGATCAACCGTCAAATCAGAAAAACAAAATCGCAATCCAACGCCAGCGATTGCGATTTTGAGAGAAAGCGACAGGCAGTGAGAGACGATGCAACGCAGAGAAAGTCGTCGCGAACTAGCAATCCGCGACGACGATGGAGGTGCCGCCCAGATTTGAACTGGGGGGAGAAGGTTTGCAGACCCTTTGCTCTTTACCACTTTGGCCACGGCACCAGGATTTTCTTTTATGAAAAAAGGAACGCGAACACGTTCCTTCTTTTTGTTTCTGGAGCGGGTGACGAGGCCGAACTCTCTTACCTCCACCTTGGCAAGGTGGGCGCTCTACCGGATGAGAGCTACACCTGCATAATGGTGCCTCCGGTCGGAGTTGAACCAACGACGCTTGATTTTCAGTCCGCTGTTTCACTCTACTGAGCTACAGAGGTGATAGCGTTGGAGCCGGAGTAAAACTCGGCTCAGATGTTTAAAAATGGCGACCCGGAATCTTGGTTCTGAACCGTCGACCTCCAGCGTGTGACAGGCTGGCGTGCTTAACCGACTGCACCACCGGGCCAGGTAAATTGGAAAGTACAGGGCTCGAACCTGTGACCCCCCGGGTTGCCAAGGCAGGTGCTCTCCCAGCTGAGTTTTAACCTTCCAGTTCCATCAAGCCGCATCTCTCAGCGACGTTGTTATTATAATAACGCTAAAAGCAGCAAATGTCAGAAAGAATTTTCAAAATATAAAACTTTTTTCGTTGATGCTCACCGGCGGCTGCAATTCCATGCTTGAAACACCGGTCAGCATGCTATCATAGGCACCGGCCCCTTCCGGCACGCTGACGGTCAGCGCATAGCAGTACGCGCCGTCAGAATCACCTTGCAGCGGTACGCGTGTCCGCCCTCGTCCAGAAGCCGCGTACCAATGTGCGAACTGCCAGACAGGCCGTTCCTTCCCGCTGCTTTATAGACATGCAGCGCAGACGCGCCGAAGCCCGACAGCCGCCGGACGAGACGCGGCAGCGGGTGCAGCATCCAGAATTTTCCGTTGTAATCTCGTATCCGCCGCCCGGCTGCGTATGTCATCGCGCACCGCGCTCAGCAAAGACCTCCTCGGCTGCATCCTGCGGCAGTGAGATGCAGATCGCATAGGCCCCGCGCCGCCGCTTGTTTGCACGCAGCCGCCCGTCCACCGTCTCCTATGTACTGTCTGTGCCGAGCAGGCGCACAACAGCGCATCAGCGCCGCCATCCAACCAATCAGAATTCGGTTTCATCACCAAATCGCCTCCAATAGAAAGGAACGTCCCATGCTTGTTTTCCCTGCCAATGAATGCGTCCGGCTTTGCAATTATGTTGCTGGATAAAAATCTATTGCGCCGTCACCGCCGCCGGATCCGGAGGCGCTGTTGCTGGCGCTTTGGCATAAAGCTTCGGCAAAGCCCGCGTGCTGGCGGGCACATGTATTCCTGCCGCCACAAGACGAGAAACGTTTTTACGGTCACAGTCCTGCTGCTTCTGGCGCAGTGCACGATTTTATATTTCCTGTTTCGCTGATTACCGGCGCGGCGCTTGCGCTTGTTGTCCTTGCTGTCAACACAGAGTTGTCGTTGCTGGTGATCGCCCACGACGGAGTCAATATACGTCTGGCGCAGCACAGCGCGCTCTTTCATTCTCCTCCGGCGTGAGGCCGACGTCTTGGCCTTGTGCGCCAATTCGTTGATGCGGTCATCTTCTTTTTTTCATAGAGCATGCTCCTTACAGAATCTGTAATCTCAACGCCGATGCGTCCTTTTTTCGTGTATTGCTGCCGATACCCAGTCGAATCTTTGCCGTTTTCCCCGGATGATCACATCAACCTTGCCGCGTCTGCTTGTCGCCCTTTACGCATGGCGTGTAATTGCCCGCATTTTCCGGCGGCCTGCCGCGGCTGATGGAAAAGCCGGAGGAGACAATGCCGTCGAGCCGCAGAAGGGGCACGGTATCTCGGACCATTTTAGTCTTCTGTTCCGGCACAGAGACACGTCTATGACGCGATCTGCTCCACAGCCGCTTCGTGCGGCCGGCGAGACCGAAAATTTTGCAGCAGATACGGCAAAACCTCTCGCGTAACGAGAAAGAAGTCGCAGCGCCCCTCTGCTACATAAATATCTACCGTTTCGCTTGACGCCGCAGCCCATCAGTGCGCCGAGAAGTCCCGGTGCGTGAGGCGTATCACCACTCAAAATAGACCGCGCGGGCGGCGCAATGAGGCCATCCTCGCTCTCCAGCCAGCTCGTCCAGATACTCCGGCAGATAGCAGCAGATCTCGCGTTCAGCCAGTGGCGGTCCGCCGTAGAACCAGATCTCCTGCCGCGCAGCGATTCGGCAGCGGCATCTGCTCCCTTGAACAGAAGCCCGTTGCGGCCGGGATATTGCGCGCGGCGGCATTCGTCATGCGCTCATAGATCTTGGCCAGCAGCATTTTCGTCTTCCTTCGTCTGCGCCATGCGCGCGATCTCTGTTCGCGTTTGTCCATCGTTCCGCCTCGCTTCGGTCTGTATTGTATCAGCCTCGCGGAAAAAATGCAATCCCATCCGGTTTTCAGTCTGTTTCATTACAGTTCTGTTACAAACGGCCCGTGTTGCCCCCAATCCCCGGCTGCCGGCTGCCTTATACTGGATATAAAGTATTGATAGAAGGGCTCCGCCTTGAAAAAATGCTTTGCGCGCTTCTTGCGGCCGTGCTGACGCTTACGCTCACTGCCGTGCGCAGCAACCGACTTGCAGGCTTCACCGACCAACAGGAGATCAAAAACAACAACGCCGTGCGGATGCTCTACGACCTCGGCCTCATCTCCGGCTATGCAGACGGCAGTTTCACGGCCCGCAGAACCCCATTCGCCGCGAAGGTCGCCAAGCTGATGGCGCTTTTGCGCGCCCGAAGCTGAGCCGCAGGCACAGAACGTCTGCCGTTACCCGATGTCCACGTCGTGGGCTGCAGGAAATATATTGCTTACTGCGCTGAGCAGGATATCATCGTTGGCGGCAGCGGGCGCTTCCGCCCGGCAGACCATGTGACAATCCGCGAAGACGCAAAGATGCTGCTCGTCATTCTCAGGGAGGACGCCTCGCGCTATGTTAGCGAACTGGGCACAGAGGAACGTTGACGAGGATGCGTTCTGGGCATTTATGCCGGTTGTCTCTGACAGCTACGATTCCGCCGCCACGCGCGATACTGCATGCCTTCTCATCTACAATGCCATGCTCTGCCCCAAGATTGCCGATGCTGCGCTGGAGGAGAGCAGCGCTATGTAACTCGACAGCCTGATGAATCCCATGTCGTATCTCGGATCCGCTTCGGCCTGACGCGCTACACCGCCACGCTGACAGGCAACAGGTGTGCCGATCTGACAAGCGCAGGCAATCCGCTCCCCCGCCGGGACGAGCAAGCTTACCGGTCCTAAGGCGTTTGACATTTCCACAGATCTCAGCCTCCTCGGCCGGAACGTCGATATCTATGTGAAGGACGGTTTTCGGTATCCCCCCTGCTATGCAGTTGACGAGATTTATTATACCTTTACCGACGCGTCCCAGCTGAAGGAGATCTGCGCCGGCGGCAGCCGCCTGACGGAGCGGACACCTCTTACTAAATTACACGCCTTCGTTGTCCTCGTCACGACAAGTTATCCGGCAATGATCACGTCCGTCTTTCCCTGATGGTTGACATCGATGGCAAAATTGACCGTCCGCGCTTTCAGCAGCACCGACGCAATGTTCACCGTCGGCGAGGAGGTCTATTACAGTCTAATCTGCGGAAACGGACATATTCGTAGACTCAGCTGACAAGTTCAAAACAGTTCAGAAGCCGTCCGCAGCTGCGGACTTCTTCTATTCTTCTTAGTAATTCTCTGCGCGAAGTTCAAAACAACTCTGTGGGTGATTGCAAGCGGGACAGACCTCCGGCGCCCCTTTACGCCGACGGCGATGTGGCCGCAGTTGCGGCATTCCCCAGACCTTGACCTCGCTCTTTTCAAAGACCTGCCAGTCTCCAGATTGTGCAGCAGTGCGCAGTAGCGCTCCTCATGGTATTTTCGATCTCTGCAACGAGACGGAAGCGCTGCGCCAGTTCGAGAATCCTCTTCCTCGGCGGTCTTGGCAAGTCTGTTACATGTCAGTCCATTCGTAATTTCGCCGGCGGCAGCGACGGCCAGGTTGGCCTTTGTGTCGCCGATGCCGGACAGATTCATGAGCAAAGCTTCGCATGCTCGCTTTTCGTTTTCCGCGTCTTCAGGAACAGCGCTGCCATCTGCTCATAGCCCTCTTTTTGCGACGGACGCAAAAGGTGTACTGATCTGCTCATCGCCCACAGCCGCAGATTTACTTTTTTTTTGCCTGACGGACCCGTCTCCTTTTTTAAAAAATCATTCCTTGTTTGATAAGTATTCTATCCACATTCTTTGGATTCTTATTATTATTTTATGGTGTATATGATCATGAGGCTGTTTCAAAAACAGCCTCAGACTCCAAAGCGGATCTGAGGCTGTTTACAGTTACCGTTCTTCGCGGAAGTACGGGATGCCAAAGGGACTGAGGCGGCTGGTCTTCCTTCTTCTTGCGCATGGAAACCATAAGCAGAACGAGGATCGTGACCACATACCGGGGCATCTTGAACAGTTCCAGCGTGCTTCTGGACAGGCCGGGGATGTAGTTATATGCCCAATAAAGGAACGCCGAACAGATACGAACCCAGATCGCACGCAGAGATTTCCACGTTGCGAAGATGACCAGCGCAACAGCCAGCCAGCCGAGGGGCTTCGATCGTACCCTGGTTCTCCCAAAGTTGCCCTTGATGTAGTTCATGACATAGTATGTATGTTGCGCCGAGGCCGGAGATGCCCGCGCCGATGCAGGTGGCGAGGTACTTTATACTTGGTGACGTTGATACCGGCGGCGTCAGCCGTGGCGGCGTATTTTCGCCGATGGCGCGCAGGCTCAGACACCTGTGCGGGTCTTCGTCAAGGAAGAACCAGATCGCAACGGCGAGGATATTGATCGCCACGCAGGTGGGGAAACCATGGGGAGAACAGGAGCGTTCCCAGGCGGAAGCTGCCGGTGAAGCCGTCAAAAGAAGTTGACGAGGGAGGAACCCGAATAATTACGGAATGCCTGCGAGGTCACGGCCACAGAACCTGGCCGACACCGCCGGCAAGTTTATTTAACTGCCGCCGAAAAGTTGCCGACGCCGGAGCCGAGGATCGTCAGGAAGTCAGGCCCGTGACGTTCTGGTTCGTGCTGCAGCGAAAATGATCGAAAACTGTAGATGAGGCCGCCCAGCGCGGAAGCGAACGACGCGACAAGGCGACGCGATTTACTGCGTTGACGCAGTAGACGTTTTCATACATGAACGTGGACGTCAGACCAGCGATGCCGCCGAAATACATAATGCCGGGAACGCCGAGGTTGAAGTTGCCGGACTTCTCCCGTGATGATCTCGCCGAGCGCGCCGAACATGATGATAACCGTGCCGAACACGATGGCGGAGTGCAAGGTCAGGGAATTTCAGCAAAAAATCTAACATATTCAACTCCTCCTTACTTGTGCTTCCGAGCCGGTCTTGACCTGATAGTTGATGAAGAACTCGCTGCCGAGGATGAAGAACAGGGAATAACGCCGGAGAATGATCTGCGAGACGTATTCGTTTCGAAGGCCGAAGTCGGAAGCGATCTGCACCGCTGCCCTTGTCGAGGAACGACAGCAGCGCCGAGATCAGGATCATGACAAAACGGGTTCATCTTAGCCAGCCATGCGACGATGATCGCGGTGAAGCCACCCGCCGGCAGTTGAGGTCGAGCGTATGGCTGACAGCGGAGACGGCGAGGAAGCCTGCGAAGCCACACAGCGCGCCTGACAGGGCCATGGTGCGCACATAGATGCGCGCGGACGCGGATACCGGCGCGCGGTATTCCCAGTCGCCGACGACGCGATCTCATAGCCGTGCTGGTGTGCTTCAGATAGAGATACAAGCGCCGCGAGGACAGGCACGATGACTGTCCACATGAAGTCCTTGTTATAGCCATCGAGAGAACATGTTGCCGATCAGCCGACGTATGGCCTCGCCCTTGGGTTGAAGTGGTGCCGATGGAGTTCGATCCTGGAGGGTTCTCCCACTTTGGCGGCAACGAGGTCAGCTGAATGGCAATGTGGTTCATCATCAGCGTGAACAGCGTCTCGTTCGTGTTCCCACTTTGGCGCTTGAAGCCGAGGATCAGGCTTTGGAAATGCCGCCCGCATTTGACGATGGCGCTGATGGCCATGCACAAAAACAGCATCACGGTGTTCGCGCCTGCAGGGGTGATCATCCAGAAACGCAGTTACAATGCCGCCGACAAGCATCGCCCTCCCGCCGACGTTCAAGCGCATGCGGGCTGCAAAGCGCGACCGACCGGCGACTACAGGTCAGGATCATGCAGTCACGGATGAACCACATGCGCTTGCTGGTGCCAAACGCGCCGGAGAGCCCGAGGCTAAGGTTCATTTTGACAATGGCATAATGTGATGCCGTCTACGATCCAGAGCCAGCAGAATGGCGATGGCGCGGATCGACCATGCCTTACTGCGGGAAATTGTGTCTCGTTTGGAGATGTGCATATTCTTTTTAACCTCCGATCTTCGTCATCATCAGGCCGACGGCATCCTTCGTGGTCTTGCGGCCGTCAACGATGCCGGAAACCTTGCCGCCGCACAGAACGAGAATGCGGTCGCACAGTTCCAGCAAAACGTCCAGATCCTCACCGACGTAAATGACGGCGACACCCTTCATTTTCTGCTCGGTCAGCAGGATTTAGATGACGTAGGATGTGTTGATGTCCAGACCGCACGGCGTAGGCCGTCATAAGAACCGCCGGGTTCTGCAATCTCACGGCCGACAAGCACCTTCTGCACGTTGCCGCCGGAAAGACGGCGGATAGGGTACGGCCGATATCCGGGGTAACGACCTCAAGATCGTCCACAATCTTCTGCGACAGGTCGCGCGGGAATTTGCGGTCGGTCAGCGGGCCTTTGGCTCGCCGATAGGTGCGGAAGCATGATGTTCTGAATGATGTTCATGCCGCCGACAAGGCCCATGCCAACCGGTCTCGGGGACGAAGGACAGCAGGAGGCCTTGCGGATGATATCGAGCGGGTCCATGCCGTTGAGCAGACATTCGGTCCCGTCGGGCTCGATGTATGTAATTTTGCTGCCGTCCTCCAGCTTCTGCAGGCGGAAATGGACTCAAGCAGTTCCTTCTGGCCGGAACCGGCGATGCCCGCAATACCGAGAATCTCGCCGCCCATGGCGGTGAATGTCGTCGTCGAGCATCTTGACGCCTTCCTTTGTTCTTGACGGTCAAGTGCTCGACTCTCAAGCGCTCGGTCTGATTTTCGTTCAGCGGACGGTCAATGTTCCGGGAAACGGCTCGGCCGACCATCATGTCGGTCAGCGACTGCTGCAGGCGGTATGGTATCGGTGTCGCCGATGTATTCGCCCTTGCGCAGAACGGCCACGCGGTCGGAAACGGCGAGCACCTCGTGCAGCTTGTGCGTGATGATGATGATCGCCTTTGCCGTCCTTTTTTCATGTTGCGCATGACAGTAAAGAGTTTTTCCGTCTCCTGCGGGGTCAAAACAGCGGTTGGCCGTCAAGGATCAGGATATCCGCGCCGCGGTAGAGCACCTTGACGATCTCAACGGTCTGCTTCTGCGAGACGGACATCTCGTGAATCTTCTGATTCGGGTCGATGTCGAAGCCGTAGCGGTTGCGCGATCTCCTGGCACGGCCTTTTAAAAATGGCAAATTTGTCCATCTTGCCCTTGTCGCCGGGCAGGCCCAGAATGATATTCTCGGGAGCCGTAAAGACATCATCGACGAGCTTGAAGTGCTGGTAGGATCATGCCGATGTGCAGATCAAACGCGTCCTTCGGGGAGCGGATCTCCACTTCCCTTCCCATCACGAAGATCGGCCTTCGTCCGGATAGTAGATGCCGGAGGAAACGCCATTCATAAGCGTGATCTTGCCGCTGCCGTTTTTTCACCAACGAGGAACAGGATCTCCTGTGCAGCTCAGACTGATCGATTTGTTTGCCACGACCTGTCCGAAGCGCTTGGTGATGTTTCTCAGTTCGATGCGTTTATAAACAAGTCGCTGCTGGAATTGTTCCGCCGTTTGCAAAAACGCCGGACTGCTGCGTTTTGGCGAGTACGCGGAAGCCTGTCTCTTCAGCTTGCATTGAACGGAATTGGAAGAAAACAAGGAGAATCTCAGTTAAAAACTAAAATTAATTTATCATTTTGGCGAAGAAGATTGTAAATACGCTTTCACAAAAAATACAAAAAATATAGCGTGCCTAACAAGGTGCAGTCAGCATGCAAAACTTTGAAGTAAAGAGGCGTGGGTGCCGTAGACAGCTTCGCCGTTGACCTTGAAGCCATGCACCGGAAGGCTCAACAGCGGCTTTTCTGCATTCGGGGATTGTGCCGTCCGCCATAGGGGCCGACGTTCAGCAGCATGTTGCCGTTTTGCTGACAACGTCCATCAGCGTGAACAGCAGCATGGTCTTGGCGCTCATCATATCCTTCTCGGTCTCCTCCTGGTTATAGCCGAAGGAGTAGCCGATACCGCGCGTCAGCTCAAGCTTCTTTTTCTGGATATCATACTAAAATCTAATTAAAACAATTGATTATCCAACTACACCGTGTAATGTTCTTTATCGTATCAGGGTCAAAGTGCAAATGGTATCCCAAAAGCCGATCTACTACCTTCTCCAAAGTAGCAAACACTTCATTGCGGAAGCCGTGATTCAAAAGTTCTTTCCATATCTGCTCGATGAGTTCATCTCAGGCATTATACGGTGGAATGTAAAACAACTCTATGTTTTTCCGGGATATGAAGCTTTGTTATCCAACATGGGTCTGTGCACCCTCAGCAGTAGAATCGGCCGCCGAGTTTCTGTTCGTTGACGGTAAGCTCTGGGGAATCCTGGCAGCGATTGTGTCCATAAAGGCGCGGCTGTTCAGGTTTCACCCTCCGGCAGTTCAGGCAGATGACCTCGCCGTTGATCTCATCCAGACTCGAGGTACTTGATTGCCTCTTCAGCAGCCTGTGTGCCGAGAACATAGTTGTCACTGCCAACACGGGCGCTGAAATCAAAGCCGTCAACCATAGAGTCATATGTGATAACGGGGATGCCAGCTTCGCCAAGTGCCTGATCGTCAGCCATGATAGCCGGCAAACTGTGACGATACAGGCATCATACTTGATGAATGACAGCCTGAAACCTTTCGAAGGATCCACAAAATCGCTTGCATTCAAAACATCAAAGCTGAATCCCGGCCTCTTCAGCAGTCTTCTTTGCGCTTGCGCCGATGCCAAAACAGAAATAGTCAAAGTTCGTACTGCCGAAAGAACAAGCGCAACCTTCTTCCGCCGCTCAATCAGAGTCGCAGCGGCGGGATCGGCACTGGTTTCAGTCGTGGCGAATGTGGTGGGCGTCGCTGGAGTCACCTGTTCACCATCTTGGGCGCGGCGAGACACTTGTCAGCCAAACAACTGAACACAGAAGTCGCATAATCCAGGGCAATCGGCAAGAACATGAATAAAAGCTTTTTCATTTTCTTCCTCCTGGATTTGAAATTTGGTATTGGCAGTTTGGGAACGCCATCGAGTCAAACGCGGCGAAATGATCCGTTTATGAATCAGCAAAAGAAGCCCGCGGAGCCATTAAAGATGCTGCACCGGATCCGAATCCGGAAAACGAAAGCGTTCGTTTTGCGCATAACGAAAAGCGCTGTTCCTGAGAAGATACGCAAAAGCAACTGATAGGAGCAGCGCCGGAATCTGGCGGTCGTTCCAATAAAACCATTATATATACAGCCAATCGGCTCTTTTTACAAAAAAATAATATAATGAAATTAGATACTTGGCAGAACAGGAGCTGGTCAAAACAGACAATACCCGGCCAAGGGAGCGCACAGAAAACAAAGCGAAGGCAGGAAAACAAAGACAAAACGATTCGCTTATTTTTGCCAGTGTTGCGAAAACGGTGAAATTTTACCACGCAGAGCGTGGCAAGACGAGCTGCAGCTTTGTTCGTTTGTCAGTCTCCATGCGCCTCCATCCGCGCGCCGGATGGCTTTCAAAACGCTTCGCTCGTGACCGGTACGAGGGGCGCTCCGCCCTCGACGAGTCCGGCGAGGTCGCCGGTCGCGACGCCGGAGCGGATCGTGTCAGAGGCTGGCCCGCTCGAGCTTGTCCGCAAAGGACGCAAGCGCCGGAAGCCCATCCAGCTGTCCGCGCTTTCTCCAGCGCGCCCGTCCACGCAAAAATCGTCGCCATCGGGTTGAGTCGAGGTCTGTTCGCCCTTGAGGTAGCGGTAATAGTGCTGCTCGTGACCGTGCCGTGCGCAGCCTCGT
>VOFC01002463.1_pt1 | contig 14392 bp, 18 predicted proteins | sample 5384161 | NCBI WGS metagenome assembly VOFC01 (sample SAMN12384722, study PRJNA508395) | human gut metagenome | isolation source: healthy gut B | host: Homo sapiens | reverse complement strand
CCTGCCAGTGAGGTAACGGCTAACGCCATTGCACTGGCAAATGCGATCAACTGTTTCTTTTTCATTCTTCTTCCTCCTTTTTTTTATCCTTGTACCGGTATCATAGCTATAAATATCTTTGCTGCATCCAATGAGAGATTATTTAATTTCATCGCCTGTGCAATCTGTTCTACGTTCATTGTAGAATAATCCAGTGTTACAACCATCTGCTGAATGTAAGTCTGCAGCGGATAACTGCTCTGTCTTGTACTTAGGACCATTCCCTGGAAGAATTCATTCCAGTACATGACCATGGTAAAAAGTGCAATGGTTGCCACCATCGGTTTTGCCAGCGGTATGTATATGGATATCAGATTTCTCCACGGTCCGCCGCCATCAATAAAACATGCTTCTTCCAGCTCTGATGGAAGATTTTTAAAAAAGTTCACTGCAAGGATTACATTAAACACCTGTAGTCCTGTTCCCAGCACCAGTCCCCAGATACTGTCCATCAGATGGTAGCTTCTCATAGTGATATACCATGGAACAGTACCACCGTTGAATAACATACAAAATACAAGAATCCACATGAAGATTTCTTTATGGGGGAACTGCTTTTTCGTTCTTGACAATGGGAACGCTGCCATAAGAACACATACCATACTGATTCCTGTTCCCAGTAAAACCCTTTTAATAGATACCAGAAAGGAACCAAAGAATGCGGTCTCTCCCATGATCTTCTTATAGGAGAGCAGATTGAAGCCAACCGGCCAGAAAGCAACTTTTCCTGCATTAACGGCTTCCCTGCTGCTCAAGGATACACAGAGGACATACCATACAGGCATAATACAGATCAAAGCAACTGCAATGAGAATCACTACATTTAAAATATCAAAAATCTTGGATCCGAGGCTTTTATTCTCAATCATAGATATCCCTCCTAAAACAGTTTATAACCGGTAAATTTATCTGCAAGCCAGTAACCCAGGGCAATCAATATGACACTAATCACAGACTTGAATAATCCGACTGCTGTTGCCAGAGAATACTGCAGATTCTGTAAACCAGCCCTGTATACCCATGTATCAATAATATCTCCTGTTGAATATACCAATGGGTTATACAGATTATATATCTGGTCAAATCCTGCATTTAATATATTGCCAAGAGACAGGATAGCCAGAAGTGCTACTGTTGTTTTGATACCAGGTAAAGTTACGTGCCAGATTCTTTTGAATCGTCCGCAGCCGTCTACTGCCGCAGCTTCGTACAACGATCCATCCACGCCAAGGATCGCCGCAAGATAAACTACTGTATTATAACCGAACCCTTTCCAGATGTCCGTACCAATCACCAACGGCTGGAACAGCTTTGCTTCCCCAAAGAAATTGACCGCATCGCCTCCGAACAATCCTATGATCTGATTCACCGGTCCTGTATAACCGAAAATGTTCAGCACGATCTTTGCAAGAATAACCCAGGACAGAAAATACGGTAAGTATACGATTGTCTGAATCGGACGCTTCAGTCTTTTCAATGCCAGTTCATTTAATAATAATGCAAAGATCAGCGGGAAAATAATATTTCCAATAATCTTGCCAAGGGCAATGACAACTGTGTTACGTAAAACCTGCGCAATGTCACTCATCTGAAACATATACTCAAAATTAGCCAGGCCAACAAATTTGGAATGCAGGATGCCCTGTCCCGGATTATAATCCTGAAAAGCCATCACGACTCCAAACATAGGCACGATACTGAAAAAGAACAGCCACAGGAAAGCCGGTACCAGCATTATGTAATAATGTTTCACAAACCTTTTAATGTACATGAGTAAATCTCCCTTCCTTTTTTGTTTAATATACACTATGATACCTCCCTTTCTTTTTTTAATTATTTTATCTTCTTCCCCCATATCCTGCTAGATGATATTGTTTCTAATCTTACCAAATATTTTTTATCACAAAAAAAATGTCCGATGAAAATCAGACATTTTTACTCTCTTTTCTGTATTCCGAAGGCATACACCCATGCTCCCGTGCAAATACTTTTTTTGCAAAATAATGAAATATCATATCCAAGTTCTACGGCAATCCTTGTAATGCTATTCTTTCCCTCCTCTATCCATTCCGCCGCAGTCTTCATTTTCCTTTGTACCACATATTGGTGAAATGTTTCCCCCGTCATCTCCTTAAACCTTGTACTAAAATAACTCCTGCTCATCCCTATCCGTTCTGCCACGTCTTCAGAGCGAAGATCCTCCCCGATATGTCCATCCACATACTTGATAACCGCTGCAAAAGCACTGATATCATTTTTCTGTGATGAGCTAAGACTCTCTTCATAAATATGTTCCCTCCAGCGGTGCACCCAGTCCAGCATCTCTTCAACCGTATCCAGCGATGGAAATTCCCCTTCTTCATCTGACAGGAGCTGAATATTATGAAAACTCTTAACAAAAAAATCCTCTCCGCACTCCGCAGACTGATTTCTTTTGTTTTCTGACAGAGATCTTCAAATTCTTTCTCACTGAAAATCCATCTGGTGTGCATCCATCTTCTGTTCAGTTCTTCAACTTTTTCCTGATTTTCCTCTTCTGCATGTCCATCTCTGCATGTCTGCATGTACTTTGCACTGACCCGTTCCAGTATCGTTCCACACTCTTCCGGGGAAAAAACTGATCTTTGAGATATAGTCTAACGCACCCATACGGATTGCCGTCTGTGCATAACTGAAACTCTCATATACAGAAAGAATTACAAATTTAATTTCCGGAAATTCCTCTCCGCACATCTGCATAAGTTCCAGTCCATCAATTTCCGGCATATCTATATCGGTAAATACAATATCCACCGGATGATTTCGGAGAAATTCAAGGGCTTTTCTCCCATTCTGTACATCTCCCACTACCTCGAATCCATACTTTTTCCCAGTCCATAATAGCAACCAGACCTTTTCTGGCAAGTTTGTCGTCATCTACAATCAATACGTTCATCTGTCTGTCCCACCTTATTTTCTTCCAATGTAACCTCTTTGTCTTTGTCTTTCTCTTTTTTTTTCTTCCGGTTTCCCGGACCTGTGGCTAAATCATAAAAGCCACTGTTTATCAGTCTTTCTTTATTCAGCGCCCAAATCACAGCTTTGTTATTGCTGATATACCAATACTTTCTGCGACTGTTTGCTATTGTTGACGCATAGTGTTCTGGGATTCCAAGTTTGACTAGATTTTTATATTTCGTTCTAGGTTTCTTCCACTGTTTCCATATACACATGCGTATTCTGTGATAGAGCCATCCGTTGATGTCATCTATGTTGCTCTTCATACTTGCAATTCCGTAGTAGTTAAGCCATCCCCTTGCATACACTTTGATTTTCTCAAGGCTTGGCTTGATTGACTGACATCGCTTACGGGAAGATAACTCCTTCAGTCTGGACTTAAACTTCTTCCATGACTTCGAATGAACTCGGACATAAGTGCCTTTTCCGTTCCTTCCCAATGCAAAGCCAAGGAATTTAAAATTTCGGATTGCAAACACGCTGACAGTACGGCTCTTTTCTCGGTTGACTGTAAGTTTCAGCCTCTCCTCAAGATATTTTGTACTGCTTTCCAAGAGTCTTTCTGATGCTCGCTTGCTCTTTGCAAGAAGCACGATGTCATCTGCATATCTTATGCATGGAACACCTCTTTTCAGGAATTCCTGGTCGAACTCATTGAGGTAGACATTTGCCAGCAATGGTGATAGATTTCCACCTTGTGGTGAGCCTTCCTCTGTGTCAATGACCACTCCGTTTTCCATTACACCACTTTTCAGATAGCGCTTAATCAATTGCACCACACGTTCATCTTTTACATTCTGTCTGAGTAGATTTATTAGAATTTCGTGATTTAGAGTATCGAAGTACTTTGACAAGTCAAGGACTACAGCAAATGTATAGCCTTGTTCTGCATACTCCTTAACCTTAAGTATTGCATCTTTTGCACTTCTGTTCGGACGATAGCCATAGCTGCCTTCTGCAAACAGCGGTTCATAGATTGGCACTAACTGTTGGGTTATTGCCTGTTGAAGTGTGCGGTCTATCACTGTTGGTATGCCAAGCTTTCTCACACCACCATCTGGTTTTGGAATCTCAACTCGTCTTACTGGAGACGGAGTATACTTTCCACGATAAATGCGGTCAGTTATCTCTTGTTGATGTTCCTTTAGATATGGAAGTGCCTCTTCAATGGTCATGCCATCAATTCCCGGCGCTCCCTTGTTTGCCTTAACTCTCTTATACGCTCTGTTAAAGTTGTCTTTATACAGTATCGCTTCCAAAAGTCTCGGCTGTGCACTGTCTCTTTCTTTCCATATCCGATTGAATGACCTAGACGCTTTCACATACCCTTCATGTTCCGCATTATCTCTCTGCGAACAGCCATTATTTTCAATGTTTTCTGCCATAGACGGTCATTCCTCCTTTCTCGGTCATACTCAAGACTCCTACTGATTCAGTCCTTCACCTCTCGGCTACTATGACCTCTGCTGACTTCTATGCGTTCAGCATTGCTTTATGCAATGGTTACCTCTTTCAAGGCATACCGCACAGACCTCCCTAGGTACCACACGTTTCTTCCTCTCCATCCATCTGCCTCATTTATCATGCATGATTCCGTGTAGTTATTGGGCTTTAACATGGGTTGCTGTCTTACCCACATGCATGACCTCATATGAGATTTCTGTCCGTCAGACCAGAGATTTGCCCGTGAGTTAGTATATTCCTCACATCCAGCTTCCTTCAGATTCCATCTCACGATGGACACCCTTGCCTGTATATCACACGGTCTGAATAATGTAAAGCAGTTGTCCTTCTGACAGCAGTAGAAGGAGAACTAGCATGAGCAAAAATATATTCCCGGTAATCAAAAACATCTTACTCTCGAAGATCGCAAATACAAAGAATGTCTTTCACAGTCCAGGGCCGGTATAAACATGACCAGACACGAACTGCATCAGGAAGATATGGTCATCACGCCCCTGATTTTTCAGGGCCAGTCTCCATATCAGATTATAACGAATCATCCAGAACTCGATATGTCCGTGAGAACTCTATATTCTTACCTTGATAAAGGAATCCTGACATTCTTCTTAACCCGTGAAAAACTGTTTCTTGCATTCATTATGAACAGATGCACCAAAGGTACCGTAAAACTTGTTTTTAACAAGTTGGAACGCCAGCTTGGCATATATGATTTTTTAACCTTATTCAACACGATTCTTACGGATCGCGGATCCGAATTCGGAGATCCGGAGTCTCTCGAAAACGGCATTAATGGCATTATGCAGTCAAGCATCTATTACTGTGATCCGATGAGAAGCAGTCAAAAAAGGGCGGCATCGAACAGACACATACCATGCTTCGAATGATTCTTCCTAAAAAGACTAGCTTTGAATATCTCACACAATGGGATTTAAGAACTATCGTAGACCACATAAATTCAACCCCCAAGAGAAAGCCTTGGTGGTCGAACACCGTATGATGTAGCACTTGCTGTCCTTGGTTTCATATAGTGCCTCTCCAATCTTCTCAATCAATGTCACATCCGCGACAGCTACTTTACATCTGCATCTACAAATATCTGCATTCTTATATCCAGTTAAAATCGCCACCTGTCACCGCAAGCGATAACAGCTTATCCATCTTCTCTACCTCTTCAACGCCTCTAACCATCTGAATAAGCTTCGCAGATTCTACAACTTTTGGCATCTCCTCATCAGGTCCTATCTCCATATCTGCTTCTTCTCCACAGTATGGACATACCAATGTTGGTGCAATTTAAATCCAGAAACCTGCTTCCACACTCCTTACACTCATAATAACCGCACTGCTCGGTGCCATCCGGTACATAATACATATATAATTTCCTGCCTTTCATTTTTTAGTGTTATTTCCATGTCTTCCATACATCCGGCCGGTACCCGATTGTTGACTGCCTGCCGTTTCTAACAACCGGTGTCTTAATAACCTGCGGATTTTCAAGCACTTTATCCAGCTTGTCCTCATCTGCTATGTACTTTATAAGTGCCAGCAAATCCCTATCTTTGCCATCCCAGTTGATCATATTGTCAAGACCGCCATTCACCTGGGCGACAGAATTAAATTCGCCCTTGCTCATGCCTTTTTTTCCTTCATGTCGATAAACTGAAACTTTATCCCACGCTCCTTGAAAAATCGCTGTGCTTTCTTTGTGTCATTGCATTTTTTGTTCCGAAAATTTGTATGTTCATGCTATTTGCTGTCCTTGGTTTCATACGACGCCTCTCCAATCTTCTCAATGCCCATCGATACAAAGTATCTAAACCATACGCGCCATGCATCATAAAACAAGCTGTCTTTGTTCTCCTCCGCCAATGTCACCAGATCAGCACACCTTACTACATAGTCCTTATCCTTTGTGAAACGACCGGTTGATATGCCATTTTTGTAAAGCTCATACAGATTTTCAAGGGCAGCCTTTGCTGTTGTCATGTCAAAATTACAGGCCCCACTTTCGTTGATTTCATTGAATTTAATGCACTCCCTATAGTTTTTTTTCTATAACGTTATCCGATACTTTATTTTCCATATTATCACATTCATCCCTTTAGTACCATCTCATGCCATTCTTCTCCGCCCCAGGTAGAGTCAGCAATTCCCAGATCCTGCAATCCAAACTTCTTATACATCTCCACCTTCTGCTCTAAGCATGTCAGAAACAGCTTTTTTCGTCCGTTTGCCTTTTCACGCTGACTGTAGCGGTACACTAGCTCTCTGGCAAGGCCCTGTCCACGGTACTCCGGCAGCACGTCAAGGCCCAGAAGCATCACATTTTTACCATTCTCATCACATAAATCGATGTCTGTGAAGAACTCATCCCTGAACTTTTCCTCGTCTGTTGCCACACCATTTAAAAAGCCTGCCAGCTTACCGGTTGATTTGTCAATTGCCACGAGAAATAGCTGTGGTACCTTTGCAATTCTCTCTGTCATTGCCTTTGGAGAACATGCCTCATTCGGTGGGAAGCATATCTGCTCAATTGCTATTGCCTGTTCTACCTCGTCTGGTGTATACTTCTAAATTCAAAATTGTCTGTCATTTTTTATACCTCATTCTTCTGTTTATCATATGTTAAGATTTTTTGTGTTACCGGCCACTCTCAGGCGTGAACCGTAAAATTTTTTTTGTATATGTATATAATACGTGTTTTTGCTGATATAATCAATAATCCCCCAAAAATACCAAAATCAGCCACAAAAGCATTTTACTGCTTTTACGACTGATTTACGTTGAAACCTGACAAAAACCTCCAATTATTTTTTTGTCTACTTTTCACCTATTCCACATTCTTTAGTGCCATGTCCATCGGGATTCTCTTTATTCTGCTGAAATCAAATACTGTCACTATCAGGTAACCGATGAGCACAAACGCAAACATCTTTACATAGCCGACAGGTGTCATATGGAATGAAAACCAGCCGCTGAAGGTCTGAAGCATTATGCGCCATACAATGTCCATTACCTTTTGCACCAAGCACTACGCTGATGATATCCGAGATGACCACCACAATTGATGTTGAGACCAGATAAAGGCTTGCAATTTCTCTGTTGTCGTAGCCTAAAATCTTTGTCATCGATATGGCTGTCTCATTTTTCTCGATGATGAGCTTCGTGAGCAGATATATCATGACGGCTGAGAGCAGTATGCAAAGCACCTGGAAGTACTGCATGTATGAGCCCATGGAGTGGTCGAGCTGGTCTGCCATTTTGGTGATGTCGCGTATCGTGATTGTTGTCGCGATATTGCTCTCATCGATATCCTTTATTTTTGTGTCTGACAAAAATCCGCTGAATCTGCCATCTGCAAAATCAAAGGTATCCGCAAAATGCTCTATCGGCATAAATACCGCGATGCTCTGGGATTTATCGTAAGTTCCCTTCACCTTGAATTTGTACGTTTTTTTCTCGTACTGTGCATCAAGCTTTATTGTATCACCCGGTTTTATACTATATTTGTCTGCAAATGAATCCGATATGTACACCTCGTTATCCTTAAGCGAATCCATGTCCTTAAGCTTTACGTATGCACTGTCTGTTTCCACTCCGTAGACAGACACCTCCTCGTCAAACTCATCTGTCCTCCTTAGAAGCGATGTCATGTCAAATTTCTCTGCATCACTGTTGTCGGTTTCAAGCACGTTTCCGTCTGCATCTACGTATGATTTGAGCACGTACTGATATTTTTTGCAAACATCATACTGTCGGTATTTTTCTTGTAATAATCAAGTGTATCCGGCATGCCGACTGCCATCGCGAGCATTACCATGATGAAAAATATTCCCACAAAAGTATCAGATAGTTTGCCACATTCTGGAACATGATTCTCAGTCTGAAACGGCTCATGAAGCTCCAGTGCGGAAGCCGCATTGCTTTTTTGCGCTTTGTTTTCTTAAGGTCATGACGCAGAAACTGAAGCGGTGTATGTGCTGCATCATGCGAATTATTACGATAAGATTTACAACCAGCATGATAATCACCGGAGCAAGCGTTGTTTTTATGAATGCGCCCGGATTCCAGATTGTGTGGTATGTCGGCAGGCTGTAGCTGTTGTAATACATGCCCACAACCACATCCTTAAATACCGTATAGCCCAGTATATTTCCTACTACTGCTGCCAGAAATGTCACAATGACAGGCATTGAAAGGTAATGCCTAATAAGCTCTCCCTTTGTGTAGCCCGACGCGCGAAGCGTGCCTATCGCTGATGATTCATTTGCTATCGTATTGCTTATGGTCACTGCAAAAATGAATGCGATTATCACGATAAGAATGTCTAAAAAGCACTCCTCCCATGGCCTTGTCTGAGCCCATATCGTCCGTGGCAAAATTGATTGCCGGATTTGAGTAGCGTGGTGTGTAGTCCTCCACCTCATTGCCCGCTGCCATAACCTGTGACACCATCGCCTCAAGAAAATTATCTGATTTTTCCTTCTGTTCTATATCGTCCGCCGGCTCATCCTCGTATTTCCATGCATATGTATAGTGAATGCTCTTGTCCAGGCGCTCAAAGCCCTCCTTTGTCACCATTGCCACATCAAACTTTATCGCATCAAACATCATATCGGTCTTCTTTTCATGCAGTGTGGAGTAATTGACATATGCGATAAGGCCCGATACCTTGAATTCTTTTCCGCTGACCTTTATTGTGTCACCGACCTTCATCCCCACGTTGTCTGCATGCATTCTGTCCATAGCGATTTCGTTCTCATTTTGTGGAAAAGAGCCCTCGATGAGACATGCGAGGTTGATATCCTCGGTCTTTGTGTATACACGGATGGTACCGTCCTTTTTGCCGTCTGCATCGTAGTCCTCAGTCTCATTGCGATAGAAATTCTCGTAGAGCGTGACAGGAGTTTTGCTGCTATCGCTGTCTTTTTCGTCTGGAGCTGTTTTTACCTCGCCTGACTCGATAGCCGTAACAAGCTCGCTGTCAGCCTTATCCTTAAGCTCAAAATGTCCATCCTCCTGCTTGTATTTACTTACCCCCTCATCCGCAGAGGTGAGCATACTGTCGTTTGCCACATACATTCCGGATACAAAGCCTATTGTCAGCACGAGGAAAATAAATACAACGAGATATTTCTTCCAGTCACCGATAATTTCCTTTGGTATACGCTTTATCAGAGGATTTTTTATCTTTTTCCTGCTCATAGGTCAAATCCTCCTTACCACTCAAGCTCTTCGGCCGAAACCTTATTAGTATTGATATCGTTGTGGCGCACGGCTCCGTCCCTAAGCTTTATCACGTGGTCTGCCATGTTTTTGATGGCCTCATTGTGTGTGACCATGATTATGGTGTTTCCGTACTTTTTGTTGACATCCTCTATGAGCTTCAAAATCTCCTTTGAGGTGTTGTAATCAAGCGCTCCTGTCGGCTCGTCGCAGAGCAGTATATCCGGATTTTTCACGATTGCGCGCCCTATTGATACACGCTGCTGCTGTCCGCCGGATAGCTGATTTGGAAGCTTATAGCGGTGCTCGTAAAGTCCCAGAGTGTGAAGCAGCTCATCGATATCCAGTGCGTTGTCAGACAGATAAGCGCCCACCTCGATATTTTCCTTTACATTCAGGTTGGCAATCAGGTTGTACATCTGAAACACATATCCCCAGGTGCTTTCTGCGGTACTGTGTGAGCTTTTTCTCGCTCATATCCTTCAGCTTGTCGCCATTTATGCTGATATATCCGGAATCGGCGCTGTCGATGCCTCCGATGATATTGAGCAGTGTAGACTTTCCGGAGCCTGACGGTCCGAGCAGCACACAGAACTCACCCTTTGCTACTGAAAAATTCATGCCTCGCGCAGCACCTCCCATGCGCGTCTCGCCGCTTCCGAAGCCCTTTTTCAAATCCACTATCTCTAAGAACTTTCTCTCTTCTTCTGACATATGATATCCTCTCTTTCAACATTTCAAATTACATTTACCTTATATAAGGTTATAGCTTTAAAAACAATTACCGGTCAGATTGTACTTACTGTAGTTATCTATCATTTATACATGTTAGTGTTATCTAACTTCATGTAATAAGAGTAACGCTATTCTGCCTTTCTTGTCAATAAAAATTTATTAATCAGCTTGGTAATTGATTAATACAATGACTTTTGTCCACCATATCATTTTATTTTCTGACCGGATTAACAGCTTCAAGGCGTATGCATAATATAAATTAAATCTGTTTTTACGGAGATATGAATTTTTATGTGTGGTATTGACGGATTCTGTAACTTTAAAGAAGACTTTGAAGAGAACACCGATTACTGGAACTTTCGTCTTGAGAAGATGCGTGCTGTGCTCGCCCACCGCGGCAACGATGCCAGAGGACGTTTCCTTAAAAAGCATATCGGTCTGTCGCACAGCCGTCTGGCCATCCGTGATATCCTGTGCGGCGATCAGCCCATGACGCGCACCCACAATGGCTATGATTACACAATCTGTTATAACGGAGAAATTTACAACACTGATGAGCTGATTCCCGAGCTTTCCGAAAACGGCTTTGTCTGCTCCACAACCTCAGACACCGAGGTTATTCTGTACGCCTACATCCATTGGGGCGCTGATTTTGTCAATCGCTTAAACGGTATTTTTGCATTTGCCATATGGGATGCGGCTAAAAGCCGGTTACTTTTGTACCGCGACCGCGTTGGTGTCAAACCGCTTTTTTATGCCATCCGATGGGATTCTCTGGTGTTTGGCTCCGAGCCAAAGGCCTGCTTTGCGCACCCTGCAGTAAAGCCTGAGCTTGATAAGCAGGGCTTGCAGGAGCTTCTTGCTATCGGGCCTGCGCACACGAGCGGACTTTCCCTGTTTAAGGATTTGTTTGAGGTTTTGCCGGGACACTTCATGATTTACTCCCGGGAGGGGCTGCATGATGAAACCTACTGGGAGCTTACAAGCCGGGAACACACCGAGAGCTATCGGGATACCGTTGCTCACACACGTTTTCTGGTGGAGGATGCTATAAAAAGGCAGATGGTTTCCGATGTGCCGGTATGTACTTTTTCTGTCAGGCGGCATCGATTCAAGCATCGTGACCGCCATCGCCGCAAACTATATGAACACACGCGGTAAAACGCTCAACACTTTTTCCTTCGACTTTAAGGACAATGACAGGTATTTTAAGGCAAACGCCTTCCAGCCGGAGAGGGATCTGCCCTATGTCAATCGTATGCTTGAGGAGTATGAGACAGCCCACTCCTATCTCGAGTGTGATGAGAACTCTCTCTTCAAGGCGCTCTTTGCCGCAGTCGATGCAAAGGATATGCCCGGCATGACCGATGTAGACTCGTCACTTTTATATTTCTGCAGCCTCGTCAGCCGAAAAAACAAGGTAGCTCTTACCGGTGAGTGTGCTGATGAAATCTTTGGCGGATATCCGTGGTTTTACCGCAAAGAGCTGCTGGAAAGATATGGCTTCCCATGGTCATCGGATGTCGCTCCACGCCTTGCCCTTTTGCGCGATGATGTGGGTTTGGAGCTTGATTTATCCGGTTATCAGGCTTTTCGATATGAAGAGTCCAGGTCAAAAGCACCTCTCCTTTACGGCGAGGCCGGTGAGGACGAAAGCCGCCGCATAATCGGATATCTCAATATCAAATGGTTCATGCAGACGCTTCTTGACCGCATGGATCGCACCAGCATGTACTCCGAGCTTGAGGCCCGTGTACCTTTTGCCGACCATCGTATCATTGAGTATGTCTTTAATGTGCCTTGGCATATGAAATATCAAAACGGTGTGGAAAAAGACTCTGCTTCGCGATGCTTTTTCAGATGTCCTGCCACCTGAGCTTTTGCACAGAAAAAAAAGAGCCCATATCCAAAGACTTATCATCCCGGATATGAAGCTCTCCTTATAAAGGGAATGGAGCGCACATCGGTGATTTCCGGCATTGCCTCAGGGATTTCTCCTGTTCCCTCAAGTATCCATGCGTGAGCTATTGCCTCGACCGGAACACCTTCACCATCTGTAAGTGGCAGCGTATATTCGCTGTCATTTACATTTACGACTTTAAGTATCGTTTCGCCCTGCTGTGTGCGTGAAAGCGATACATATATACCGTCCTTACGCAGCTCTTTCTCCTGACCGTTCATAGGAATTGTCTCATCACCCACATGGTTTGCAAAAAGCATCTGCACATAATAGTTCGGTGTCAGATATACCTTTTCATCATCGAACCATATCATATCCGGCTTCCACTGGCTGTGTCCGATACGGTTAAAAAGAGGCGCATATGATGCCAATTTAACAACATCTGCATTTTTCTCTATTCCTGTAAGCAAGGCTGCCTCTGCCAACGCACTCTCCATATTGTTCTGTTTGTCTGTGGTATGTGCCGCATATTCACCGGCAAAAACTGCGATATCCCTCGGATAATCATCATAGTGATCCACATGATCATACATCCACTGTGGACTTACATAATAGTGCTCATCCACGGCATAACAGGTGTTTGGATTAGCCTTAAACTCGTTGTTGTAGAATTTCCATGCATCCTCAGTAATAGGTGAATCAAGGAAAGGTCCTGCTGTTCCGAGTATCCTCATATCCGGATATTTCTCATGAATAGCTTTCTCAAATATCTGATGACGCTTGTAGAGATCCACATACTGTGACTCCCACTGCTCATTTCCTACTGATATCATATCCAATCCGAAGCTCTCAGGATGTCCCATCTTTGCGCGGAGCGCGCCCCACTTACTGTTTACCGGTCCGTTGGCAAACTCGATCAGATCAAGTGCATCCTGCACATACTCATCAAATTCCTCGCTGTCAGATGTCACTAACTGTGTAGACCTGAACTGACACGCTGTACCGATGCTTAGCACCGGAAGTGCTTTTTGCCCCGAGCAGCTCACAAAGCAGGAAATACTCGTAAAACCTATTCCAAAAGACTGTCCATAGTGGGAATCAGGACGTTTTACATCCCATCCTGTCTTTTGATCTGTCATCGTCAAATGCCCAGAGATTAGGAATATATTTTCTGTCTTTTAATTCTCCCACTGTTCTCTTCCAGCGATATCTGTTCTCAAGGCTTATACCCTCCACAATACAGCCGCCGGGAAACCTGATAAATCCCGGTTTTATTGCTGCCAGCGCCTCATACAGATCTCTCCTGAAAATTCCTTTTACTGCATCCTCAGGTATCATTGATATGAGGTCAAACTCGATGACTCCAGCCCCATCCAGTGCTATTGTAAACTTAGCCCCTGCAACATCATCATCCGCTGTCAGTACCGCATCGTATTTGATCCAGTCATTGCAACGGCACATTTTGTCTGTATCCAGCATTTTCAGCTTCTCCATCTGTGCGTTCATAACTGCATCCTTCATATCCATCTCGATTTTTAAATCTGAGAAAGGTACATAAGGTATAGCTTTTACAGCCTCAACTGTTGTTTCTGCGTATGTTTTTCCGTCCTTATTGACTGATATCACAAAATCACTGCCCGCATAATCTACGCATCTCGCATAAAATGATACATTGTATTTCATGCCCTTGTGCAGTCTGATACCGTCATATGCTTTGTTTGAAAATCCCTGTCCTGCCTCTGTGGCAGTAAATCTCAGATAGTGAGGATTGGCCTCCGAAAGAGGTGTTCCCATAATGTACTGCATACGCGGCTCAGCCTGTCCGTCTGCCGCATATGTCTCCCACGCATATCCGTTGTCATCCACTGTGTAAAATTACCCGGAGTGCCAAATCCCTCCTTTGCCTCAAATGAACGGTTCTCTATCATCTCCGCATACAAACCTCCGTCTGCCGCAAAGTTGATGTCCTCAAAGAATAATCCAATCATTTCCTGTGTGATCTTCACACCTTTTTTTGTCTGTAATCTGCAT
>VOFC01004398.1_pt1 | contig 14400 bp, 27 predicted proteins | sample 5384161 | NCBI WGS metagenome assembly VOFC01 (sample SAMN12384722, study PRJNA508395) | human gut metagenome | isolation source: healthy gut B | host: Homo sapiens | reverse complement strand
GCTGACCGTCCTCCCCATTCACCTGCTCCCATTCCTGGCTGTCATAGGGGTGGCCAGCCTGCCGCTCCCGCTCGATGTCGGCAAGGATGGCGCTTTACACCGCCCTGCCAGTTTTTCCCCGCTTTCCGCCGCCCCGCAGCTTGCTGGCCAGCCAGATCAGCGCGATGATCCAGAAGTCACCGGCGTGGGAATGCAGAACAGCACGATAATGGGGGATCCAACTGCCCAATCGTTCCCGCCGCCGTTTCCGCCGCCGTTTGCATGATAATAGGTCGCCATATCGTTCAGTTCTCCTCTTTGACAGGTTGCGCCAGTGATTTGCGCCAGCGGTTGGACCAGGTGTAATACATGCCCACAGGCACAGAGATGCACGAGCAATGGCACAGGCCACATAGATGCCCTCCACACCCCCAGAAACGCTCAAACAGAATGGAAAGTACCACCCGGAACACAATACAGTTGGCAAAGGAGGACAGGAATACCCACCAAGTATCTCCCGCCCCCAGCATCAGGGGCATGGTAAACCAGAAAAATGGCATAAAACACTTGTCCCAAAATCTCTATCCGCAGGTTGAGCACCGCATAGTGAAATGGCCTGGGGGTCGTCGGTAAACGCAGCTCCCACCAGCACTGGGGCGGCCAGTTCCACCACTACGATAATCACCGCCGCCATGGCAAGGGCCATGCGCATTGCCGTGTACATCACCTGCTTGCCCCGGTCGTACAGCCCCGCCCCCAGGTTTCGGGCCACCATGGAGGCCGCGGCGGTAGACATGGCGGAAATAAACATGCCAGACAGGTCCTTGATCTTGCCGGAATAGGCGTTGGCCGCGGAGATGACCGCGCCGTAGTCGTTGATGAGATAGGTGACCACCAAACCAGGGAGATCCCCGTACTGTCATCTGTACCGCACAGGAATACCCAGCCGGAGGATCACCCGAATCTTTCTCCAGCGCAGGCGCAGCCGGTCCCGGGCAAAGGAGAAAAATTCCCCGATGGCGCAGCAGATAGCCCAGGCACAGGGCAAAGCTGATCGCCTGGGCGATCACCGTGGCCCAGGCAGCTCCCTGCAGTGCCCCAGCCCAAAGGCCCTACAAATAACAGATCTAACCCTACATTAACGGCCACCGATATCATCACGCACCGCATTGGCGTCTGTGAATTACCCATAGCCCGCAGCACCGAAGCCAGCGCGTTATACCCGTAGACGAAGAACAGCCCCCAGCTGGCAGCGGCCAAGCCAATCGGTGGCCTCCTCCAAGGCAGGCGCGCCCATAAGCCTCATAAACGGTCCGGCAGCCAGACACACCGCCACAGACACCACCGCACCCACGATGGCAAATAAAGCCAAGAAAGATCCGGTCGTCTCTTCCCGGTTATCCTGGTCCTTGGCTCCGAAGTACTGTCCTACCAAAATGTTGCCCCCATTGGACAAGCCAATGGCCACCTGAGTCAGCAGAGTGATGCACTGGGAGCCATTGCTTACACCGGAGGCCCCGGTCTCTCCCAAAAGCTGGCTCACCACCAGCATATCTACAATGCTGTAGATTGCTTTTGAGCAGGCTGGACGCCACCACGGGAAGGGCGTAGCGGATAAGCTGGCTTCCCACTCTTCCCCCTGAGTTAAATCATGCTGCGCGGTCAATGCCATGGATGGTTTGTTCCTCTCTATGCCCAAAGCCGCTCCGCCTGGACGGGATGTATATCTAGCTGATCCGTTCAATGTATTTTATCATATACCAATTCCTCTCGGATGTAAAGTACACATCCGTGGTCCTGGACCGCTTTCCTTAAATTCCACCTATTTTGCAACTATTTGTAACCGCTTTGTAGTTGTCTTTCCCCAGTGGAGTGGTAGAATTTCAGTATGCCAAATTCTGATTTGGAGGTACAAGCTATGAATGATCCCGCGCCCAAACGGCTCGCGAAGAAGAGATTCAGAGGCCCTGCGATCGCTGTCGCCGTTGTGGCGGCGGTCTTGGCCCTTGTCGCGGGCGGCTATTTTGGGCTGTGCGCTTGGGTTCAGGGCAACGGCTTGCTGCTGCCCGGCACCACCGTCACCGGCCTGCCCGGCGGACAGAGCGTAGACTTAAGCGGCTTGGACGCCAACGCCGCCGCTCGGCTGCTGGAACAGCGGCTGGAGTCGAACCTGTCCAGCCGTTCCCTCACGGTCTCCTATGGCGATGGTAAGTCCGCCCGGCTGGAAGGGGACCTGCTGGAAGCTGACCCCTCCGTTCCCATAGACAGCGCTTTAGCCGCCAAGGACAGCCAGCCCTTCTACATGCTGGGCCTGCTCTGGCTGGGCCTTGGAGACGGCAGCCAGCATACCGCCTCTGCCCACCAATGGCGCTGACCGAGGCGGGCCGGATCCGGGTGGAGTCTCTGGTGGGCCAGATCGCCGGAGCTGTACGTCGCCCCGGTAGACTTCACCTATGCGCTTACGGATGAGTCGGTGGAGCTTACTCTGGGTACTGACGGGCAGCAGGTCGACCAGGGAGGCTCTGGTTCAGGCCATAATCGATGCCCACTGACGGACAGGAAACTCTGACCGTCACACCTGAAACGGCCCCCTCCGCCGAGCTTACCGGCGAGATCCTCAGCCAGCTGGTCTATGGCTCCCCAATCGTCCACCGTGGGTGCGGATGGCAAGTTAACCCCCACGGTAGTTGGTCACAGCGTAGATGCCGCTGAGGCTCAGGCCATCCTGACCAAACCCAGCCCGGGCAGACTTGCTCGATCCCCCTGATTTTCCTCCAGCCCGATTTGGACGCGTCGGAGGAACTGCTCTACCGGGATAAGCTGGCCGAGTCGGAAACCTATATGTCCGGTCCGGAAAACCGGCGCACCAACATCCGTCTGGCCGCCGCGGCGGTGGACGGCACCATTCTGATGCCCGGCGAAACCTTTTCTTATAATAAAATCGTAGGCGAACGCACTGCCGCCAAGGGCTACAAGCCCGCCACCGTCTATGGGGCGGCCTGGACAAAGCAGGAGCTGGGCGGCGGCATCTGCCAGCTGGCCTCAGCGCTGTACTATTGTACGTTATATTCCAACCTGGAGGTCGTTTACCGCACCAATCACCGTTTCGCTGTCACTTACGTCCCCCACGGGCTGGACGCCACCGTGGCCTGGGGCAGCATCGACTACAAGTTCAAAAACAGCACCGACTATCCCATCCGCATCAGCGCCCTACACCGAGGGCACCAACCTTTATCGTGGTGTTTTACGGCACCAAGGCGGACGACAGCTATGTGGAGATGGAAACCCGGCGGCTGTCCTCCACTCCCTACTCCACTGTCTACCAAATCGACAGTCCCTGCCTGCCGGGGAAACCAAAACAGTGACCAGCGCCTATACCGGCTATAAATATGAGGTGTACCGCTGTGTCTATGATGGCGATGGGACTTTGATCTCCCGCACGTTTGAAAACACCAGCACCTATGCCTATCGGGATAAAGTCATCGCCGTCAGCCCTGCGGACGCGGCCCAGTATGGCTTGGCTCCGGCCGTCAATCCTCGGTGGAGCCCAGCCCTTCTACCCAGCCTTCGCCGGAGCCATCTCCTACCCCTATGGCTCCATCCGCTCCACCCTCAGAGCTGCCTCCGAGGCGCCCTCTCAGGCAGTCTCCCCCCACCCCCGCCATTTCTCCAGATCCCTCCTCTGGCATTCCCTGGACTGACCCCATATATCACATTGGCGGGACAAACCAAAGCTTTGGTTTGTCCCGCCGTCACGCAAAGGAGTACATCTTCCCATGTTTCAAGGCTTTTCACCGGAGACTATTGAGTTTCTCTGGGGCATCCGGTTCAACAATGAAAAAAAACCTGGTTTGAAGCCCACAAGCCGGACTATCTCAAATACCTGTATCAGCCCATGAAGGAGCTGGGGGCCGACGTGCAGGGCAAGCTGCTGGAACGCTTCCCCAAAAGCCAGCTCAACTTGAAGATCTCCGCATCTACCGGGACGCCCGGCGGCTGTTCGGCCGGGGACCCTATAAAGACCACCTATGGCTGACCCTGTTCCGCTGGGACGGCGGGAGGAGGGAGCCCGCCCGGCGCTGTGGTTCGAGAATCACGCCCGACGAGTGGAGCTACGGCATGGGTTTTGGTGCGCCAAAGCGGTGGTCATGGAACAGCACCGCGCCGGATGGACCGGGACTGCAAGCCCTTGCTGAAGCTGGCCAACCGCCTTGGACAAGCAGGATGTCTTTGTCCTGGAGGGGGCCAGGAATACGCTCGAAAAAAAAGCAGGCTCCTCATCCCAAGCTCACCGATTGGTACAACAAAAAATCCTTGTCCATCGGCTGTACCCGTCCCCTGGACGAAGGACTCTACTCCCCTGCCCTGGTGGACACCTTGGTGGACGGCTTCACCTTCCTCATGCCCTACTATGACTACTTCTCAACCTTGTGGGCGGATGGGAGATCCCTGGACGGCCCTGACCAGTTCTTGCTTTTCTTCCTAACTTATCAAAGCCCCTCTATCCCAAGGAGGGGCTTCTTGATATATGGTCACAGGATCTTATGGGCGTGGCGGGTGACATGGCAGCCCAGGGTTCACCGCGCAGGGCAACCCGGCGATGATGGGTGCCGCAGGTGTAGATGGACACAAAGGGCGGTTGTGGTCCCCCCCCCCAGTCCCTGTGGGCCAATGCCTAGGCGGTTGACCCGCTCCAGGATGCGCGATTCCATCTCCCGCATAATAGGGGTCGGGATGATGCTCCCCCACCGGCCCGCAGGCGCCCGCTTGGCCAGCTCGCTGCCACCTCCGAGTGCCGCCCAGCCCCCCAATCACCGGAGGACAGGGGTTGGAGCCTGCCCTGGCCACACACAGTCCCACGATGTGGTCCTCCACCTGTTCCCTGGGTGACAGAGGGGTTGAACATCCGCAAACTGGACACTGTTCTCGCTGCCAAAAGCCTTTGGGGGCCACGGTGAGGAGTCTACCCGGTCCCCCACGGGAACCATGCGCAGATGGAGGATGGCGGGGTATTGTTGTTGGTGTTCACCCGGCGCAGGGGTCGCCCACCACCGACAGGCGCAGGTTGCCCTCCATAGCCCCGGGCCACACCCTCGTTCACCGCGTCCCCCAGGCTGCCCCCGGTGAGATGGCAGTCCTGTCCCCAGTCCACAAACACCACCGCCATGCCGGTGTCTTGGCAGATGGGCAGGCCCTTGGCCTGGGGCGAACTCATAGTTCTCCTTCAGATCGCCCAAGATCGCCCGGCCCACGCCGGACTGCTCGGTCTCCATAGCCTTGCAGATGGCCACGCAGATCCTGGGGCAGAATGGTGTTGGCCTGGATGCACAACTCCCCGGACTGCGTCGGACAACTGCTGGAACGTCACTTCTCTCACAACGGCACCTCCTGGCCGTCGATCCGCCCACATACTGGACCCGGCTTTTAACGTCAAAGGGGTGGCCGGACATAACCACCACATCTGCATCGCTTCCCGATGGTGAGGAACCCAGCCGTCCAACCCCGGCCATGCAGGCGGCATTAATGGTAATGGCGGCTAAAGCCTCCTCCTCGTCCATCCCCCGCCCGGGCGGCCAGGGCAGCACACGAGGGGCAGGTACTGGACCGGGGTCTCCGGGTGGTCGGTGCAGATGGCCACCCGCACCCCCGCCGCAGCCAGCGCCGCCGCGTTCTCCATGGCCAGCCCCGCAGCTCTGGCTTGGAACGGTCGGTGAGGAAGGACCGTGATCACCGCCACTCCCTCCTTGGCCAGAAAATCGGCAATGAGCCGCCCTTCGGTACCGTGGACGATGGTCAGGTCAGGCCGAACTCGCGGGATAGACGCACTGCTGTGGCGATATCGTCCGCCCGGTGGGCGTGGAAGTGGGCGGGCACCCTCCCGCCAGCACTGGGATCAGGGCCTCCAGCCCGGCATCAAAATCAGGCTTGTCCCGTTCCTCCAGCTCCGCTTTTTCCCTGTTTATATTGATATTCCTGGGCCTTGGCCAGATTCTCCCGGATGACGGCAGCGGTGGCCATCCGGGTCATAAGCCGTCTGGCGGCCCTTTCCATGGATCCTCTTGGGATTCTCTCCCAGGGCGAATTTCATGGCCGCCGGGGCGCAGGGGTCATCTGGTCGGCGATGGTCCCCCGGGTCTTGAGGGCCACCATCTGGCCGCCGATGGCATTGGCGCTGCCCGGCCCGGTGACCACACAGGTCACCCCGGCCGCCGGGCCTCCGCGACGCCTCGTCCATGGGGTTAACACCGTCCAGCCCCCGCAGCTGGGGCGTACAGGGGGCAGTCTCCTCATTGACATCCTCCCCTTCGAAGCCCACAGCGGTTCTCGATCATCCCCAGATGACAGCGGATATCCAAAAAGCCAGGAGCACACGCCCCTCCTGAACGTCCACCACCGGGCCGAAGTGTTCCTCCGGCGGCAGAGCATCCATGCCGCCCACTCCGGCGATGCGGCTGCCCTCCACCAGACATAGCCCCGGTCAATCACCGGGCCGTCCATGGTGTGGATGACACCATTTTGATAAGCATGGTCCTTCCTCCTCTCCTCCCTCAGAAGGGGTGGATCACCGGCCTACGGCAGACATAGGTGGTCACGCCCGCAAAGCCGCCTGGCGCACCAGTTCCGTCCTCCCGGATGCCGCCGCCACATCCTGGGGCCGGTGGGCATCGGGCCGATATGGTGTTTTATACCGGCCCCCGCAGTCCCGGAACCAGCCCGGTACCTGCGGCCGGACACTCCCAGGTCCTGCCCCCGGTTGGTGTTCACCTCCAGGGCGTGGTCCGTCCGAGCCACCTGGTGAAGATGTCCCGGACCCGCTCCTCATAGTCTGCCAGGATAACGCCTGCCGTCCGCCATATACCGCAGGGGATAGACGATGTGGGCCAGGCTGTCGTAGCAGTCGGGGCAGTCCGTCACCAGGGCCCAAGTGCTGTCCAGGGCGTTCTCCAGCGCCCTGCGGCACTGGGCCAGGCCCCCGAGAAATCGGTGTAGTAAAGTCGATGTTCTCCTCCGCCCCCCACCCAGTTGTGCAGGGAACCAGCACGAAGTCCAGCGCCTCTCCGCCCCTGTCAGGACCGCCCGGGCCGCCGCCGGGTCAAAGGGAGCGGATCAAGCTCCAGCCCCAGCCGCAGCTGGAGCCGGTCGGTCAGCCCCTCCCCGAGCCTGGGCCATCTGCGCCAGGGCGGCGGGCCAGTCGAAGTCTGGCGCAAAAGCGCCCCTCCCCGTCCAGCAGGTCGCAGTGGTCGGTGACGTACAGCTCATCCAGTCCGGCCGCGGCAGCCGCCCGGGCCATGTCCGCCAGGCGTGCGCCGCTGTCCGGGGAAATTTGGGTGTGGGTGTGCATATCCGCCAGATACATCCTCATCACCGCCTGTCCTTTTTCTTCTCCGCCAGAAAAGCGGCAGCATCCGCCATGGGGTTGTGGTATCCTGTTTTTTGCGGACAAAACCGCGGCATGGGCCTGGCCCATGCGGTCATTCCATTCTCCCGCACAACGGATTTGGCTCTTTTCCGACTCAGGAAAAGCCGCTTTTATGCCTAATCAAAAGGGGCGGGCGTTTCGCCGCCCCTTTCAGGCCGTTCACCGGCGGCCGCCCCGCGGCTGCCGCGCTTTCATTCATATGAAGCTCAGACAGCTTGCTGTCCAGAAGCCGCCATAAACTGCTTAAGCTGGTCCTCAAAGCTGGCTGGGCCCTTGGGCTGGGGTTTGGGGTTGAACACCTCAGGCCGGCGGCCGGGTCCTTATTGGGCCGCGTCTCCCTCGCCCCGGTGCGCTGGACGGGGGCCGGGCCGCCGCGCCGGCTTAGGGGGCGGAGGCGCGGTCTGCTTGATGGAAAGGTTGATGCGGTTGTTGGCGTCGATGCCGATCACCTTAACCTGCACAGTCTGTCCCTCAGACAGATACTCGCTGATATATCATTGACGTACGAATAGGCAATTTCCGAGATGTGGACCAGCCCGGACCTGCCCCCGGCAGCGACACAAACGCGCCGAATTTTGTGATGCCTGTGACCTTGCCCTCCAGAATAGAACCGACTCAAACTCCATATAGCTTACTTTTCCTCTCGTTATTTAGATGTGTCTATAAAGACGATCTCATCCTGTCCCACCAGGCCCAGTTTTCCCGCGCGATGGCGGCAATCCGGTCAGGGTCGTCGCAGTTTTCGATGTCGTCGGCCAGGGCGGCGTTGTTCTCCTCCTGATCTTGGACCTCTTGGCTCAACGTGTCCCTCCAGCTTGGCCTGTTCCAGGCGGCCGTTGAGGGTCAGCAGAGCCGTAACCGACGCTACCAGCAGCACCAGATGACGAATTTTGTGCCGATGCCTGCCCGCTTTAGCTTCACGTCCCGCCCGCTCCTTTCTCAACCTGACCTGTGGGATGGTGAATCATGTTTATTCTATACCATTCCAGCCAAATTTGAAAGTCTTTTTTTTTTTGCTTTTTCAAAACTTTTTAGCCAAAGTTCCAGCCTTTCGAAGCGGCGTTGTGAGCAGGCGCCACAAAAGGCGCATCCATCCCCAGAATCGGAAAATTTTCAGCGCAATGCGGCAACGTTACAAAATATACCCCCGCCCCCGGCGGCAAAGGCAACCCCGTGGTACAGGCGCACCTGCCCGTCTCCCCCGGAGGATCGCGAATAAAAACAGCGTCCCGCATACGGTAATCCAGAAGCCAAAATCCAAGCAGGCGGCGGCCATCGCCGCCGCCACCGCTCCCGCAGGACCCGGCACAGGTCGTAGCAGCATCCCCAGGAGCGCCCCCGCCGCCAGTGCCTCCAGAAACAAAGCGCCTGGGAAGCCAACTGCGCCGGCATGGTCAGCGCAGCAGCCGGGCCAGCCAGGCCGCCGCTGCGCTCCCCGCCGGCTCTCTTCATCAGGTAGCGCGTCCCAATGTCCCCCTCCACCTTCCAGGTCTCCGCCGTCCAGAGACAGCTTTCGATGTGCAGGTTCTCTCCCTGTCACCACCAGCGTGCCCTTGGAGGTGGACATGACGATCTCGTTTTCGTCAAACCGCTCCACATCGGACACGCCAGATACTGTCAGGCTGCTGCGCTCCTCCATCATGATGTGGTGGGGCGCGCCCAGGCCGTATCATACCCATAGGACGTACCTCCTTTCTTCCGTCCTCCATCCTATGGGGTTTGTCCCGGAAACTTGACTGCGCCTGGGGGAGTTCGCTCCCCAGGCATAATATCCGTGTTCCGTCAGGTCGGTCCAGCTTCAGGTCGCCCTCTATCCATCCTACCCGGCGAAGCACCAGGCCGAAGGCCCAGGTGAGCACTCCGGGGAGAAGGAAGCAGATCAGGACCATGGCGGCCCAATCCATGGCGGTGATGGCTGCCTTGGCCCCGCTGGCCACATCGGCCACCCACCCGGCGTACACCCCGATGGGTCCCACCAGGCCGCAGGTGGTGCCCATGCCGGAGGCCACGCCGCCGGAGGGATCGTTCATCTGAAATTGGAACACACAGGTGGCCAGCGGCCCGGTAATGGCGGAGGTGAGAATAGCGGGGAGCCAGATCCGGGGATTCTTCGATGTTGCCCATCTGCAGCATGGAGGTGCCCAGACCTGGCTCGCAGACCGGCCCCCACCGGTTCTCCCGGAAGGACATCACCGCAAACCCAATCATGTTAGCACAGCAACCGGCCACCGCCGCCCCTCCCGGCCAGGCCGGTGAGGCCAAGGGCGGCACAGATGGCCGCTGACGAGATGGGCAGGGGGTCAGGGGCAATGCCGATGACCACAGACACCACGATGCCCATAAGGAAGGGCTGCAAATCGGTGGCCCCATAATGATGCTGCCCACCGAGGTGGCAGCGGTGCCGATAGGGGCGCCCACCAGGCGGACAGCCCCACCCCGCCAGAATCGTAGCCAACGGGGTAACCAGAATATCGATCTTCGTCTCCTTGGACACCGCCTTACCGATTTCGGCGGCAATAATGGCAATAAACAGGACTGCCAAAAAGGCCCGCCTGCTCCCTTGCCGCCGTCTGGGGTGGTGGAGCCCAGGGCATTGGCGGCATAGCCCACAGTAGCTAAGGAAAAGAGCACCAGGGGTGGGCGCCTGGAGGGCGTAGCCGATGGCGATGGCCATGGCCGGGCCGCTCATGGCGGAGGCGTAGCCCCCGATGGTCACCAGGGCCTCGATCCCTAACTGAGCGCCCAGGGTGTCCAGAATGGTGCCGATGAGCAAAAAAGAGCAAAAATAGCCCCTGGGCCATAGCCCCCAGTGCGTCAATGCCGTATCTCCGGGCTGAGATTTGGATATTCTTCCGTTTCAGGAAGGTTTTTACTCGTTCCATGAAGATCACCTGTTTTCCTTTGCCTGTAAAAAGCAGTCTGCACAGATGTCAAGACACCTGTGCAGACTATTATCATTCTGGACCGGTCCGGAATGTCGCAACTGTTTTCCTTCGGCAGTCCGCTCCTGCTCTCTTCCATTTTTCCTGGGGAATTCGATTTCCCTTGGTTCAGTTCTGCCGGCGCTCAAACGCAGCGCCCCCGGGGATCATTTTCATCTCAGGGGCTACGTCACTTCTCGGTCAGTTTTCATCCTTTTTCCGGACCTTCTCCTTGCGGGGGATGGGACGGCCGTTACCACGATCCCCGCCGCAATGCTGATTGCTCCGGACACAATCATGAAGATCGCGCCGAGTCCTATAGGGCTGGTAAGCCCAAAAGCTGTCCTCTATCATCTTGTTCCCCGCCATATCCCATATCGGGCAGAGACTCCAATGTTTGCAGGCTTCTGACCAGGATATACCCCCTGCGATAATGAGAATAAGCCCGATCACCGTGCAGCGGACCAGGACTACCATTTTGAACCCCCCTGGTTCAGCCATTTCCTGGTTTTCAGGGATGTGGTATACGCAGGCGTCCGGGGTGGATAGGACCGTCCCTGGGTCTCCTCCGACCGGCTTGCTCCGCCCCCGGCTCCTCCTCACTGAGCAGCTCGTCAGCCGTCACCCCGAAGGCCTTTGCCAGCGCCGCCAGCTTGTCCAGCTCCGGCGTAGCGTCACCAAGCTCCCACTTGCTCACCGCCTGGCGGGACACCCCCCCACCTGGGCCGCCAGCTCCTCCTGGGACAGCTTTGGCCCGTTTCCGATAATAATAAATTTTCTCGTTTAATTTCATTCCAGTCCCTCCCTTTTCTCTGTTCTGGTCTGGTTCCCGGCATCAGAATACCATGCCGGAGCGGTTGCGCTCCACCATCTGGGGCTGGAACGTTCCGCAACCGCCGGTTGCAGAATGTTCAGGACAGAAGAATCGCTTCCCGCTCCAGTGCCGCCCGCACCCGCCGCCACGCCCCTCGTCGGGACAGGAGACGGTGTGCAGGTGAATGCCGTCGGTCAGGTCAGACAGGGTGAGACCTGCTCTGGTTCACCCGGCGGATAAATTCGGACACCTCATACCGGGAGGACAGGTCCAGCCTCCCGGTGATCTGCCGTACCGGGTGCTCCCACCACCCACGTCAGCACGGTGCACCTGGTCTACAATGGCGTTGAGCTCCGCACCATCTCCTCCGGCCGTGCTGGACCGCCGCCTGCCGCACCAGGCCGGTGGCGGGCCATATAGCCCGGGGGGTAGCGGTAATCTCCGCCCCCCGGCCCGGGCAGGGCCACATCCCCACGATGATCTGGCGGCTCACCCCAGCTCTCTCCGGCAGTGCGGTGGCAGATACCGGCTGGGCGGCGGCTTTCAGCCGCTCCAGGATATAGTCTCTGCGCTTTGTTGGGCGTTCATAGGCTCCCCTTTTCTGAACAGGATGTCTTTGAGGGCAGTATAGCACAGCCGGAGAGGTGGTGGCAAGGGCAGGCGGGTTGTATTTTGCCCCGGATCTGGTATAATTGTTTTTATTGAGCCAACATAGTCCCGCGCCTGCGCGAGGCAGAAGGGGAATATCGTGCCGGACCGCAATCTTTCCACCCAAAGAGTGGCTCAGCAGGAGCTGGATTTTATCAACCGCACCATGGCGGCCACCCTCAACGGGCGGCTTAAGGCGGACTACACAGCTGGACGAGGAAAGCCCCAAGAGCTCACCCTGCGCTTTCCCCTCAAGACTGGCAGGTCAACGGCTTGGGTACCCTTCACACGGCGGCATGCTTTCAGCACCATGCTGGACCTGGCCATGAGCATGGCAGTGTACTGTTTCTCCCGCCAGTCCATCCCCCCCACGATCTCCATGACCGTCAACTACCTGCGTCCCTGTCCCCATGGGGGGCAGACGGGGTGCTTATCCGGGCCCGTTTGACCTCTCTGGGCCGCCGCCGCCACGCGCCTACTGTGAGCCGTCATCCCAGGCAGTGGCAAGGTGGCCTGCACCTCCATCGGAACCTACGCGGTCATAGCCAAAAAAAAGAGTGACCTTCTCCCAGTTTCCGGGAAACACAAAGGAGGCGTACCAGCCCGACGGCTGGCACGCCTTCTTTTCCTGTCTCAATAATCCGGCAGATATTCTTCCGGGTCCACCGGCTCCCCGTCCCGGTACATGGCAAAGTGCAGATGGGCCGCCCTGCCGCTCTCCGCCGGGGCAGTGTTCCCCTACCACGCCGATGATATCTCCGGTGTAGACGCTGTCACCCTCCGCCACGTCGGGAGCCTGCGCCAGGTTGGAATACACGCTCTCCAGTCCATCTCCGTGGTCGATAACCACTGTTACCCCCATGAGATCATCCTCATACACCTGGCTCACTGTCCCACGCGGCGACAGCAGCACCCGGGTACCCTCCTCGGCTGCCAGATCGATTCCCTCATGGGTGCGCCAATCCAGCATCGTCTCGTCATAGAGCAGTGTCTCTACACTGAAAGAGGCAATGATGGCCCCGTTCACCGGCCAGGTAAACACCAGGGCCGCCGGCTTCTGGCTGATCTCAGGGGCGGCCGTCTCCTGGGGCTGCTGGGAGGGCTTGATGAGACGCGCGCCGCCGATGGCGCAGCGCTGGGGGTCGTGCTTACCTTGGGGATGCCGAGGGTTGGCGCTGGGGGCAGCGCTGGCCGTGATTTGGGGCATCTGCGTGTTGCCGCCACCGCTTCCGCCGGTTCTTCTCGGTGCTCAGGATCGAGCGCATGCGAAAATAACCCGACACGCCGATGGCCGCCACACACACAGCAACCAAATAAAAGCCCTTTCCGCTGACGAATTGGGTGACTCGTTCCAAGAAGTTGTGGTTTCGTTTCATTGTGTAAACACCTCCGCCCCTAGTGTTGACAGGGCGGAGGTGTTCTCCTACTAATCAAACGCAAAAACATCAAAATTTGCTCAGACAGGGCTCATTCCACCCACTGCCTGGGCGGCGGGGCGGTAGGGAGTTGGGCTACCGCTCGGCAGGCACTCCCACCATCAGCACCGAGTATACCCGGTGCCCCTCGGGCAGGGACCCAGCCGACGCTGAATGTCGGCGCTGTTCTGGGCGGCAGTACGGAAAGTAACCGCTCCAGCAGGTGCCCAGGCCGGATTCCACCAGCAGCTGCTCAGCCAGCAAGGTGGCGTCACCGTCGTCCTGGGGGTTGAGGGCCTCTGGGTGGTTGTGGCCGATGATAAGGCAGGGCGCGCCACAGGTCACCGGGTCAATGCCCCAGCTTCCGGGCCAGCCAGACCAGGTGCTTGTAGTTGCTCCACCGGCCCGGCCCATTCCAGTTCCAGCTGGTACGGCTCCTACCCGCGCCCCGGCCGTAGACCACCGTCCAGCGGTTGCGATGCTCGTTCTTCCCGCTGGGGCGTAGGCCCGCTCCATCCAGCGCCCGCTGGATGAGGGGCCTTGTCCGGTAATTCGTCCTTGAAAGTGGCGGATGGGCGGCGGCTCTGAATCAGCCACGCAGCAGCGGGCTGTCCGTACGGGATAGGTCTCCCCCTCCGACATACCGTGGTGACCACCGCATGGGCCGGGCAGGCGGCGGCGCAGTGGTAGCAGTCCATGGGGCCGCTCCGGGCGAGGCCAGTGCCGTCCTCTCCCCGGCGGAAAGATGCCCATGGAACAGGCGGTGATACAGGCGCCGCACTCACACAGCTTCTTCTTGTCAATCGTCATCATTACAGTCATGTCCCTCTTTCCGTCTGGGCCTGTTTTTTTCTTGTGATAATGCCTCTGACCAAAACCCGCAAGCACGAATCCAAACGCAAAAAGCCCCGGCTCCCAAGAGCCGGGGGCTTGACTTAGTCGACGTAGGGCAGCAGGGCCACGTGACGGGCGCGCTTCATGGCGTCGGTCAGCTGGCGCTGAGTGCAGCGCAGGTGCCGGTGGTACGGCGGGGCAGGATCTTGGGCGCTCGGACAGGTAGCGAGCTTGGCCCGCGTCCTTGTAGTCGATCTGCTCCACCTTGTCCACGCAGAAAGCGCATACCTTGCGGCGCTTACGGGTTTGCGGGCTTGTTATCCACCATGACGGCAGTCCTCGCTTTATATCCAAGATATAGGCCAGCCC
>VOFC01006534.1_pt1 | contig 14404 bp, 17 predicted proteins | sample 5384161 | NCBI WGS metagenome assembly VOFC01 (sample SAMN12384722, study PRJNA508395) | human gut metagenome | isolation source: healthy gut B | host: Homo sapiens | reverse complement strand
TGGCATTTAATGCCAGCAGACCTGTCTGAGATGAGAGATTTCCATAATTGTATTAGAAAGTTCATCAATCTTATTTACTGCCTTGGAGCCTTCTATTGCCTTATCAGACTTGTCTTTTACATTCTGATACATGTCCATGGTACGCTTACTTGCCTGCTCTGTCTTATTGCCAAGATTCTTGGCTCTCTCCATGACTTCCCCGGACTGTTCGGCTCCCTTGCCAGCCATATCTGCAATGGACTCTGCTTCCTGTCTCATGGTCTGTACATTCTCATTTACATTTACTGTGGTAGCTGCTGCTTCTTCCATACCTGCTGCCAGCTCCTGTGTAGTAGCAGAGTTATCTGTACACATGGAGTTAATCATATCGGATGTCTGTCTGAGACTATCCACGTTAGTTGTGATATCTGAGCTTGCTGTATTGATATCCTGTACCATCTTACGAAGGTTCGCACGCATATCATGTACTGCTCTTGCCATAAGACCTGTCTCATCACGGCGCTTACGCAGCTGCCCGCCATTTTCTGTCGGTGTGAAATCAAGCTGCGATGTCTTACCAATAATCTGTGTCATCTGCTGAATAGGTCTGCAGATGAATATGCTCATAATATATCCAATGATAACGGAAAGAACAAGCGTTCCTGCCGCAATGCCAAGCATGTACCGGATCATCCTGTTCAAAGGACTGACAATTTCTGATTTATCCGCTGTGATGACCACAATCATATTATTACTTGTCAGCGCATATCCTGCATACTTGACATCACCCTTATAATCATATTCCACAACTGCATCCTGCGGCTTCTTCCCTGCTGCAAGTTCTGATACTACGCCCTTGATTACAGTGTTCTCAACAGACTGTCCAATCTTATCAGCCGTGGGATGATACAGCATTGTACCATCTGCCGATACAAGATATGCATATGCAGAATCAATCCCTGCCATTTCAATACCTTTTCATAACAGCCGTATATTCATCATCATCCGCTATTTCCTCAGGTATATTGGAGATTGTCTGCGCCCCCTGTTCTGCTATACTCATAATATAATTTTCATTCGTATCCTCCAGAATACTTTTTACTTCGTTATTTGCACCAAGCACACTTCCTGCTAATGTAAAAATTGTGATGGCAATCACAAGCAAAATGATTTTGAACGAAATAGAATGAATAAAAACGACCTTTTTCTGTTTATTCATGACAGTTACCCTTTCATTTTCCATAATATAGTTAAAGCGTACAATTTACACACAAGTATTATAGCATGCCACATGTTTTTGAAAATATTATTTTTTAGTGCAATTGTTGCAGTTATTTATTTATTTTTTTCAAAATGTCGCTATTCTCCCATAAGTCCATCTTACTTCTGAGGCTGTCTTTTCCTATGAATATAGGGCGGTTCAAGAACCGCCCTGTCTATCAGTCGTACCTGAGGTACAATATTTCCATTTATTTCATAATAAGTAACTATTCAGAACTCTATTTGGCAGTTTCAAGATATTTCTCTACACTGGCAAGCTTTACGCATAATACAAATACTTCGCAGGCTTTCTTCAGGTCATCCGGTGTCGGATAAGAAGGTGCGATACGGATGCTTGTATCCTTAGGGTCGTTCTTATATGGATATGTACTTCCTGCCGGTGTCATGACAACGCCTGCTTCCTTACACAGGGCAACGACACGTTTTGCACATCCTTCAATCGTATCAAAAAGCAATGAAATATCCGCCCAGAGGTTTGATCCATGTACCAATCTCCAGTCCCCCCAGTTCACTCTCAAGCGTCTCAATGACAGCTTCGAACTTAGGGCGAAGAATTGCTGCATGCTTGTCCATATGTGCATATACACCCTGCGCATCCTTGAAGAATCTTACATGGCGAAGCTGATTGAGCTTATCGTGTCCGATTGTCTGAATTGTCATGGACTTCTTGATTTCTGCTGCATTTGCAGGTGATGTAATCAGCGCAGCTACACCGGAACCTGGGAAAGTTACCTTGGAAGTAGAACATAATTCATAATAAATATCAGGGTTGCCTGCCTTCTCGCATTCTGTTACGATATTTAAGATCTCTGCCTTATGATCAGGATATAAGTGATGAATTGCATATGCATTATCCCAGAAAATTCTAAAGTCAGGAGCTGCCGGTTTCAGGTTGGCAAATCTGCGTACTACTTCATCAGAATATACAACACCGCTTGGATTGGTGTACTTGGGTACATTCCAGATTCCCTTTACAGCCGAATCATTGTTCACATATTTCTCTACCAGATCCATATCAGGGGCCATCCTCATTAAGAGGAATATTAATCATCTCTATGCCAAAGCTTTCTGTAATGGCAAAGTGTCTGTCATAACCAGGTACAGGACATAAGAACTTGATCTTATCCTGCTTACACCATGGTGTATTGCCGCCGATTCCATGGAGCATGGCTCTGGCTACCAGGTCATACATTACATTTAAGCTGGAATTACCATATGCAATAATATGGTCTGTCGGTGCATCCATCAATTCAGAAAATAACTGCTTTGCTTCAGGTATACCGTCCAGTTCACCGTAATTTCTTACATCTATGCCCTTGGATGACTTGAAATCTGATGCAGAATTCAATACGTCAAGCATAGGTGCTGACAGATCAAGCTGGTCTGCTCCCGGCTTACCACGGGACATATCCAGTGAAATACCGGATGCCTTAATGGTATCGTATTTTGCCTGTAATTCTTTTTTTTTTGCAATGTTTCCAGCTCTGCCTTGCTTAAATTCTTGTACGCCTTCATAATTTTCTCCTCACTTTGCGCCATTTTATCTTCAAATGTTTTTGTCTTTGAGTGACGCACATTTGTCCTTATTACAAAAACTTTCTTATGCCATTATAATAACATCATTCCCAAATGTCAATTATTTATCATAATTATACAGCGATTTTGTTTATTTATGAAATATCTCCCGTGCAGTTTCTACCAGAATCAGCAATGTGACGGGACCCAGAAGAACTCCGCCTATTCCATAATATAACACGCCTGCGTATACAGCAATCAGCATAGCCACAGACGATACCTGAACGCCACTGCCCATAAGTCTTGGCTCCAGTACTTCCCTGATGCATACACAGATCAGATAAGTGATGCCCACAATCACTGCTCCCAATATATGCCCTTCTATTAATTGCATGACTGCTATCGGTACAAGCACAATTCCCGTTCCAATAAAAGGCAGCACATCCATGACACCAGCCAGTATTCCATAGAACCAGCCCTCATGTACGCCCGCTATAGACAGACCTGTCACGGCAGTTATACTGATACACAGCAATATAATGCCCTGTGTCCGTACAAAAAGTCTTCATCATGCTGCCTAACTTCTTACCGATTCTTAAAATAATAGCCAGAATCCTGTCCAGAGCAGGAGAAGCCGCTGCTGCATTCAGAAGTCCCTGCTGCCATCTGTCAATTTCTCTTGCAAATAATACAACGCATATAAAACTGACCAGCAGAAAAGTACATAATTTGCCAATGCCAATTACATACTGAATTGTCTTTGTAACCAGCGAACCACTCTGTACACCCATTGCCTTTGTAATATCATAGAATCGATTTTCCAGCCAGATATACAGTATGCCGTCCTTCAGACCCATATAGTTCTCGATCCGCCCACAGCAGCTCTGTACGAAATCTCCACATGCCTGTTCTACTCTGCCAAGATTTCCTATCAGAGTCTGCGCCTTGCTCATCATGAAAGTTCCAAGACCAACAAACACAAGGGCAATAACAAGCAGCAGAATGAACACAATACCCCCTGCCATGATTCCTCTGCCCTTCTTATCTGCCCTCCCCTTTCTGATAAAAGAGGCATGTAATGGAACAACCGTAATCAATGCCACCGCAAAAGGCAGAAAATACGGCAGTACATATTTCATAATCCATAGAATTATAATAGAAATCATTCCAAACAATATAATCTGTCCATAATCCTTACGCATAAAAAGAACCACACTTCCCTATATTCATAGAGTTAGTATGGTTTCTTTTGCTGATTTCTATTCGATTATAAGATTCCAAAGTGCTGCAGGATGATCTTTACACCCAGAAGAATCAGGATAATACCTCCTGCCAGTTCTGCTTTTGCCTTGTATTTGGTTCCAAATACATTACCGACCTTTACACCTGCCGCTGACAGACTGAATGTAATCACTCCGATGAAAAGTACCGCAGGAACGATCATGCTTCCGATCTCCATACAGGCAAAGGACACACCAACTGCAAAGGCATCAATACTTGTTGCAACTGCCAATACGAACATTTCCTTCACGCCAAGGGAAGCATCTGCCTCTTCTTCCTCTTCCTTGGATAAAGCTTCCTTGATCATATTTGCTCCGATCAAAGCCAGAAGCACAAATGCGATCCAGTCTGATACCGCATTTACAAATCTTGCAAAAAGTCGTACCGAGTAAATATCCAAGTGTCGGCATCAATGCCTGGAATCCACCAAACCATGCACCCACAATAACAGCCTGCTTAACTGTAAGCTTCTTCATTGCAAGTCCCTTGCAGATAGACACCGCAAAAGCATCCATTGACAGTCCTACTGCCAAAAGAAATAACGTTAATAAATCCATATTCTCTTTTTCCTCCATACTTGCGGCCACAGGTGCCACCCCCGACCTTTATCACACAGCCAAACTCTGAGGTATATCATAATTGGAACAAAAAGAAAGGGTACAGCCCTTACTAAGCTGTACCCTTGTATGATCTGTATGTTGACTTATCGCGCCCCTGTGCCTTACTGAACGCCAACTACTCCCTCACGAGTTATAACCCATATTATAAGGAAGGAAGCATATACTGTCAAGCTCTAATTCAATCCTGCTCTCTTCAACTGCTTACGGATAATCGGACCTGCTATCATTGCAATGATGATCTTAACAAGATCTCCTGGGATAAAAAGGTATTACACCTGCTGCAAGTGCAGCTGCAAATCCCATATGAGCGGTATATGCCAGCCATGCTGTTCCAAATACATAGCATACTGCTGTTCCAAGTACCATACCGATAAAATGCATATAAAGCTTCTTCTCCCACTTCTCAATAAAGAAGCCACAGATCAGCGCCATAAAGATAAAGCCGATCAGATATCCACCTGTAGGTCCAAAGAGCTTACCTGCACCGCCTGTAAATGCTGCAAATACAGGAAGTCCTATCAGTCCCAGTAATAAATAGATACAGTAGCTTATCGTTTCCTCTCTTCATACCCAGTACGTATATTGCAAAATAAACTGCCAGATTGGTCAAAGATATAGGAACCGGGCTTACCGGAATTGCCAGAGATAAAAGGTCCCTAAAATACATGTAACTGCTGCCATAACGCCGATCAGTGCCATTGTTTTTGTCTTATTGGCAGAAGAACCGGCTGTTTTTTACTTCTGTGTTTGTGCTCATAATCATGAAAACCTCCCATTGTAAATTTACCACACGACTAATAGTTTACAATGAGAGGTTTTAATTGTCAACCGTATTATTTTATAAAGGTTAACATTTCCTAATGTCCATATTTGTTTTTTACAAAAAGCTGTACTTCATAAGGCTTCAGATATTCTTCCCGTTCACCTTCAAGAAGCCTGTAGGTATCGTTCAGATGATATACCTTCTCTTCATTTGTATGGTTGATTACGAACAGCCATACCTGACCATCACTTTCCCTGGGCATCAGTTCTACACCATCCTGTGCCGTACCCAGCCTCTCCACATCACTTTCCTGTGTAAAGTACTCTACCAGTTCATCCATCAGTTCTGCACCAGGCTGTGTGCCTACATACCATGCCTTGCCCTGTCCATACGCATTCTCAGTCACTGCCGGAGTCTGCTTATAGAAGCTTGTGGTATATTCTGCGATCATCTTCGCATCTGTAAGGGTAATAATATCAGCCCATTTGGATACAGGATATTCCCTCTTACCAAAGAGCACCTGGCATTCCTTTGAGAAAAGACAGTCATACTCTGGAATCTCAATACCACACAGATCACCTAATCTGCCCGGTAATTCTCTGTCAGTCATACAGATATTGTTCGCATCCTTGACTCCTGCGCGCATATCCAGAACCAGATGTCCACCGGCTTCTACATAGTCTATATAATGCTGCTCCAGCTCCGGCGTCATAAGATACTGTAATGGTGCAATAACCAGCTTGTACTGTGACAGATCATCGCTGTCCTGTACAAAATCCACTGGAATCTTCTTATCATAAAATGCCTTGTAATATTTCTTCAAATGCTCTACATAGCGCAGATCCGGATGATTGGGCTGAATCTGGAAAGCATAATTTTGTCTGAAGGAATGTACAATGGCTACCTCTGGTTTCGGCATAGCACCTTCAAATTCGTCCATATGTGGCGCAAATGTATGAATCAGCTTCTTGGCTTCTTCATAGGTTCTGCCCGGTCTTCCACTGTGTCCCAGAATACCATGCCAATACTGCTCTGTACCCATCGCGCAGGCTCTCCAGCGGAAGAATACAACTGCATCTGCACCATGCGCTACAGACTGCATTGCCCATACTGACATCTGACCAGGATCCAGTGCTCTCGCCATGGTTCCCCAGCCGGCGATTCCTGCCTGCTGTTCCATAATCCAGAATGGTTTCTTCTTATAGCTTCTGACTACATCATGGCTGGCTGCAATATCGCTGTCCGGCTGATGAGGCTGCTCCTGCCAGTAACCCGCAGGATAATATCGTTGGATACAAAAATCTAGCAGCTCACCCAGATCGTAATAATTTACCTTATCATCAAAGCACATATAATTATGTGTGATAAAATGATTCGGACAATTCTCCCTGATAATATCTGCCTGCCATTTGGCAAAATCAACGATCAGATCAGAACAGAAGCATTTCCAGTCCAGCATGGCAGATGGATTCTCGCCTACTGCGGTAATCAATGGTGTACTGATCTGTGAAAAAAGTATTATAGCCCTGACTCCAGAATGCAGTACCCCACGCATCATTCAAAGTCTCAATGTCACCATATTTCTTCTCCAGCCACTGTTGAAAGCGTGCTTTACAGGAATCACACATACACAGATCCCCATGAGAATTACCCAGTTCATTATCAATCTGCCAGCCAATTACACCCGGATTATTGGCAAATCTTTTGTGACATATGTGTCACAAATCGTTTGATATGGGCACGATATGTCGGATTGGACTGACAGTCATGATGTCTGCCGCCAAAGTGTCTGACACGCCCCTGTGTATCAATTGGCTGTATCTCCGGATTCTTCTCAATGATCCACGCCGGAGGTGCTGCTGTTGGTGTACCAAGAATTGTCTTGATTCCATGCTTGTCCAGAAGTGCTATCGCTTCCTCAAGCCATTCAAAATGGAACTCGCCTTCTCTCGGTTCCATCTTAAACCATGAGAACTCTGCCATTCTCACAACCTGAACACCCATCTCCTGCATTAATTCAGTATCTGTCTCCCATCTTTCTCTTGGCCAGTGCTCCGGATAATAATCCACCCCAAAATGAATTCCCATAATCATACCTGCCTTTTTATTATTATAATCTTTTTACAAGATTCTCTACTAATTTTGCTGAATGTGCTGCTGCTGCGCGTTCAAATTCAGGATAATCCATATGTGCGCTTCCATCTGCCTTGTCAGAGATAGCACGAATTACCACATAAGGAATTTCGTTCAGGAAAGCTGCGTGTGCAATGGCTGCGCCTTCCATCTCTGTGCAGAAACCATCGAAAAGGTCAATGAGCTTATTCTTGATCTCTTCCCTGAAATAAACTGATCTCCACTGAGAACTCTGCCCTCATATACGTTGATATCAGGATTTACTTCCCTGCATACTCAATTGCTGCCTCTACCAGCTGTCTGTCAGCCTTGAAGAAGGACTCCTTCATCTGAGGGATAATACCCTGCTTATAACCAAGTGCTGTAACATCCATATCATGCTCACACGCATCTGTAGATACTACAATGTCGCCAATATTGATCTCTGCACGAAGAGAACCTGCTACACCTGTATTGATGACTGCATCTACCTGAAACAGGTCTGCAAGTATCTGTACACAGATTCCCGCATTGACTTTACCGATACCACACTGCACAATGACAACGTCCTTGCCTCTTAATGTACCTTCATAGAACTTCATGGAAGCCTTCTCTACGATATTCTTCACATCCATTTGTTCCTTGAGAGCTTCTACCTCCAGCTCCATTGCGCCAATAATTCCTATTTTCTTCATTCTTATGTTCTTACCTTTCTCCTTGATTACACTCTATTCTTATTCAGGATATACCAGTCTGTCCGGTTTGATATCATACAGTACGTTATCCAGATAACGCTTCGCCAGATAATTAGCCATACCCAGATTCATATCCAGATAGTTACCACAGTCCTTAGGTGCTGCTCCCGGTACTTCTCCCTTGAAATCTCTGATAAATTCATACATCTCAACCATTAATGGAATGATATCCTTTGACTCATAATCCCCTGCCAGTAACAGATAAAAGCCTGTACGGCAGCCCATCGGTCCTCTAAAGTAAATCGTCCTGGAACCATATTCTGCATGATTTCTTAAAAAAGTCGCAGCCAGATGCTCAATTGTATGCATCTCTGCTGTGTTCATGACCGGCTCTTCATTCGGAGAAGTCATTCTCAGGTCAAACGTAGTGATCGTATTCTCCCCCTACCTTGTCTTTTTCTTGATACATAGACACCCGGTTGTAACTTAATGTGATCAATTGTAAAAGCTTGCTATCTTTTCCATCTTCATACCCATCCTTTCTAATCTTTCTTTATGCAGTCCGTAATACTGCCATTTGTTTATGATAAATTACCTTGAAATAAATCATTTCCACGATTGCTGTGATGCTCCAGGAGAATACATACAACAGATACAGTGATGGTATTGTCTTAAAGTAGGCAAATATCGTATATACCCAGATAATTCTGAATACGCAGGAACCCATAATGACAATGATTGTTGGAACCACGCTCTTGCCAAGACCTCTGGAGGCTGCAATGGTGGCATCCATAAAAGCTGAGATACAATAGCTGAATCCCATGATTCCCAGTCTCTTCATACCGGCATCCACTACTGCCTGTTCTGTTGTAAACAATGACAGGAACTGCGTACCGAATATTTCAAGCGTCACTCCGATTACCAGACCAATGCCAAAGGAGTATGCCAGACTCACAAAGTAACTGTTACGTACTCTTTCCTTATTACCTGCGCCATAATTCTGTCCTATGAAACTGCTGCATGCTGTATAGAAAGCAGCCATCACATCATATACCAGTCCATCTGCATTGGCTGCCGCAGAATTACCGGCTACCATCGTTGCATCGAAGCTGTTCACACCAAACTGGATGAACAGGTTGGCAACCTGAAATATAGCATACTGAATCGCTGACGGCACACCGATACTGAGAATCATACCCGCCTTCTGGCTATTCGGCTTAAGCATCGGCAACTTCAGTCCATATACCTCTTTTGTCATAAAAAGTGCACGCAGGATCAATATGGCTGAAGTATACTGCGAAATGATACTTGCCAGCGCCACACCTGCTACATCCAGCTTACATACGATAACGAAGAACAGATTCAATATAATATTGATGACTCCTGCTGTTGCCAGATAATATAGAGGCTTCTTCGTATTACCTACAGCGCTGAATACTGCATTACCAAAGTTATAGATTGCAAGTGCAGGCATACCCAGAAAATAAATCCTCAGATACAGTGCCGCACCCTCTATCAGTTCATCCTTCGTGTGCAACAGTTCCAGAATCCCATTTGCAAAGAGCAGGCCCAGTACCATAATGAGAATTCCTGTCAAAAGACAGATGGTTGAATGGATTTACACCAAGTACATATCCACTCACACCACATGCAAACTCAAATGTGTAGAACAGCTCGCCAAGTGTGAACTCGTCAATTCTGTCTATATCGATCTGGATGATAGGTATTCCGCCATCTGCATGTGCAAGGATGGTTCCGTTCATTGCACTCTTATTTGCGAAGTCAACAGTCTTACCTGCAAGGTAGTTAAGTCCGTCAAGATCTGAGTCCTCAGCCTCCATAACGATCTCGCATGTTGGGTTCTTAACATTGATAACAGTCTCAAAGTGGTTCTGTGAACCCTGCTGGATGAACTGTCCAAGTGAGTGAAGATCTGTTGTGAAGTCTGTAGCTGTTGGGAATAAGCCCTTGCCATCCTTACCCTCACTCTCTCCGTATAACTGCTTCCACCACTCTGATACATAGTGGAGTGCAGGCTCGAAGTTAGCTAAGATCTCTATTGACTTACCCTTGTTGTATAAGATATTTCTTACTGCTGCATACTTCATTGCGTCTGACTCGTCAAAGTCCTGTGCAAGGCAATCCTCTCTTGCTGAAGCAGCACCTTCCATAAGCTTATCAATATCTGCTCCGCTGACTGCGATAGGAAGAAGACCTACTGCTGTCAATACAGAGAAACGTCCTCCGACATCATCAGGAACTACAAATGTCTCATAGCCTTCCTCTGTTGCAAGAGTCTTTAATGCTCCCTTTGCCTTATCGGTAGTTGCATATATTCTCTTGGCAGCCTCTTCCTTGCCATACTTCTCAACAAGCTTCTTCTTGAAGATTCTTGCTGCGATACCAGGCTCTGTTGTTGTACCTGACTTTGAGATGATGTTGATAGAGAAGTCTCTGTCGCCGATCACCTGAAGAAGGTGAGCCATGTATGTGCTGCTGATATTGCTTCCTGCATAATAGATCTCAGGAGTCTTTCTGATCTCCTTGCTTACTGAGTTATAAAAGCTATGTCTTAAAGCTTCGATAGCTGCTCTTGCGCCAAGGTATGAACCACCGATACCGATTACTACCAATACATCTGAATCAGCCTGGATCTTAGCTGCAGCCTTTTGATTCTCAATAGGATAAGCCCATGAATCGTTCGACAAATTATGTTGTTTCCGCATAATTATACGTTATTGGTTCTGATTTCTTTTTCATACGACAAAATATATGACGAAATTTGTGTGATTCTCTTTTCTCAAAATTAGATTTCTGCTATAATCCTTGTTAGTATTTGGGATTACTGTGCTGAGATTTTCATGAATTGCAGTATGCACAGTTACGTATTATATAGTTAGGAGGCATTATTTTATGCAGTACAAAACAAGCGGTACCTGTTCTACCATGATCGATCTTGAGGTAGACGGCGATATTATTAAATCTGTAGCTTTTACAGGCGGTTGCAATGGTAATCTGAAAGGAATCTGCAGTCTGGTCCGTGGAATGAAGGTAGATGACGCAATCGAGAAATTACAGGGTATTAAATGCGGATTTAAAAATACCTCATGTCCAGATCAGCTAGCAAAGGCTTTAATTCAAATCAAAAATTCTTAATTGGAGGCTTCCATGAAACGAATTGTGTTCACCGGTGGTGGCACTGCCGGACATGTCACACCAAATATTGCCCTTTTTCCAAGATTAAAGGAATTAGGTTATGACATACAGTATATTGGTTCTTATGATGGTATTGAGAAGAAGCTGATAGCCGACTACGGCATTCCTTATTATGGGATTGCCACAGGTAAGCTGCGCCGCTACTTTGATCCCAAGAACTTCAGTGATCCTTTCCGTGTATTAAAAGGATTTGCAGAAGCTCACAAAATATTAAAGGAACTGAAGCCGGATGTGGTATTCAGTAAGGGCGGATTTGTCAGCGTTCCTGTTGTAAGGGCTGCTGCCACTCTTAAAATTCCCTGCATCATACATGAGTCAGATATGACACCGGGACTTGCCAATAAGCTGTGCATTCCTGTGGCAGCTAAAGTCTGTTGTAATTTTCCGGGAGACCATGAAGGATCTGCCTGCTGATAAAGCAGTCCTTACCGGTTCCCCAATCCGTACCGAATTGGCAAAGGCAATAAATTCAGAGCTTTGGAGATGTGTCACTTCTCAGATGGAAAGCCTGTCATCATGGTCATTGGCGGCAGTCTTGGTGCATCTGGAGTCAATAAGCTGGTAAGAGAAGCTCTTCCTCAGCTTCTGGAAGACTTTCAGGTAGTTCATATCTGTGGTAAAGATAAGGTAGACAATCTCTTGCTTAACACAAAGGGATATGTGCAATTCGAATATGTCAAGGAAGATCTGAAGGATCTCTTTGCCATGGCAGATGTGGTGATCTCCCGTGCCGGAGCAAATGCGATCTGTGAATTACTGGCTCTTAGGAAGCCCAGTCTGTTAATTCCTCTTCCCGCAGCCAGCAGCCGTGGCGACCAGATCTTAAATGCCAGAAGCTTTGAAGAACAGGGCTTCTCCATGGTGGCAAACGAGGATGATCTGACCGCCTTTTCTCTGGTTGAGAAAGTACATGAGCTGTACTTTAACAGACATTCCTATATTGATGCCATGCAGAACTGCGGACAACGCAATTCTATCGACACAATTGTTGAATTAATTGAAAATGCGGCAAATAAATAAAAAGACAGCAGAGGTCTCAATTATGATATTGACAAACCTCTGCTGTTTTCTATTATTCTGTAATCTGTTTTCTGATTTCTTCCAGTTCATCCTGGGTTACTTCTGTCGGTTTCCACAGGATATGCTGATTGTCTCCTTCATATCTTGGAATCAGATGCATATGGAAATGAAATACCGTCTGTCCTGCTACTTCATTGTTATTCTGTACCAGATTGAATCCGTCACATCCAAGCTTCTCTGTCATCTGTGCTGCCATTTTCTTGGCAAGCTTCATAACATCGGCTGCTGTCGCATCCGGTAATTCATATAGATTCTTATAATGGGACTTGGGCAGGATCAATGCATGTCCCTTTGTCGCCGGTCCAAGATCCAGAATTACACGAAACTGCTCATCCTCGTATAAGGTCTTGGAGGGAATCTCTCCATTTGCAATTTTGCAGAAAATACAATTCTCGTCTGTCATACTAATTACCATGCCTTTCCGTAACCTGCAAACTTTGGGCCGCAGGCACAAAGTTGCGTGTGAAAAATTCTTTTTTCACACTGCCATTCTTTATTGATTGCTGAAATCATATATGATATCAAGGGTACGAAGTACTCTGAAATCTCCTCTCATCTTCATGGAACCTGCCATGAATGCCCTTTGGAAGGTCATTCTTCCCTGTATGATCTCATTCATGACATCAGAAGCTATCTGCAGCTCCACATCTGCCTGTTCACAGGTTCCATAATAGCATTCCATCTGTGCATTATCTACCTTAATGACCAATGGCTTAGAGGTCTCCGGGATATTGAACCGGTATACTGCCCTGAAGCCTGCCTGTGGACAGAAATGCGACTTGAGTTCTTCCAGAAAAGGCGTATTGCCCTGAGTTCCTTTCTCTTCCATCAAATCCTTGAACATACTGGCAAGCTCCTGGATGTCTTCCTTCTGCTTCTGCACATAGACGTCATTGGAAGCCAGCTCTGAAAGCTGCTCTGCTTCCTGCGGTGTCAGATTAAGGCTCTGCGTAAAGGAAACCTTCTGCTTTACAGCCTGGTTGGAGCAAGGTAATACTGCTACATGTTGATTAATGGTCCGATACAGGTCCTCTGCCTTCTTCTCAATCAGACGGGTGTATTCCATGTTCTGCTCCAGTAAAGCCACATCCGCAATATATCCACTGATACCAGTGCATGGAAGTCCTCCCAGTATCTCCCACGCTACCGTAAGATTCATCATTGCCTCACGTTCCCCATACGTGGTTGACATAACAATGGGACACATATAGATGCGGGATATCTTCTCCTTATCACCGTAGAGCCAGCAGGAATCCAGGAACTGCTGCATCCATCCACCTATGCCATACCATTCTACTGTGGTTTGCCAGAATAATGCCGTCTGCATCCTTGAGTGTCTGTGGCAAGGTCACGATATTGTTCTTATATTCATAAAGGTCATATCGCTCCATCGTCACGTTAAGTTCTGACAACACCTCCTGTATTTTATTCAAAACATGCAGTGTAGGATCTCCAATCAATCCTCTGCCGCCATAGTAAATATTAATCTTCACTCAGTTTCACCCTTGCACCTTTCCCATAGTTATCTGATTCTTTTGTACCTTCTGCGTGTAATACAATAAAAAGACAGCCATGACTGCAAATCCTGTTATAAAACCGCCTAAATGAGCCATATTGTTGGTTGTCTCGGACTGGGTCCCGGAATAGAAAAAGATACACGATTGCAAATATCATTCTGCGAAATGAAATCTGTCCATAGGTTCCATTATTTTTACAGATCAGCAATAACAACGCACCAATCAGTCCAAATACAGCACCACTGGCTCCTATGGTAGAACAGAACTGCCCTATAGCCAGTTCATGCCCCATGGACAGCAGATTGCCCCCGATGCCTGCCAGCATATAAATGGCAAAGAATCTGC
>VOFC01007130.1_pt1 | contig 14407 bp, 24 predicted proteins | sample 5384161 | NCBI WGS metagenome assembly VOFC01 (sample SAMN12384722, study PRJNA508395) | human gut metagenome | isolation source: healthy gut B | host: Homo sapiens | reverse complement strand
GGATTTGTTTCGCTCAGTGAAGTTTCATCGGCATCATCCGCGCATTCACCGCTGTTCTCGGGCTCTGCCGCGGCGGGTGCGTATTTTTCCGCATATCGTGCTTCAACCGCCGTTTCGAAATTCAATTCGGCAAGGGATTCCATTATCTGCGCATATTTCCGTGCCTGTTCCGAAGCGCAAGCCTTTTTTCGCTCAGTGAAAAGTTCAGCTCGTCCACCTGCGCCTGTTTTCGTCAACCGCAGCCTGTGCTTCGTCCATCATCGTTTCGGCATCGGCTTTTGCGCCTGCGATCAACTCCGTTGCCTCGTCAAGGGCGGTGTCCGTAACCTGCTGTGCATCCTTCTGTGCGGCATCGCGAATGCCGGCGGCATCCCGTTTTGCATCCGCAATCAGCTGAGCCGCTTCTTTTTTGCGCTTTCAAATGCCGCCTGCGCTTTGTTCAGAATATCCGTTTTGCGCTGCTTCGCTTCGGCATCGATTCTGTCCGCATTTGCATTTGCTTTTTAATATGCGTTCACGCGTGTTATGCGCTTCGGTAAGAGCGTTCACAATTGCTTCCTGACGCAGCCTGAAATCGTCCAAGCGGCGTTTGGCGTTGCTCAAATCGAGCTGTGCGCCGTTCAATTCGTTTCTGAACCTGTCGCGTTCGCCGACGGTTTTTTTGCAAGCTCGCTTTTAACGTTTTCAATTTCAACACCCGCCGCCGCAAGCTGTGCGCGCAGCGCATCGTTTTCCTGCGCAAGTTGGGTGAGCTGCTGCTCCATCGCCTTTGTTTTTTTGCTCATCATTGTGTAGCCCTCCGTTATTATTTCTGTCTCCGTTCGCTTCCGAACGGATAAAACAGCGCAACTCAGCTGAAAAGTCCTTAGAATCCTTTCAAATGAATGAAGTCTGCCCGTTTGAATCCTGCGGCGGAGCATAGCCCATGTGCGAATACCCCCGCCGGAAGCAATACCCGCCCGCGCGGCGTACGCGCAATGAAACCGAGCCTCAGCAGATACGGTTCGTAAACATCCTCAATCGTGGAAGCATCTTCGCCGGTTGCCGCCGCAATTGTATCCAATCCGACAGGTCTTCCGCCGAATTTCACAATCATTGCCGTCAGCATATTTCTGTCAACAGCGTCAAGCCCGAGTTCGTCTATCGCAAGCATATCAAGCCCGTTTTTGCCGTTTCAAGGTCAATAATACCGTTTGCGCGAACCTGTGCAAAGTCGCGAACACGCCGCAAAAGCCTGTTTGCGATTCGCGGAGTTCCTCTTGAACGCGATGCAATTTCGTGCGCCGTCCTCCGTTATTTCAATATCGAGTACCTGCCCGCGCTGCGAACAACGATTTCTTTCAAATCCTCAGGCGTGTAAAGCCAAGCTGTTCCTTTATTCCGAATCTGTCGCGAAGCGGCGCGGTCAAAAGCCCCATTCGCGTTGTTGCACCCACAAGGGTGAATTTCGGCAGTTCAAGCCGCAGCGACCTGGCGGACGGTCCCTTGCCGATAATTATGTCGTATGCAAAATCCTCCATTGCGGGGTAAAGAATCTCCTCAACGTTTGCATTCAATCGGTGAATCTCGTCAATAAAGCACATCGCCTTCGGCAAGGTTTGAAAGCAATGCCGCAAGATCCCCGCATGAGTTATTGCGGGGCCGCTCGTGATGCGCAGATTGCCGCCCATCTCGTTTGCGATTATTGCCGCAAGCGTCGTTTTTCCAAGACCCGGCGGGCCGTAAAGCAGGGTGTGATCCAACGCCTCCGCGCAGTTTTGCGGGCATGGATATAAACTCCGATATGTTCCTTAACATTGCCCTGCCCGATGTATTCCGCAAGAAAACGCGGGCGCAGACTGAATTCGCAGTTTTCATCCTCCGCAAGCATTGATGAAGTTATGAGCCTGTCGTCATCCATTTTAAATCCCGTCACTCCGTTAAATCCGACTTCCGCAAAAGCATCCGTCAAATCTTTTGTGTTCCGCAGCGGACCCGCTTTTTTCGGTGAATCTTCCGCTTCGGCGTGAAAAATTTATTTAGTCGTTGCACGCAATGCCTGCATTATCATATCCTCAACGCGATCGCAATCCGGGACGGATGCCACCGCCCTGCCCGCACTTGCACCGTCATACCGAGCGCAACTTCAAGCTGCAACCGCTTCGGCACGCATTCCGTTATCCTGCGCCGTGTTTGCGGCACCCCTGCGGAAGCAGCCGCCGTTTCCCGCCGCATCGACCTTTTCCCTTCAGTTCAAGAATCACACGCGCCGCCGTTTTTTGCCCATGCCGGCAACTCCGTCAAAAGCAGCCGTGTTATCGGTCAGCACCGCAAGCGCAACATCCGACGGAGTCAGCACCGACAGCACCGCAAGTGCAACCTTCGGACCGATTCGCGAAACGCTTATGAGCTTTTCGGAACATTGCCCGTTCCTCTGCATCAAAAAATCCGTACAGCGCGACGCTGTCCTGAGAAAAAGATGAAAATGCACAAACAGCTTTGCGGTTTGCCCTCGCACAGTCTTTTCAGCGTCATTTTTGCTGCAAACAAGCTCATACCCGACACCCGCCGCCTCGATAACGACTCTGTCGGCATAAATTTTCTTCTACGTTTCCTTTATATGTGCGTACATATTTTGCTCCCTGCAAAAAACGTCAGTTATTTGATGCGGAATTGTTCAACCATCGGTCCGAGCGCGTTCGCATGGCAGAGTGCCGCGCCGAGCGCATCGGCGGCATCATCGGGCTTCGGTATCTTTTGCAGTTTTAAAAGAAGCTTGACCATTGTCTGCATTTGCAGCTTGTCCGCATGACCGTCCCCGGTGACGCTTTGCTTAATCTGCATCGGGGTATATTCATAGAGCGGGAGTCCCGCCTGCTGGGCGGCCGTTATTGCAACGCCCTTGCCGCCGCAACCTGCAATGCCGTTGTTGTGTTGCGATAGAAAAAAAAGCTCCTCAAACGCAACATGATCGGGGCGATAACGTTCAAGCAGGAGTTTTGTGCCCGCATAGAGCCGCTCCAACCTCTCAGGAAAGGTCATTTTCGGAGTTGTTTCAACAACCCCGTAATCAATAACGCGAATCTTGCCGCGTTCGGCTTCAACCGCACCGTAACCGAGTATCGCATACCCGGGATCAATGCCCAAAATAATCATTAACCGTCACCCGAAATATCTGTTGTTCCCGAGGAAACCGTTTATATAAGCCCTCTTTCCGCACAGTACTGCCTTTCCATTATAATAATACCACTTTTTCCGCAAAAACCACAATACCCGCATGTGCGGAAATACGCACGGGTGAAACAAATCCGCTGTTTACTTCCCGTTCTTTCGGGAGTATAATTATTTCTGCCGAAACAGGCATGGGGTTTATGTCCCGTTTCCGAAACGGATTTTCTGTTTCCGTTATTATTCAACCGCGAGGTATTTCCGCAATGGATAAAGATATTCTTAAAACTGCCGTCGTACTTCGGCATCGGCTTCACCGCTGCGCGGAGCTTTCCGGGCAGGAAAAACAAACAAAAGCAACGCTCATTGATTTTCTCCGCACGCACACTTCGCTTGAGCTGCATGATATGGGTGCATGGTTCTATGCCGTGTACAAGGCTCCTTTGAATGTCCGAACGGAGTCCGTCCCGACACGCCGAATTGCATTCCGTGCGGATTTTGACGCGCTTCCGATCGAGGATGACCCCGCGCTCCCCTATGCTTCCGAAAACCGCGGCGTTGCGCATAAATGCGGACACGACGGCCACAGCGCCGCGCTTTGCGCACTTGCAGCGGAAATTGACCGCCATGGCTGCCGCAGCGATATTCTCTCTTTCTTTTCCAACATGCGGAGGAGACAGGCTGCGGTGCTCCCGTCTGCCAAAAAGATGATAACGGATGAAAAAACCGGACATTATTTTCGGCTGGCACAATATGCCGGGATTTCCCGCAGGTTCGGTCGCGGTGCACGACGGCACGGCAGCATTTGCCTCGCGCGGGCTTGTGCTGAGCTTTTTCGGAAAAAGCTCACACGCTTCTCAACCCGAAAACGGGCATAATCCCGCCCGTGCAATATCAAAGCTGATAATTGATATTCCCGAACTGACCGCAAGGGAGGATCATCGCGGCATTGTTATGGCAACGGTCGTTTGCGTGCGCATAGGCGAGGAAGCTTTCGGCACGAATGCGGGCTTCGGGCAGCTCATGCTGACAATACGCGCCGAATTTGAATCCGAGCTGGATGCACTGGATGCCGAAATATGCGCGCGGGCCCGCGCATATGCACGGCAGGATGGCATAACAAATGTTGAAGTTCAATATCGCGACTCCTTTCCGGAAACGCGCAACACACCCGATGCCGTTGCCGCCGTCCGCAAAGCGCGGCTTGAATGCGGACTTCCGGAAGCACACTGGGATGAGCCGTTCAGAAGTTCCGAAGATTTCGGCTGCTACACAAAAAGCTCACAAGCGGCGCATTGTTCTATATCGGATGCGGCACCGTCATGCAAAGCTCCATACTCGCGAATATGATTTTAACGATGAAATAATCGAGCCCGCCGTTGACATGATGTTCCGATTGGCTCAGGACGCATAAAAACACCACGGGTTTAAAATTGTTCGGGATTCAATTATAAAAAAACAAACAACCGGCGGCTCCGCAGTTTGGATACCGCCGGTTGTTTTTTGCTTATCAGGTCAATACGGTTATTCGGCAGTTAAGCCGCCGCATATTCCCCGTTTTTATTCGTCTATCTGACGAATTACGTCAATGACCGTGTTGTCGCGATACATTGCAACGCCGACGATTCGTTCCTTGTAGCGAATCGGTTCCGGAACACCGACAAGCTCCTCCGCCTTTTTTTGCAGGGCATGAATATCAAACACATGAAGGCCGAATTTTTCAAGTTTTTCCTTCAAATCCGGGCGATTCGGGTTCACTGCAATGCCCCTGTCCGTAACGAGGACATCAATAACGCTGCCCGGAGTGACGACCGTGCCGACATGCTCAACAACCGTCGGAATTCTGCCGCGCACAAGGGGTGCAACAATAACAGCAAGGCTCGCGCTCTCCGCCGTGTCGGGATGCCCCTCCGATCGCCCCGCGAATCACGCCGTCGGAACCTGTGAGAACATTCACGTTGAAATCAGTGTCAATTTCAAGCGCGGAAAGAATAACAAAAAATCCAGCTGTTCCGCTGCCGTTGCAACCAGATGGCTTGCATAATACGTTGCGCTTATCTGATGATGAAAATGGTTGTTCTTCAGCGATTTTGCTGCATCAAGGTCAAACGACTGAACATCAAGAATGCGATCTATCAGCCCTTCTTCATGCATTGCCGTGATCTGCCCCGTGATTCCGCCGAGAGCGAAACGACAGCGAATGCCCTTATCCAGCATTTTTGGCGGATGAATCGCGCCGTTGCAAGCGATGCACCGCCGGAACCCATCTGCATTGAAAAGCCGTCGTAAAGATAACCCGCCGCTTCAACAACATTTGCAGCCGTTTTTGCGATCAGCAGCTCCTTGGGATCCTTTGTGTACCGCGTTGCGCCGCTCATGATGCCCTTTGGGATCGCCGATATCGTCAACACGAACAACGTAATCAACATCGTGTTCCGAATTGCCCACGGTGCATTGGGATAGGAAACGATGTTGTTAGTTATGATAATAACCTTATCCGCAAACTCCGCATCCGTTCTTGCATAACCCAACGACCCGCATGAAATGCCGTCGTCATCATCCCTGCTGTACCCGTTTGCGTTGCCGTAGGGATCGCACGAGGGCGCACCCAAAAAGCAACATCAATGTGCAGCTCACCCGAACGAATTGCGGATGCCCTTCCGCCATGGGAACGGAAAAACAACCGGAAAATCCATCAACCCGCGTGAAATCTGCTCCGCAAGTTCTCCGCGCAGACCGGAAGTTTCAATGTGAGTGATAAGTCCGGAGCGGATGTGTTCAATCAGCGGCGCATGAACAGCCGAAAGCGACGACGCCGCAAGCGTCAGGTTTTGAACCCCATCTCCGCAAGTTTATCAAGAACATTGTTAATGATATGGTCACCGTTGCGGAAATGGTGATGAAAACTTATCGTCATCCCGTCGCGAAGTCCGGATTTTTTATTGCCTCCTCAAGGGGAAGGAACTATCTTTGTTGCAATCCTTGCAGCGCTGCTGAAAAGTTTCGGTATTTTTGCTGCGTGCGCCGTTGAAACTTCCGTTGTTCGCAATTTCGTTTATATGCGGAATTTTGTTGATATCAAAGTTCATTTCTGTCAATCCTCCACTTCATCGATTCTGCGTCCCGCCTCATACAGGTCAAGCAGCCGCTGAGCGCGAATGACAACGGGTTTGTCTATCATCTTACCCTTAAGGCTTGCAACGCCGCTGCCGCGTGCGTTCGCCTCCGCAATCGCATCCATTATTGCGCGCGCCTTGTTAAGATCCTTTTTCGCTCGGCATAAAGACCTTTGTGCAGCGGCTCAATCTGGCGCGGGTTGATAATGGATTTGCCGTCAAATCCCAGTTTTTTTTGATTATCGTTGCTTCCGCAACGAAGCCTTCTTCGTTGTTCACGTCGGAATAAACCGTGTCCAGCGCGGCAATGCCCGCTGCCCTTGCCGCGTTGAGGATCATGCAGCGGGCGAACAGCAGCTCGATGCCGTCCGAACGGGTGGTCTTGAGGTCGGTGACATAGTCCTCCGCACCGAGAGCAATTCCGATAAGGCGATCGCTCGCTTTTGCAATTGCCGCCGCATTCAGCACGCCGTTTGCAGACTCAATAGCCGCCATCATGCCCGTTGTGCCGACGGGAATGCCCGCTTCCTTTTCAATGCGCTCAATCTCGCGTTCGCAGTCGATAACATCCTGTGCGCTGTCCGTCTTCGGCAGGCGAACGACCTGCACGCCGGCGCGGACAACGGCCTCAAGGTCCGCAACCCCGAGTCCGCTTGAAGGTCATTGATGCGGACAACCGTTTCCTTGCTTCCGAAGTCCAACGTTTTCAGCGCGTTGTAAACAAGCAGTCTTGCCGCATCCTTTTCGGTGTAGGCAACGGAATCCTCAAGGTCAAACATGATGCTGTCCGCACCGTAAATATTCGCATCACGTATCATGCCGGGGTTGTTGCCCGGAATGAACATCATGCTTCTTCTTAAACGATCTTTAATGTACATTTTTCTTATATCCGCTTTTTGCGGCGGCTTTATTCCGCATCAAAATATTAAATGTTTCGATACTCTGTTCCAAAAGCATCCTTCCTCCCAAGGATAAATCCGTTTAAACTTCCCAGCGGTAATCGCTGCGCTGAGCCGCACGGTAAATTGCGGCAACGGTGCGGGGGCGCGAACGGTGCAATCCAACGCACCTTTATCCACTGCCTCCACTTTGCATTTTGAACATCGTATTCCTGAAGCGTGTCAAGAATAACTTTGCGTATCTGTTTGCCGAATTGCTGCATAACGCTGCTCGTGAGCTCAAGCTCGATCCCGCCCTCTGTGCGCGGCTCAAGCATTATAATTATGTCACTGGATTCCATCGTTCCGGCGGTGCTGTTAGTTTTAAGTTCCATTGTTTGTGATTGCCTCCTGCGAATTCATTTTCGACAGTTTTCAAATCTTTTTTTTCATCGCGGGGCGGGCTGATATTTTCGGCCTGCCCCGATTCATATCCGAATTTTATTCGTAAAAACTTTCTCAGGCTGCTCAGGCAAGAGTCCTTTCAAGGTTTTCTCGGATGGCAGCAATAAACTTCGCGCTCGTGACGGCCTTCACGGAAGCGGGGTCATCCACAAGCCCGACAAGGTCCTTTTGTCATGATTCCGCTGTTAAGCGCTTCAACGCAGGCTGCTTCAAGCTTTGTCCCGCGAAAGTTTGCAGCTCCGTAATGCCGTCAAGCTGTCCGCGTTTTTTGAGCGCACCCGTCCATGCATAAATGGTTGCCATCGGGTTTGTTGAAGTTTCTTCGCCCTTAAGGTGACGGTAATAGTGCTTTGTGACTGTTCCGTGCGCTGCTTCGTATTCGGTTGTGCCGTCCGGAGAGACAAGCACGGAAGTCATCATTGCAAGCGAACCGAATGCGGTCGATACCATGTCGCTCATAACATCGCCGTCATAGTTTTTGCACGCCCAGATGAATCCGCCTTCGCTGCGGATAACGCGGGGCAACGGCATCATCAATCAGCGTATAGAAATATGTCAGTCCGAGTTTTTCAAATTCGGCACGATAATTGTTCTCAATTCTTCTTCAAACACGCGTTTGAACTCGCCGTCGTAAATCTTTTGCAATCGTGTCCTTTGTTGAGAACCACAAATCCTGTTTTGTGTCAATTGCATATTTAAAAGCAAGCCTTTGCAAACGAGCGGATGCTCTTTTTTTCTTGTTGTGCGCACCCTGCCACACCGCCGGACCGTCAACCTTTGCACGGTGAGCGTTTTGCGTTCCGCTTTCGCCGACAAAAGTCATTGTGCAGGTGCCGGGTTCGGTCGTGTACATGTCAACGCTTTTATAAACATCACCGTAGGCATGACGGGCAATGGTAATGGGCTTTTTCCAGTTTTTTAACAACGGGATGAATGGAATCGATGAGTATCGGTGCGCGGAAAACCGTTCCGTCGAGAATTGAACGAATTGTTCCGTTCGGGCTTTTCCACATTTCGGTAAGCTGCGGATACTCCTTCATGCGCTGTGCGTTCGGGGTTATTGTTGCGCATTTGACTGCAACGCCGTATTTGCGGGTTGCGTTCGCAGCGTCAACGGTCACTTTGTCCTGAGTTTCGTTGCGGTGCAGCAGGCCAAGATCGTAATACTCCGTTTTAAGGTCAATAAAAGGCAGAATCAGCTGTCTTTTATCATGCCCCAAAAGCACGCGTCATTTCGTCCCCGTCCATTTCGACTATCGGGGTTGTCATCTTAATCTTTTCCATCGGTATTTCCTTCCATGTTCAAATTTGTATTAATATTGTTCGAAGCGGTGCGTTTCCGGAATCGTTCACGGAAACGCCCGCCGGTTGCTTTCGGTTCTTATCCCGCTCTTTTGCTTATTCCGCTCTTGCCGCATAATAGTTCATCAGGCATCCGTCAAGGATAATCTCCTTTTCATCCGGAGTAAGCCCTCTGAGGTGAAGCATGATATCGCACACATCACCGTTCTGCCTTATGACTTTTGCGGGAATGTTTTCTGTGCCGTTTTCAACCGCTGCGCGGATGCCGGGCACGAAAACGCAGTCGCCGGGTTCATAGTTGAATTCAGTTCCGTCGTCAATGGTAAACGGCAAAATGCCCCAGTTGATGCAGTTGCTGCGGTAGCGTTTCGTTGCATATTCATAGCAGATATTTGCGAAACCTCCCAAAACCTTTTGACAAGAAGCCGCCTGTTCGCGTGCGGAACCGTCACCGGGTTTGTTCGCAAACACGCATGAGCCGAACTGAGTATTGTTCGCAAGCTCTGCACCGTTGCCGACACGGTTCAGCGTTTCGACAATTTCCGCCGGCACTGCACCGCTGCGGCGTTCGCCTTCAAGTTTTGCAATTTCTTTTCGCTCTGCCGACATATGCCGGTTCACGTCTTGACAAGGTAAATTCCGCAAGGCGCAGAGGGTTGCTGCGATAGAGGACGTTTCGCCGGAGGGAATCAGCTCATCCGTTGTTGTTACCGGATCATGAATAACGGCAGCAAGCTTTACAAGCAGGTTCTCGGTCAGTGCATACATTTTGGGCCAGTCCGTAATGTTGGGACCCATCACAAGCTCAACCGACGGATCCGCTTTGCCGAAGCCGTAATAAATCCTTCTGTCGTATGCCGAAGAATCAAATTCATATTCCGGTACGGTGCATTCGTATTCAATATCCGTCGCCGCGGTAATCTTTCCTCCGTTCAGCGCGGTTGCGGCAATGGAACGTGCATCCATCAGGGTTTTGAACCTTCCCTGTTGGGGAAGTTGCGTTGTGTGGCGCAGTGAAAGGCCGTTGTTGGCGGGAGCATCACCCGCACCGAAACACGGGCCGCAGAAGCTGGGCTTGATTATTGCACCGGCGGAAAGCAAGTCGCCCGTCGCGCCGTGTTTTGTGAGCGCAAGCGAAACGGGAATGCTTGTCGGGTAAACATCCAATGCAAATTCACCGTTTCCCGTGCTTCCAAGCCGCGCATTATATCCGCAGCTTCGGCGATATTGTCAAACAGACCGCCGGAACAGCCGGCAATAACGCCCTGATCGGCCCAAACGCCGCCGTCGTGAATCTTGTCAACAAGCTTCACATTCGCCTTCGGGAAGCGTTTTTGCGCATCCTGCTCGACTTTTTTAAGGAGTTCTTCCGCATTCTGCAGGAATTCATGAATTGTGTATGCATTGGAAGGATGGAACGGCAGGGCGATCATCGCCTCCTGCTTGCTTAGGTCAATCGTAATCATTCTATCGTAATAAGCGATCGCACCCGGATGCAGCTTTTGTAAGCCTCCGGGACGTTTATGAGCTGTATAGAATTTTTGAGTTTCTTCATCCGTTTCCCAAATTGAGGAAAGGCAGGTTGTTTCCGTTGTCATAACATCGATGCCGTTTCTGAAATCGATGGGAAGGTTGGCAATGCCGGGGCCGACGAATTCAAGCACGGTTGTTTACGAAACCGCTTTCAAACGTTGCTTTAACAAGAGAGAGCGCAACATCATGCGGTCCGATGCCGCGGCGGGGTTTTTCCCGTCAGGTACACAAGCACAACCTCGGGCATGGGCGCGTCCCAAGTGTTTTTGAGAAGCTGCTTTGCAAGCTCCGGTCCGCCCTCGCCGACGGCCATGGTTCCCAATGCACCGTAGCGTGTGTGCGAATCGGAACCGAGAATCATGTTTCCGCAGGCCGCCATCTGCTCGCGTGCGTAAGAGTGAATTACGGACTGGTTTGCGGAACGTAGATTCCGCCGTATTTTTTGCAGCGGAAAGTCCGAACACGTGGTCATCCTCGTTTATCGTGCCGCCGACGGCGCACAGGCTGTTGTGGCAATTGGTAAGCGCATAGGGCATCGGGAATTGCTTCATTCCGGAAGCACGCGCCTGCTGGATAATGCCGACATATGTGATATCATGCGACACAAGCGCGTCAAATGTGATTTTGAGCTTCTCGGGGTCGCCCGAAGTGTTGTGCGCCTGCAAGATTTTGTATGCCATGGTCTCGCGGCGTGCCTCTGCCGGAGGCACCGGAACGCTCTCACAGGGAACGCCGTTCACAAGGTACATGCCGTGCTGAATAAGTTCGATCACTGAAAAACCTCCTGTTTCCGATTCTGTCGGATTTTTGAATGTTGTATGCCGAATTTGTTCGGCGGTTGAAATGAGCTGAAAAGTTTCCGAAAACAGCCGTATAAACAAAATGATTCCGCTTCAGCCGGTCGTAATCGGGAAGACGGAATCGAGACGCAGTGCAAAGGTAACACCCTTTTTGTGAATGCTGAATCAAAATCCTTTGCAGAACTCGTTCATCCGGGATTTTTCATCCCGAATTTTTGCAAAAATCAAACCGTTCAGCTCACACCCGGTTGTTCCCAAAACAAAACGCGACTGTGCATAATCCATTCAGCCTCCGGTGACGGCAGAAGCTCAGGCCTTCTTTTGGGTAATCTGACTTTATTTCGAATGTTTTTATCTCTATATTTTCATGCATTATCGATATCAAAATATCGATATACTCTGTTTAATAAAAAAAAAAACAATCCGAACTTCACAGTGACCGACTCGCCGGGATTTGCACCCGATTCCCCTTTGCGTAACGCAGGAAGAAAGCCTGTTCTATTCAGTTGCAGCTGCGACGGCAGCATTCCGCTGCACGAGATGCAGGGACGGAATACAGCTTTCGCTCAAACTTATTATATCATTTTTTTGACGCATGTCAAGTTTTTTATTCGTTTTTTGTCAAATAATTTCATTATTTCGATCGTTATACTATCGATAATCTGACTATCGAATAATTTCGAGCAGAGCAAATTTGCATTCGTTCAAGTATTTTTGTTTCAAAAAGCAAATATAATTAATCAGCCGAGCGGAATTGCTTCCGCACAGACGAAACGCCGCCCGCAAAATTTTCTCGGAGGAATTGAAACAACAATGAAATCAACATGCTGTCATACCGCGCGATTTTCTGCGCTTATACTCGTTCTGCTGACGATTGCAGCCTTGTTCTGCGGCTGTTCCGATGCACCGGACTGCGTCACGACTCCGCCGCCGGCCTCATGCAGCCCGTGCCGACTGCCGTGCCGACTCCCGTCTGTTCCGCACCCGCAACCGCCGACGCCGCACCTGATGGCAAAAAAGTCAATAAAACTCTTTATTATCTGACCGATGAAGGCTATCTCCTTCCGGTTGTTGCATCCGTGCCGCAGCAAGCGGGCATTGCAAAAGCCTGCCTTGCAAAAATGACTGCTTCGGACGAAAACCGCGCCGCACTTTCCAAAAACGGCCTTAAAGCCGTGATACCGCAGGGGCGGAGATTCAGATAAGCATCCAGAACGGCGAAGCGCGCGTGAACCTTGTGAATCTGCCCGTCATGCCCGATTACGGCAGTGAACAGCAGCTTTTTGCCGCCGTTGTAAACACGCTCACTGAGTTCGATTCGATTGAAACCGTTTCAATCTTTCTGAACGGCTGCAACGACATCACCGCAAACGGCAGTCTTCCGCCGCAAAAGCACGGCAAATATGCCCTAAACGTTGAAAACGCCGAAATTGCGACCTCCGGTTCGGCTAAACCGCTGACACTGTATTTCCCGAATGAATCCGGGCCTGATGATTCCCATAACACGTTACGCGGAGGGGCAGCACGGATTTATACTCCTGTATACAGCAGCTTGCAGCGGGAACGGATCTGCGCGGGCTTCGCAGCTGTTTTCCGGAAAACACGCTTGTTCTCGGAGCGGTTATCGAAAACGGCATTTTGACCGTGAATCTTTCATCCGATTTTGAAACAGTTGCAAACGATGCGGGCTGCTCAATCTTGCGACCCAGTCCGTGTTGTTGACTGCTCTGCCCTTCGGCAGCATCAACGAAGTGCATTTTGCCGTGAACGGAATTCCGCTCAAAGTCGATTAACGGAACCCGCGCAGCCGAATCGATTCCGTTTTTAAAAGCAAAAACAATGACTTATCACCCCTCTTTTTAAAGACTGCCGCAGCGAGCACCTGCTTTTTGCGGCAGTTTTTTGCTGCGCAATACCGACCTTTCGGGCACATGCATTGCGCGTCCGAAATCGGCGCACGTTTTTTCCGCAGTGAATTCAACTTTTCAACAATTCTGCATGCACACTAATCCGTACTGTTCAAATTCGGTGAAATTTGTCACAAAATGTTAACAAATAGATATTGAATCCGTCTTAGAAGCATGATATTATGCCGATAACGGAAATCGTGCAGCATTTTGTCCGGCCTTTTATTGCCTGAATCATGCCGCCCGTTCTCTGCTAATAATGATAAAGGAATTTTTGCTTCGGCATTTATGATTATGAAATATTTAAAGAAAATTATCGGCACTCTGCTGTTTGCAGCAACAGTTTTTCCCTCACTGCGTGCGGCCCGTCCGGAAGCGGCAGCGGGAGCATCGTCGACATCGGCGGCCTCTTCCGCTCCGAGGCCGAATGTTTCAGGCACACCCGATTCGGCGGAGACGCCCGCTCCGTATGCCCGCAACAGACGTTCCTGCAACGGATGCAGCCTCGCAGGCTCCGACCGCAACCCCCGGCCTTAACTTCGGAACCGAGTTCAACGGCAGAACCTTCTCCCACAGATGCTGTAACGCCGCAGCCTTCTTCGCAGCCCAACACCGGCGGTGCGAAATATATTTATTTGACCTTCGACGACGGTCCATGCGAGAACACCTATCGTGTTCCTGGATATTTTGGACAGATACAACGTCAAGGCAACATTCTTCACCGTCGGATATTTTGTTGACCGTCGTCCCGAAATCGTGCGCGAAACCGTCAGCCGCGGGCATTTTGTTGCATGCCATTCCTACACGCATGATTTTTCGGCCTGTTACGCCTCTGCCGATGCGTTCATGAAGGAAATCGACAAATGGGCAGCAGCATATGAAAAAAGCAGTCGGTTCACCGCAAACGAACATCCGCGTTCGCTTCCCGGGCGGAAGCACAACGGGGCTCTGTCCCGCGACATTAAGGCGGAAATCAAAGCCCGTCTTGCAGAAAAAGGTTACGCATGGTTCGATTGGAATGCCGGCAACAACGACCGTTGGCCGCAGGGCAATGTCAATCACCTGCCCACAAAGCAGTACCTTCTTGAATCCTACCGCAAGAGCATGGATTGGCACGAAAAGGAAAACAGCCCGCATGTTGTGTTCCCTTTGCCATGACACCTGCGGCGACACCGTGGATGTTCTTCCGGAAATGATCGAGGATTCATCGCCCGCGGATACACCTTCCGCACGATCGATATGTATCCCGAAAAATAAAA
>VOFC01003839.1_pt1 | contig 14422 bp, 25 predicted proteins | sample 5384161 | NCBI WGS metagenome assembly VOFC01 (sample SAMN12384722, study PRJNA508395) | human gut metagenome | isolation source: healthy gut B | host: Homo sapiens | reverse complement strand
GAAGATCTTGAGGCTGTCGATGAACTTGTATGCTGCTTCCTTGCCACCCTTAATCTCGAATGTGAAGATACTTCCACCGCCATTATGGAAATACTTCTTGTAAAGCTCATGATCAGGATGATCCTCAAGTGATGGATGATTAACCTTCTCTACAAGTGGGTTGCTCTTAAGGTACTCGATAACCTTCTTTGTGTTCTCTGCATGTCTGTCAAGTCTCAGCGGCAAAGTCTCAATTCCCTGAAGTAATAAGAATGCGTTAAATGGTGAAATTGTTGCACCGGTATCTCTTAAGAGGATTGCTCTGATGAATGTTACGAACGCTGCAGGAGCAGTTGCATCTGCAAATGAAATTCCGTGGTAGCTTGGGTTTGGATCAGCTATTGCAGGATATTTGCCGCTTGCCTTCCAGTCATATGTACCTGCCTCGACGATAATACCACCAAGTGTTGTACCATGTCCTCCGAAGAACTTTGTTGCTGAATGTACTACAATATCTGCGCCATGCTCGATAGGTCTTACCCAGTAAGCTGCACCGAATGTGTTATCTACTACAAGTGGAAGTCCATGCTTGTGAGCGATCTCTGCGATTGCGTCAATGTTTGGAATATCACTGTTTGGATTACCAAGAGTCTCAAGGTAGATAGCTCTTGTATTGTCCTTGATAGCACCTTCAACCTCTGCAAGGTTATGAGCGTCAACGAATGTTGTCTCTACTCCGTACTGTGGAAGTGTGTGCTCAAGAAGATTGTAGCTTCCACCATAAATTGTCTTCTGTGCTACAATATGTCCACCATTCGCAGCTAATGCCTGTATTGTATATGTAATTGCTGCCGCACCTGACGCTACTGCAAGGGCTGCTGAACCTCCTTCAAGGGCTGCAACTCTCTTCTCAAGAACATCCTGGGTTGAGTTTGTAAGTCTTCCATAGATGTTACCTGCGTCAGCAAGTCCAAATCTGTCTGCAATCCGATATTGCAGGTTGTCTCTTCATCCACATGTCCCTGACTGATCTGCGTGATCGCTTCCGGATGCAATAGCAATCGCATGAACGCCGTGCTCGGATCAAATCCGGCGTGGGATGCCTTCCCGGTTACTACCACCTGATAAGAAATCAGAGACGGTGCTTTATATGCCGCGCTTCCAACCGGTCCGCTGATATCCAGTACATAGGCTTCTTTTGCACGAACCTTTGAAAAAATCAAATACGCTGCTGCCCTTGATATAAAGCTCTTCTGCAATTGTAAAAGAATCTCGATATCCCGGTGTGGTACTCCCCGCTTCTTTTACACTGCGGATTCCTTCCAGAATCTCCACAAGTCCTGCCACATCATCAGCTCCAAGAACTGCTTTTCCTGCGGAACGGATCACACCGTCTTCTCCGATGATCCCTTTCTTGCCTTTGGACGGCTCAACCGTATCCATATGGCCGGACAAAAGGACCGGATCTCCCGGAAGATCTCCCGGAAGATATGCATATAAGTTTCCGGCATTTCCTCCGAAATGTTCTCCGGCATTGTCTTCCTCTACTTCAAAACCAAGTTCTTTTAATTTCACGATCAGCCGGTCTGCCATCTGACGCTCCCCAAAGCTTGGTGCATCGATCGCAGTCAGTTCCTGAAATTCATCGACTGCCCGCTGTTCATTTACCTTTATTTTACTCATTTCTGCCACTTCCTTATCTGCACGGTCATATTCCATCTGCCGGCTATCTGTCCGTTAATACACCTTCGGTCACAGATATCTTCCGCTTTATACACAATTCTATTTGATTTACTTTAATACAGCTTCCAGATCTGCGATCAGATCCTCTGCTCCCTCAATTCCAACAGATAATCTCAGAATCCTGTCTGTAATTCCGTTCCGGTCAAGCTCTTCTTTGGAAAGATCCGCATGCGTCTGGGTAATTGGATAAGTGATCAGAGTCTCAGTTCCTCCGAGGCTTTCCGCAAACTGGATCAGTTTTACATTTTCCAGAATGTGATATGCTCTCTCTTTGGAATCTACTTCAAAGGTCAGGATCGAACCAAATCCTCTTGCCTGCTTTTTTCATCAGTTCGTAGCCGGATGTGATTCAAGTCCCGGATAAAGCACCCTTGTCACATACTCCTGCTTCTCCAGAAAATGTGCGATCTTCAGTGCATTTTCCTGTGCCCTGTCCATACGGACTCCAAGCGTCTTGATCCCTCTGAGGATCAGCCAGCTGTCCATCGGTGCAAGGGTTGCTCCTGTCGTCTTGATGATAAAAACGAAGCTGTTCCTGAATGTCCTCGCGGTTTGTTATCAGAAAACCTGCAAGTGTGTCATTATGTCCACCCAGATATTTTGTCCCGCTATGCACAACAATGTCAGCACCAAGCTTCAACGGATTCTGGAAATATGGTGATAAAAAGGTATTGTCCACGATCAGAAGAAGTTCATGTTTTTTTGCTTTCTTTGCAAAGTTCTTCCAGATCGGATACACGCATCATCGGATTGGTCGGTGTCTCTGCATAAATTGCTTTTGTGTTATCCTGGATATAATCCTCTACATCCACACTGCTTAAATCCACGCTGGTAAATGTCAGTCCATTTTTCACATTGATGCTGTGGAAACAGACGGATCTTCCTCCATAAAGATCCTCATCAATGATGATGTGATCGCCCGGTTTGAAAATCTCCATCAGAGCTGTGATTGCTGCCATTCCCGTCGAAAATGCCAGTGCATCGATCCCTTCTTCCAACGATGCTACAATCTTCTCAAGATGTTCTCTCGTCGGATTCTGTAATCTGGAATAGTCATAACCACTTCCTCCGCCTACTCTGTCTCTTGCAAATGTTGCAGACTGATAGATTGGATAACTGATCGCCCCATATATTTCATCCTTATTATCGTCAGCCAGATGCTGACATCGTGTATCAATTCCGTACTTCATTCTTGTCTATCTCTCCTGTTTCTATAAATCAATGTTGCTATTTACTGTACAATATCTTTCTGCCAAAATCCAGTTTTTCTTTTCATAAATTTACGCAAGTTCTTTCTCCGTCATCACACATTCAAACTCTCCGGAGCCGCTTACCTGTGAAAAATCTGCGGTATGGCCGAGCTTTTTCATAGAATCCAAGTGCCGCTTTTCTGGAATTGATATAGATTTTTGTCACACCTTTTTCGCGCATCCAGTTTTCCGCCTCAATGATCCCTGCCTGTCCGTAATGTCTTCCCCTATAGGATTCCAGTGTTGCCACGCGCTCAATTTTTCCGGTATGTTCATCCAGATAATGCAGCCTGCAGGTGGATACCGGATAAATTCCGTCCATCACCAGAATATATTCATCTTCCGGTGTGTCATCTGAAAATTCTCCCTCAAGCGGGATCTTAAATCCCAGGCACATTGCCTGTGTCCGCACATAGTGTACGCCGGCTCTCTGCCATTCTTCTGTCACTCTGACTGCTTTCATCATTCATTCCCCGCTTTCTTTATTTTCCGGATAATTTTCTCTTCCGTGTGGTGTCAGCCATAAGGATTCATCCGGTCCATTTGGCACGATTGCAAATTCATTGGACGGGCAGCAATCGATATGATAATGCTTCTTGATCGCCGCAAAAATTCGTTGTGTCGCCAAATCCCGGTGTCTGATACAAATCTCTTGCATATGCCCACAGATTCGGATAATCGCGGAGAAGCTTTTTATTCAGACGAAATACCGGATAATATGCACAGTCAAATCGTACCAGTGTCACATAAAGACGCACATCAGATTCAGTCAGTCTGTCACCAAATAAGTATCTCTGGTTTGCAAGCCTTTCTTCCAGCCAGTCCAGACGGTTAAATACTATTGTCACGGTCATATTCTGTTTTCTTGCAAATCATAGACACCGTTATTTACCTCACGTGATATCATTCAGCTTATCGAAAATCTTCCGGATAAAGATCCGGTGCTCCCTTTTGTGATAAGGCTCATGCCGTCTCAAAGTTGTCAGATTGAAATAATCATTATTTACCACCTTACCGGATGGGATATCTACAAGTGCCGGTACGGTAAATCGTCCGGTATAATCCGGATTTGCGCAAGATATGCCTCACTGATATAGTTTCCCAAGAACCGGATCCACATCCTTCGTCCAGTAAATGCCCAGTCGCTTCTCATCCGGTCTCTTCGGATCTGCTGTTCTCAAGACTGATCACATCCTCCAATCCCAGAAATTTCTTACAATCACACTGCGGTGCGCCCACGGGCATACCGGTGCCCAAAAAGGCGATAACGCCCCGGCTCTACCGGAGTCCCAAACGGTGTTTCAAACTGATTCTTCTGACGGTTGAAATTTCCTTCACTGTCTACTTCTTTATTTACCCATTCTGTCGATGTATTTTCTCTCATTCTTTTTCCCTTTCCTACGCTGTCTGATTCTGTTTTTCCTGCTCTTGTCTGATACTCATTTCTTTCGCTCCCTTCTTTTATCCTGTTGGAAAAAAATCGACTGATCCCTCAGCCGATTTTGTCTTTCTCTTTAAATTGAATAATCCGGTTCTTCCATCCGGTTGATCTTTGTAAAGAACTCTTTGACACGTTCGTTCTTTGGATTTCCAAACACTTCTCTCGGCGTTCCGTCTTCCAGGATCTTTCCTCCGTCCAGGAAGATCACTCTGGTTGCAACGTTTCGTACAAAGCTCATCTCATGAGACACCAGAAGCATTGTATATCCTTCATTTGCCGCTTTTTTGATCGTATCCAGAACTTCTCCGACAAGCTCCGGATCCAGTGCAGATGTCGGCTCATCCAGAAGCAAAAAAGCTTTGGCTCCATCGCAAGTGCTCTTGCGATTGCAACCCTCTGCTGCTGACCACCTGACATATGTCTCGGATAATGGTTTGCGTGATCCAGAAGACCTACATTTTTAAGCTGCTCTCTCGCAATCCTTTCTGCTTCCTCTTTTTTTTCATCTTCTTTACCACGATCAGCCCCTCCATTACATTCTGAAGCGCTGTCTTCTTTGAAAAAAGATTGAAATTCTGAAAAACCATGCCGGTCTTTTTTCCGAAGCTCTGTCAGATCTTTGCCATGAATATGTGCAAGATCCTGTGTCTCACCGTCAATCGTTATGGTTCCGGTTTCCGGTTTTTCCAGTCTGTCCACACATCTTAAAAATGTGGATTTTCCTGTTCCAGAAGGTCCGATGATCGCTACGACATCTCCCTGATTGATGGTAAGGTCGATCCCATCAAGAACCTTATTATTTTTAAATGTTTTTGATATATTTTTTGATTTCGATCATACCTTATTCCACCTCTGTATCTCTGATATCTAAAAGTGCCGGTGCATCTTCCGGTACCCGGAGCTTTTTCAAGATAGCTGATCACTCTCTCAAGTACGAAAGTAATTACCCAGTAAATAATTGCCAGTGAGATATACACTTCAAAGTAACGGTAATTTCTTCCCGCAAGAATCTTTCCTTCTGCGGTCATCTCCACTACGGAACAGACAAATGCAAGAGAAGTTCCTTTGATCAGTCCGATAAATGCATTTCCAAGGGATGGGAGTGCTACCACGATTGCCTCCGGAAGGATGATCCTTATCAATGCCTGGAAATAATTCATTCCTAAAGCGCTTGCTGCCTCAACCTGTCCTTTATCTATTGATTCAAAGGGACGCACGGATGATCTCTGCGTTAAATGCAGATTCATTGAGTGCCAGAGCAACGAATGCATATACGATTGGTGCGACTCCATTGACATTGTAGTTGGTTCCACATTTAAAGTTGATATATTTCAGGAGCATCGGAATACCGAAATAGGTCACATATAACTGAACCAGGATCGGCGTTCCGCGGATAACCGAGATATAGATACTTACCAGCTGTTTCAGTACCGGTACCTTTTTAATCTTCACAAGTGCAAGGAGCAGTCCCAGGATGAGACTGGCGATCATTGCTGTGACAGCCAGTTCCATTGTGACCGGAAGATATTTTAAAAGTAGCGGTATCTGTGTAAATACCAGTTTTCCATCAAATAATTTACCCATTAGTTAATCGTCTCCTCGAACTTATCATCCTCCGGTGCGGCATCCTGACCATACCATTTTTTTACTGATCTCAGTCAGGGTTCCGTCTTCCTTCAGCTCCTTCAGCGCTTTGTCTACCTGTTCTCTTAAATCTTTCTGATCCTGTGGAAAATATAATATGCATAAGAGTTTTCTGCAATCATTTTTTGCTTCATCTTCCGGAATATCATTTTTCTGCACATCATAGTTAAATTCTTCCATGTAAGAGTTGTACATTGCCAGATCGATGATCGTAAAATCCTGCGATCCGTCTGCTACATGCTGTAAAAAAACAGATGTATCTGCATCCGAGTAAGTAATATTGATCGCTTTATCCGGATTCTTTTCATTCCACGCTTCTACCGCATTGGATACGCTGATTCCTGTACCACCTTCAAAAGAAAGTCCTGCTGCATCTTCAAATGATTTGATCTCTTTTCCACCTTTCTTTGTTACGAATACATAGCTGATCTTGTCATATGGATAAGAGTAAAGATAACTTGCTCCACGGTCTTCGTTGTAAGAGAAGTTGTTGACTCCGATCTGATAATTTCCACTGTTCAGTCCGGAAAGTACAGATCCAAAATCAGTCACTTCGTATTCCAGTTCATAATCCGGAAGTTTATCAAAAACTGCATTCAGTACATCCACATCGTATCCTGCCGGCTTGTCATCATCGCCTACATAGACATATGGTTTTGCGTTTGCTCCGGTTGCTGCTTTGATTACTGTCTTTCCACTGTCTGAAGAGCTGTCCTTTTGAAGCGCTTCCTGAAGAAGATCCGCATCCTATAGCCAGGACTCCTGCTGCCAGTGTAACTGCTAAAATGCTTGCCAACTTTTTTCATAATATTTTTCCTCGTCTTTCGTCTGTTATTTTCTGCTTTAAATTTGTGTGCCGGATCTTTACTGAGTGATTCTCTTCCTGTCGGTGTCTTCCAGATAGTATCCCAGTCTGTTTCCTGCACCACGATATCATAGTATGTATTTTCCCAATACTCTTCATCTGCTTCATTCAGATCGACAGATGCCGCAAAATCCTTAAAAATATGTGTTATGTCTGAATGCCGGGATCTGATACAGATCTCTTTGCATATCCCCACAGATTCGGGTAATCTACCAGACGGTGTTTGCAAGGTCCGATATTTCTTGAATAAGACACATCCAGTCTTGCGATGGTTGTATAAAGACGGATATCACTGTCTGTCACATAATCTCCGAATAAGAATCTCTTGTCTGCAAGTCTTTCCTCCATTGCATCAAGCCCTGCGAAAAAAATGTCTCATATCCATCGGCAAATGCCTGTAAGGATTCAGCGAACTGCGCTCGATAAACAGCGTTGTTTACATTTTCAAAAAGCCATTTGTTCAGCTTTATCGATCTCCGGTCTTAATTCTTCCGGGTAAAGATCCGGCGCTCCCTTTTTGTGGAACGGCCTGAACGCTGTTTCCAGATGATTTGTAAGCCAGTGGTAATCATTATTTACCACTTTCTTTTTGTCTTATAATCTACAAATGCCGGAACGGTTGTACGTCCTGTGTATTCTTCATCCGCATTGTAGTAAAGCTCACTTAAGAACTGTGCGCCCGTTTCCGGATTGATATGATCCGGGGAATTTACAAATTCCCATCCAAGATTCTCTTCCCCGGTCTGTCCAGTCTACGATCTCAACTTTCACTGCATCCTCAAGTCCAAGAATCTCTCTTGCGATCGCTGCCCGGTGGACCAGTGGCATCCTTTTGCCCAGAAAAGAATATATCTGTCTTTTCTACCGGATTTTTCCCTTCTCCAAAACCTTCCGTGAAGCGGTTTGGCTGACGATGGAAATTTCCATATTCATCAATTTCCTGTGCGGTTTCTCTCGGTCTTACTCTGATCTGTCTTCCATTTACATCTACATATTCGAAATCTGCCATAATTCGTTCCTCCTACTGTTCTTCTGCCTTAAATTTATTGCCCGGATCGCTGCTTAAATGTGCACGGTCATGCGGTGTACCCCAGTATGCATCAAAATTGATCTCATCTAAAAATCTTGCATTGAAAGATTCAAAAAATAATGCGCCGACCTTCTTGTTGTTTGGATTTGCGAAATCCTTAAAGTAGGTGTTGTTTTCTGAATGCCGGAATCTGATACAGGTCTCTTTGCATATCCCCACAGATTCGGATAATCGATCAGGCGGTGTTTGGTATGTCCAAGCTGCCAGGTGTAACGAATATCCAGTCTCGCCAGCGTCACATACAGTCTCACATCACTGTCACAATCACATAATCTCCAAAGAAATCTCTGATTTTTCCAGACGTTTTTCCAGAATATCCATTGCTGCATAAAAAGAATTATAGGCATCCCAGTAAGCTTCCTTTGATCTTGCAAAGGTTGCTTTATAAACTCCATTATTAATGTTATCAAAGAGCCAGTCATTCATCTCATCGATATCTTTTCTGAGTTCTTCCGGATAAAAGATCCGGTGCTCCTTTTGTGGAACGGTTTAAAATCTACTTCAAAATAATTGGTAAGCCAGGTGTAATCGTTGTTTACAACTTTTCCTGTCTTTGTATCGATCAAAGCCGGTACCGTTGTTCTTCCTGTGTAATCATCATCTGCTTTGTAATAAGCCTCACTCAAAAACTGGATTTTAAAAACCGGATCTGTGTTCTTTGTCATATACAAATTCCCAGCCGAGATTTTTTTTTCATGAGGCGCATGTTCTACCATATTGACACTGATGGCATCCTCCAGCCCCAAGAAGCTCCCTCACGATGGATGCACGGTTTGACCAGTGGCACAGCTTTGCCCATACCAGACGATAACTGCCTTTTTCTACCGGATTTTTCCTTCTCCAAATCCTTCTGTAAAATGATTTGGCTGGCGGACAAAATATCCATTCTCATCTATTTCCGATAACAACTTCCTGCGGACGTACACGGATCTTTCTTCCATTTACTACTTCATAATCAAATTCTGCCATTATTTCTTCCTCCGTTCATATTTATCAGTACTGGTTATTTTTTGTATAACCTTTATTTCCTATCAATTTAGTTGGTATAATATCATCTATTACCTACTAAGTCAATAGGTTATTTTATTTTTTGTTTTTCCTTGAAACACATATAACCCTACGGTATAATAATAGGTAAAAAGGCACCAGGGTTCATAAACTCTCTGGGTGCTGCTATTGTACATATAAAAAATGGGGGAAAACTAATTATGATTTCTACAAAGGACGTTACGCACTCCGCGTGATGATTGATCTCGCCCAGCATAAGGACGAAGAATATGTTCCGCTTAACGAGATCGCAATCCGCCAGGAAATTTCCGAAAAATACCTGGAAATTGTCCTGAAAAATTCTTGTAAAGAAGAAACTCTTAAAAAAGGACGCCGTGGCAAAGGGGGCGGATACCAGCTTACCAGGGAACCTTCTGAATACACTATCGGCGAGATTCTTGAACTTGCGGAAGGCAATCTTGCTACAGTCGCCTGCCTGGTTCCAGGTGCCGAGGTCTGCAGCCGTGAAAGAACAGTGCATTACACTCCCCTCTGTGGAAGAAATTTGATGGAATGGTACATGATTTCTTCTACGAGATTACATTGGAAGATGTGTTAAACGGAAATATTTAAGGAGATTTTTTTTATGAATACTTCAATTTTGAATGGCCCGTTGATAAAAAGCCACTGTATTCCCTGCTTTTCGATCCGCCTCCGCGGTCTGATTGACGGAATCCCTCACCAGATCTCAAATCTGGCAAATGCATCGGCCCTTCTCGGTGATGCGCTTCTGAATATCAACTGGGTTGGTTTTTATCTGATGAGAGAAGGCAGGCTCGTCCTTGGTCCTTTCCAGGGCAAACCTGCCTGTATTGAAATTGAAATCGGTAAAGGTGTCTGCGGAACCGCTGTGGCAAACGATCAGGTTATGCTGGTAAAGGATGTCCACCAGTTCCCGGGACATATCGCCTGCGACAGCGCCTCTAATTCCGAGATCGTGATTCCGCTTCATAAAGGAAATGAAATCGTTGGCGTTCTGGATATCGACAGCCCTGTTCTCGCCCGTTTTGATGAAGAAGATCAGGAAGGGCTGGAACACTTTGTCAGAATCCTGGAATCTATTTTTTGACAGATAAGCTGTTCTTCCAGATAGCTTACAATCACCTCAGCTGCATATCCATGTGACTTTTTTCCCGGATGCCGGAGAGAACCCACTTTTTTCCTCCGGCGTATCCGGGAGTTCTAAAAATCCATAAATCTTTTCATAGCGTGATGGCACATTATGATCCGGATTATTATCACATCCCTGACAAAACTCCCCATCCTCTCTGCGAAACAGCCCGGAATTCTACTATTTTCCACACTTGACATTTTCCTTTTCTGCTTATACATTATTACATTAGCAAAACTATTTTTATTTGGAGAGATTAAGATGAATGAATTATTAAAAAGATCCGCCTAAAAGATGCTTCCTGCATTTACACATAGTGGAAAATTCCACGCAGATGATGTATTTTCCTCTGCATTGTTATTATATTTAAATCCGGAAATTACAATCCTTCGTGGTAATAAAGTACCCGAAGACTTTGACGGCATCATATTCGACATTGGGCGCGGCAGATATGACCATCACCAGAAAGACAGCCGCATCCGTGAAAATGGCATCCCTTACGCGGCATTCGGCCTTCTCTGGGAAGAACTTGGTACCGAAATACTGGGGAAGAGCTTGCTGCTAAGTTTGACGAAGCTTTTGTCCAGCCACTGGATAATAATGATAATACCGGTGAAAAAAATGAACTGGCTTCACTGATTGGAAGCTTCAATCCTTCCTGGGACGAAGATGGCGGAACCGATGAAGCCTTTTTCCGTGCAGTCAGTGTTGCCGGAATGATCCTTGACAATAAATTTGCCCGTTACCTTGGAAATGAACGTGCTGACAAGCGGATCGAAGAAATTCTCGAAACACAAAATCCTGAAGCTGATTCCCGTATTCTGGTCCTTCCTGAATTCATTCCATGCCAGAAACGTCTTTCCGAAGCAGATATCGCTTTCGTTATTTTTCCATCCAACCGCGGTGGTTACTGTATCCAGCCTCAGAAAAAAAGAATATTCCCTGAATTATAAATGCAGTTTTCCATCTGAATGGCTCCGGTCTGGAAAATGAAGAACTCCAGAAAGAAACCGGTCTTTCGAGTGCTTCTTTCTGTCACAAGGGCGGCTTTTGATGACTACAGCTACTTTAGAAGATGCACGAAAAGCATGTCAGATCAGTCTGGATACCTTTACTGACGAGATTACCCTTGTAAATCTCAGTTCCGACACTTCTACAGACACACTTTTAATGAAACTGCCAGAACTCACGCATGTAAAAATTATCCACAAAACCTCTGCCTGATCTCCCTGCTTTAGATATCAATGGAATTTATGCTGAGGTAGAAATGGAAAAAAAAACAGAGTGGAAAAAATATATCAAAGATCTGGTAAAGATCTGCTGAAAACGAAAACCGGAAGCTGTCTATGTCGATGGAGATATGTTTTCTATTTACCCGGTCGTACATCAGCTTCGCAAAAAGCATATCCCGGTTCTTACTTCTGTTACAAAAGACGGTGAAAAAACTTATTATCCGTATCCCATCCGGTTCCTGATTTTTTATTATCAGGAATTTGATGATCTGAAAGTGTCAAAAAGAATGTGCCATAACACATTCTTTTTTGACAAATGAGAGCTTAATTATCCCAGTATAATTTTCGCTTTTTATCATCCAGTCCATCCACAAACCTTCTTTTTTAAATACAAGGAATTCTTCCAGATCCATCAGGATATGGTACAGCATCGCACGGCTCTCAAATTCCTCTCTGGTCTTTGGAAGTGAATTGTTCCTGATAATCGCAAAAAGTTCATGTAGTTCATCCAACTGAGCTGTCGGAACTGTATGTTTCCTTCACACACATACCAGCATATCAAACACATAACTCGAAATGATCATTGCCTCATCTGGCATATGCCTGATTTTCTTCATCTCATAATGTAAGTTATGGATCACATTGCACTGCTTCATACGCATTTCAAAATAATCGATATAGTATCCCGGATGTGACTGAAACGTATTATCCTGATATTCATAGGCATCCTGGATAAAGCCCTGAACCTCTTTTTCCAACGCACAGATATCATCCCATACATTTCTCTGCATTTCCTTATTCGCCAGATATGCCGAAATCTCTCCAAGTATCATCTGCAGACGTTCTTCCGTATATCGCATATTTTCGACCAACGCCTTGCGCTGACTTCCATAATCATAAAACAAGTTCAGGACCAGTGCCATCGTAATTCCGATCAATACCAGCATAAATTCATTTGCAATAAAATCAAATTCAAAAATCTCTGACTTCCAGAAAATGCATTCCGATCAGTGCATTTACGGAAATCGTCGCTCCCCATCCAAGCATCTCTGCGATAATAACCACAAAAAAACACATAAATACCATATGCCATCCATTCTGATTCTACTGCCGAGAATATAATAAGTGCCATAAGTACTGAAATTATAAATGTTACAACCCTCGCTACCGATAATTTGACAGTTTTCCACTTTGTAGTCACCATCGTAAGAAGTGCAACACTCCCTGCCGCCAGTGAATACTTCAGTCCAAACAGATTGGCTATGTAAATCGCCAGACTGCTTCCTATCGCAATTTTAGTGCCTGCATCCCAATCTTTTTTTTACTTTTCATTGTTCCTCCTGAAATTTCATGCGTATATCCCCACAAATTCTGTACATTTGATTTTGTATCCATATTTATGATGTCGAGAGCAGGATAACTATGTCAAATATTTTCTTACTTCTATCATACCTGCTCCACTCCAAAAATAATTTTAAATTGCATTTCGATTTTTTCAATTTTTATCTTCACCATTTTCCTGCTTTTCGTTTTTGCAACATCATAATATTTTGTATCATTAGCTGTGCCTTTTTTCGTCTGCCACTTTGATGCATACACAGTCATATTCTTTAATGCATTCGGAACCGACTGATCATAGCTGAACCATACACATCTATGTCATGCTCATATTGCAAATATCCAAACAACCCCTGTAATCATTATTATACCGATTATCAGACTAATCCTGTTTTTTTTTATTTGCTCTCCATAATAGTCTCATAAATTTAGACACTTTTTTCGGACAGATTATAATGAATCTGATATACTAAAATCAGTATGGAAGAAAGAATTTTTGAATAATGCAGCCGTTATATTCGACGATAAGCGTGAAGAAAATCTCAAAGAAAAACTCGCCGAAGAACGAAAAAGAAAAAAGCTGCATATACTCTGTATTGGGAGAGACAAAATCGGACATGATTTTAGAAATTTTTTGAAATTATTTTTTGAAGTGCAAAAGACATAAAAAAAGATGCCAGGATTTCTCCTGACACCATAGTGACTGAACCAATATTCATGAGCTTTCATTTTATCATCTCCCCTTGTTTATTTAAATATGCAACTTTTGATGAAATATACAAACTTGAATTTAGCGATTTCTTTTTCCGGTATTCTCTGTCCCTCGGATTTCCTCATGATAGAAATAATCTACGATCACCGGATGTCCCTGCGAGACTCTGCCATAAGGCATTTCATTATCCACAAAGGCACAATCATACTTCTTAGCCATTTTCTCAGCTTTTACTTCAAGTGCTTCAAAGTAGCTGCGGTTATGCTTGTTATAGATCTCGTCGTAAAGTGGTACAAGATCAGGATATTTTCCGGCGATATAATCCATAATTGTCTTTTTGAAACCGCCTCGAAGATTGAGGTTTTCGAGCCAGAACAGATCGCACTGATTCTTTACCCGCTCAAAGATTGCTTCAAAATCCGTGATACCGTCTTTTCACTGAGGAATCTTCTCGAAAATCCGGTCTCAAAGCTGTTTTATTTTTGGTTTACAAAAGAAATCCTCCATTCATTTTGATATATAAAAGCTCTGTATAGTAGTTTTATTAAAAACATGCTATATGGGAGCTTTATTGTCAACAGTTTATATGTCCTAATAGGTAAATTCCGTTTTTTTCACCTCCAAACTTGAATTTGTAAATATCATTTTTACATTTTATATGAAATCAATAATATGACTTGGTACAAATAATACTGATGCAATAATCAATAGCACTGACCTACTCACAATCCCACTAAATAAGAACAAATACAAAGAATAATAGAAAGTGCTTTAATGCTCTGAAAACGCTGTTTTTCTTTAAACATATAATCCAAATAGCACAAATAAAGCATTACCAATATGGTATCTACAATCAGATATAGTGCAAAATGCTTCGTCAGACCACCACCCAAACCAATTTCGGAATATTGGATTATCATGAATCTGAAACAACCCACCTCCCTACTTGTTCTGTGACCTCAACATATTT
>VOFC01003524.1_pt1 | contig 14452 bp, 21 predicted proteins | sample 5384161 | NCBI WGS metagenome assembly VOFC01 (sample SAMN12384722, study PRJNA508395) | human gut metagenome | isolation source: healthy gut B | host: Homo sapiens | reverse complement strand
TTTTCGGTGGGGTTTAGCTTGGGGCGGGCCTTGGCTTTGGGCTTTTTGCGTTCGCTTCCATTCCTGCTCTCCTTATAACAAAGTAGCTGCACAGACTAAGTCTGCGCAGCGCAATGCAAAATATGCGCGGTTTCGGGTGACGGGTCAATGGTGTTTGTCGATGTTGTCAAAAAGTTTCAGGTTATTTTTGTACAACCGTATAATAATTTGAGAAATCAGCTAAAAAACTTAGACAAAAAATTGACAATTGGTGCGGCGCATTTTATAATAGTTATAAATGAGTATTGCAGATGTGAGGTAATCGAGCATGGCTGTTCAAAATAAGGTGTCGCTCCCGGTCATCAAGCGACTGCCGAAATATTATCGTTATCTGACCAACCTTTCCGCCGACGGCAAGGGATAAAGATTTCTTCCAGCGAGCTGGCTCACATGATGGGCACCACCGCCAGCCAGGTACGCCAGGATTTCAACTGCTTTGGTGGGTTCGGCCAGCAGGGCATCGGCTACAAGGTGGCTGTGCTGCGTGCCGAGATTGGCAAGCTGCTGTTCGGCGACGGCGAAAACTGCCCACGATTTTGGTCGGTGCCGGTCGTTTGGGTTCTGCAGTATCCAGCTTCATCAGCCGCGACGCCAACGGCTACAAGCTGCTGGGCGTCTTTGATGTCAACCCCGACCTGATCGGGAAAGAAATGTGCGGCGCCTATTCTGCCGCTGAGTGACCTGGACAAATTCTGTGCGGAGCATCACCCCGAGGTGGCCGTGCTCTGCGTGCCGCGCCAGAGCGCCATGGATCTGGCCGGGGAAACTGGTGAACCAGGGCATCAAGGGCTTCTGGAATTTCAGCCACTACGATCTGTCGGTCGAGTACCCAGACGTCACGGTGGAGAATGTCCACTTGGGCGACAGTTTGATGAGTTTGGGGTACAGGCTGAGAAATCAGGAAAAGTGATATCTCTATAAAAAAGACCGCCTTGTAGGGGGCCGCACATGTGCGGCCTCAGCCTACTGGTTGACGCGCGATTGCGGGAAGGTTGAGGCCGGGCATGCCCGGCCCCTACGGTTATCAATAAACCGATAAGGAGTCATCATGGCAAAGCTATATTTCCGATATGGCGCTATGAACAGCGGCAAGACCACTGCGCTGATGCAGGTCGCCTACAATTATAAAGAACGCGGGATGCGCGTGCTGATCCCTGAAGCCTGCCATTGACACCAAGGGGCAGGACTCCATCATCTCCCGCCTGGGCATCAGCTGCAAGGTCGATCAGCTGGTCACCCCCGAGATGGACGTTGTTGAACTGGTCAGGGCCAACGAGGCCGCCCATGGTAAAATTGCCTGTGTGCTCTGCGACGAGAGCCAGTTCTTCACGCCAGAGCAGGCCGACCAGCTGTTTCTGGTCACGGTGGACCTGGGTATTCCGTTATCTGCTACGGTCTGCGGGCTGATTTCATGATGCGCGGCTTTCCCGGCTCGACGCGGCTTCTGGAAATTGCGCACACGATCGAGGAGCTCAAAACGATTTGTGCCTGCGGCCGCAAGGCCATCTGCAACGGGCGCAAGGTCAACGGCGAATATGTCTTTGAGGGTGCCCAGGTCGCGATTGATACAGTGGACGATGTGGAGTACCAAAGCCTATGCCCCCAATGCTGGTACCGCGAGTACCGCGCATTTCTGGCACGGCATCCCAAAAAAGTAAATATTTTGCGCTGATTTTCCCGCCGGGTGCTGCCCGGTGGGATTTTTTTTGTGATTCGCATCATTTTTCTGCAAATAGCGCACTTATCTTGCACCGTGCAGATTCAGATGCAATAATATTTGCAAAAACGCATGTTTTTTGCAACGATACTGCATATTTTGCGGTTTCCGGCGTATTCCAGCGTATTTTGCAAGATAAAGATAGTTGCGTTTGCTGCGGTGTCTGCGCGGCGGCGCAGGGTGTACCCAGCAATATGCACAAACACCATTTGCAACATTCGTATGTTTTGACGGTGATGTCAAATTTGTTACAGCCAACATGGCAAGAATTGTACGTTTCCATGCCGTAACGAGCCAAAAAAGCTGTTTATTTTTCTGTGAACGATTTGTTATCATATAGGCAAGCGAAAGGCAGATGTTGTGGTACGGCATCCCGCACACAGCAGCCTGCGTCAATACATCGCACAGCAATATTAGGAGGACAAAAACATGAAGAAGGCAATTTCTCTCGGCGTTGCCGCCGCTATGGCTGCTACTCTGCTGGCCGGCTGCGGCACGGCCGCCAGCAGCGCCGCTGCTACCAGCGAGGCCGCCAGCACTGCGGACAGCACCACTGCCGAGTCTACTGCTGCTTCCGAAGCCGCTTCCAGCGAGGCCCACGAGATCAACACCACCGATCCCATTGAGCTGACCATCAGCTGGTGGGGCGGCGACTCCCGCCACGAGGCTTACCAGAAGGCTCTGGAGGCTTTCCACGAGAAGTACCCCAACATCACCGTCTCCCCCACCTACGGCGCATGGTCCGGCTGGGAAGAGAAGCAGTCCACCGCACTGGCCGCTGACCAGGGGTTCCGATGTCATGCAGGTCAACTGGAACTGGCTGTATCCAGTACAGCCCCACGGGCGAGAAGTTCGTCGATCTGCGCGAGTACAGTGACATCATCGACCTGAGCCAGTGGAGCGATGCCGCCAAGAACGCCTGCATCGTTGCTGACAGCCTGCAGGCAGTGCCCATCTCGATGACCGGCCGTATCTTCTACTGGAACATGAACACCTTCAAGCAGGCCGGCATCGAGGCGGTTCCCACCTCCTATGATGATCTGATTGCCGCCGGCAAGGCCTTCCAGGAGAAGCTGGGCGATGATTACTATCCTCTGGCCATCGGTCAGTATGACCGCATGATCCTGATGACCTTCTACCTCGAGTCCAAGTACGGCAAGGCCTGGGTCGAGAACAACGAGTGCCAGTACACTGAGGAAGAGGTCGTTGACGGCCTGAACTTCATCAAGTCCCTCGAGGACAACCACGTTATCCCCACCCGTCCGACCATGATCGCTGCCGGCTTCGACTCCATTGATAAGTCTCAGGAATGGATCGACGGCAAGTACGCCGGCATCTTCGAGTGGGATTCTGCCCCCAACAAGTACCAGTCTGCTTTGGCTGACAACTCCGGCTTCACCGTCGGTGAGGAGATCAAGTTCGGCGACAAGGCCAACGGCGGCGGCTTCTCCAAGGTCTCCATGGGCATGGCCATCACCAAGTCCTGCCAGCATCCCGTTGAGGCTGCTGCTCTGATTGACTTCCTGTGGAACGGCGAGGGCGCTGCCATCATGGGCTCCGAGTGCGGCATCCCCGCCTCCACCGCCGGTCTGGCTGCCGCTCAGGCTGCTGACGCTGTGAAGCCTCTGGTCCTCGAGGCCAACACCAAGGTTCTGGCCTTCGTTGACATGCCGCTGGACCCGTACTACGAGTCCAGCAAGCTGAAGGACACCACCGACGGCGTTTACACGGATGTGTTCGACGGCTTCAGCTACGGCGACTACGACGCTGAGGAGGCTGCCGAGATCCTGCTGGACGGCGTTTCCGGTGTGCTGAGCGCCAACGCCTAAGAGCAATCGAAATCCCTTAAAAAGTAAAAAGTTTAGCCGGCTCCTGCCCCGTTATCACGCATGGCGGGGCCGGCTATTTATGTTAAAACGCAATACAGCAATTTGTCGATAGGAGGTTTTTGGATGAGCTCTGCAGCCCCAAAACGGTTCAGCGCACCCCGTTCAAGCGCTGGTGCGACGAAAACACTGGCCTGTTCTTCCTGATTCCGTGGATTCTGGGCTTCCTGATTTTCAAAAGCCTATCCGTTTGCCAGCTCTCTGGTATACAGCTTTACTGATCTGAACTTCTTCAAGGGCATCAGCCAGTACGGCGTTATGAACTACGTTGAGATTTTCACCAGCCGCAAGACCGTTTCCGTTTTGCTGACCACCGTAAAGTATGCTTTCATCACGGTGCCCCTCAAGCTGGTCTTCGCGCTGTTCATCGCCTACATCCTGAACTTCAAGATCAAGTTCGTCAACCTGTTCCGTACCGTTTACTACATTCCGTCCATCCTGGGCGGCTCTGTGGCCATCGCCGTTCTGTGGCGCGCCCTGTTCAAGGACACCGGCGTTGTCAACACGATTCTCGGCTTCTTTGGCATTGCCGGTCCCGACTGGCTGGCCGATAAGACTTGGGCGCTGTTCGTCATCTGCCTGCTGCGTGTGTGGCAGTTCGGTTCTGCCATGGTTCTGTTCCTGGCCGCTTTGAAGGGCGTGCCTGCCGACCTGTACGAGGCCGCCACCATTGACGGTGCTACCAAGACCCGCCAGTTCTTCTCGATCACCATTCCGATGATCACCCCGTTATCTTCTACAACCTCGTCACCCAGATCGCACAGGCGTTCCAGGAATTCAACGGCCCCTACATCATCACCCAGGGCGGCCCGCGTAACGCTACAACGCTTGTCTCCCTGCTGGTTTACAACTACGCCTTCAAGTCCAACGAGATGGGCATGGCGTGTGCGCTGGCCTGGGTCATGTTCATTGCCGTTGCCCTGCTGACTGTGATTGCCTTCACCAGCCAGAAGCACTGGGTCTACTACGCTGATTAAGGAGGAATGAAAAAATGAAACTTTCTACCGCCCATAAAATCGGCCGTTTCTTCCAGTACTTTGTGCTGATCCTTGTCGGCGTCATCATGATCTACCCGCTGGTCTGGATGGTGGGTGCCACCTTCAAGTCCAACGCCGAGATCTTCGCCGGCATCGGCTTCCTGACCGCGAACCCCACGCTGCAGGGGCTACATTGACGCCGTCACCCAGAACTACGGCGGCGACATCAGCATCTGGCGCGCCTTCATCAACACCTACAGCTTCGTTATCCCCAAAGTCATCTTCACCGTTATCAGCTCGGTCATTGCCGCTTACGGCTTCAGCCGCTTTAAGTTCAAGGGCCGTGATATGCTGTTCGGCATCATGATCTCCACCCTGTTCCTGCCGCAGGTCGTTCTGAACGTTCCCCAGTACCTGATGTACAACTCCTTCGGCTGGATCAACAGCCCGTTCTACCTGCCCCTGTGGGTGCCCACCCTGTTTGCGACGGAGACCTACTTCGTCTACCAGTTGGTCCAGTTCATGCGCAGCATCCCCCACGATCTGGACGAGGCTGCCGCCATCGACGGCTGCGGCCCGGTCAAGATCCTGTACAAGATCATCGCCCCGATGCTGAGCCCCTCTCTGGTGGCCTGCGGTCTGTTCCAGTTCATGTGGAGCTGCAACGACTACATGGGTCCCCTGCTTTACGTCAGACCCCCAGCAAGTACCCGATGTCCATCTTCGTCAAGCTGTCCATGGACGCTGACAGCGGTTTCAACTGGAACCGTATCCTGGCACTGTCCCTGATCTCCATCATCCCGCAGTTGGTCGTTTTCTTCTGCGCACAGGATGCCTTCATCGACGGCATTTCCGCCGGCGCCGTGAAGGGCTAAACGCCGCTTTGGCAGTCCAAAATCTATTGTAGCACGGCTGCCCCATACCACAGGAATGGGGTACGGGGCAGCCTTTATTTTGAAAACCGGACTCCCCTGCCTGGCGGGCGGAGGGGTTGTATGATAGAGAGCCTTCCCGGAGGGAAGGTGGCCGAGGCTCCGCCCGAGGCCGGATGAGGCGAGACTGTACCGCTATTACCCGTGTACGGGCTGTGGCTGCAAGGTTTGCCCTCATCAGTCCGCTGCGCGGACAGCTTCCCCGATGGGGAAGCCTGAAAAAGCCCCTTGCGGAGCGCTTCCCTCCGTTCTTACTTATTCACTCTCTTATAATACTGCCGGTACTGCTGGGGCGAAAGGCCCGTGGCATCTTTAAAGACGCGGCGGAAATGCGCCGTCGTCATAAAGCCGGTCTTTTCCGCAATGTCCGAGATGCTCTCGTTCGACTTCTCAATGAGGTTCTGCGCGGCCTTGATGCGCACGCCGTTGATATACTCGATGAGCGAGAGGTTGATGGACTTCTTGAAAAGGCGGCTCAGATAATACGGGCTGATATAGAACTGAGTGGCGATGCCGGTCAGGGTCAGCTTCTCGGCGTAGTGCTCGGCGATATAGGCCTGGATCTGATCCACAATGTGGTTGCTGACGCGGCCATTCTCGCCGCCCTGCTCCTGCTGCTGGCGGCAGAGGTCCTTGAGTTCCAGCAAAAGCGTAGCCAGCAGCATCTTGCGCAGTGCATCGGATTCCGGGGAGGTTTCCTCCTGCAGGGCCAGCAACTGCTGCAGCAGGCCCTGGATGTGGTTCTGCTGCTTGACCGTGATGTTGGAGAGCAGATGGTTGTGCTCTTCGCTCAAGAAGGAGAAGAAATCCACCTCCGGGAAGATGTCCATAATTTTGTCGAGGTACTCGCGGCTGAAATTCACCACGATACGGCTCGAGGCTGTGTCGCCGAGCGAGGCAGTCTTGTGGATCTGGTTTTCACCGATCAGCACCACACATCCCGCGTTGACGATGTAGGCGGCATCCTCGATAAAATAGCGGCGGCTGCCCTCAATCTCATAGTAAACCTCATACTTATGGTGGATGTGGAAACTGGCCATCTCATACCCGGAGTCACGGTCCACGCGGTCAATAAAAAGTCAACGTGGGGCGAGTAGACATATTCCGAAACCATAACGCTGCTCCTCACTGCCGTGGTGCGGGGCACCCGGCGATTGGTTGTGTTGTCTTTTTTAGAATAGCACATTTTTGCTGTTTTTCAAACTATTTTTATACTATTTTTGAACACTTGGGGGTTCACACATGAAAATCACGCTTGTACGTTCTATGGCGCGCAGCGCGCAGTGTTTGAGCTGGTCAACTCCGGCTGCTACCGCGCCCGGCTCCTTATACAGTCTCATTGGACGGCGCCACAGTCTGTGAGGGCGATACGAATGTGTTCTCACTCTATTCGCTGGAACCGGGCCGCAGCTACACGCTGGCCGTCACCCTTGACGGCGTGACCGATACGCTGAACTTCACCACCGCGGAGGAGAGCTTCTTTGTGGATGCCTCCCGCTACGGCCTCGTCGCCGACGGCGTGACCGACAACACGGCCAAGCTGCAGGCGGCGCTGTCCACCTGCCCCGCGGGCGGCACGGTCTACGTGCCCGCCGGCACCTACCGCACCCAAAGCCTGTTTTTTGCAGAGCAACACGACGCTGTATCTCGAAAAAGGGCTGCACGCTGCTGCTGGGCGGCACCAACCGCACTGACTACCCCATTCTGCCCGGTGTTCTCCCCTGCCATAACGAGAAGGACGAACACTACCTCGGTCTGTGGGGAGGGCAACCCGCTGGACAGCTTTGCGGGTCTTATCAACGTCATCAACGCCGAGAACGTGACGATCACCGGCGAGGGCACGATTGACGCCAACGCCCAGAACGGCGACTGGTACCAGAACCCGAAGAAAAAACAATATTGCCTGGCGTCCGCGCCTGTTCTTCACCAGCGGTGCCAAAAACGTCGTGCTGCACGGCGTTCAGGTCTGCAACAGCTATTCCTGGACCATCCACCCGACCTACTCGGAGAATGTGGACATTCTGAACATCCGCATCCGCAACAGCTCCAGCAGCCCCAACACCGACGGCATCGACCCCGAAAGCTGCAAGAATGTCAATATCATCGGCAACCATATCCATGTGGGCGACGACTGCATTGCGCTGAAATCCAGCAAGCTGTTCTTAGGGATGAAGCGCCATATTCCCTGCGAGAATGTTGTCATCCGCAACTGCTGCCTGAGCCGCGGCCACGGCGGCCTGGTCATCGGCAGTGAGATGAGCGGCGGCGTCAAGAATGTCACCGTGACCCAGTGCCTGATGGACCATACGGACCGGGGTCTGCGTGTCAAGACCCGCCGCGGGCGCGGCAAGTACGCCATCATCGACGGGCTGGTATTCCGTGACGTCGTTATGGATGGCGTGCTGGCGCCGTTTGTCATCAACATGTTCTATTTCTGCGACCCCGATGGCCGCAGCGACTATGTGCAGACCCACGAGGCCCTGCCTGTCGACGAGATGACCCCCGACACTGGGCACGCTGGAGATGGAAAACATCACGGCCACCGACGCCCAGTACGCAGGCTGCTGGTTCAGCGGCCTGCCCGAGCACCCGATCGAGGGTGTCAAGATGCACAACGTAAAAATCAGCTTTGCGCCGGACGCTAAAGCCGGTCAGGCCGCCATGATGTGCGGCGCGGATGCCTCCTGCAAGGTGGGCGTCCATGCCGAGAACGTGCATAAAATTGAGCTGCACAACGTTGCGATCACCGGCTACGAGGGGCGAGCGCCTGCAGCTGACAAACGTAGATAGCTTTGAGGAGGACTGAACCATGACCCATGAAGAGATTCTGACCACGCTGGGCCATTACGTGGACTACCTGATCGCAGGCTCCACCGCCGAGGCACCCCTCTGGAACATCGAGAAGGTCCGCAGCGGCAAGCCCAACAAGTGGAATTACATCGACGGCTGCATGATCACTGCCTGCCTGAGCCTGTACAAGACCACCGGCGACGAGAAGTTTTTGGACTTCTCCAAGAAGTTTCTGGACTACTTTGTCAGGACAACGGCGTCATTGAGACCTATGACCCTGAGGAATACAACTTGGACAATGTTAATCCGGGCAAAACTTGTTTACCCTCTACGACCTGACCGGCGACCAGCGCTACCGCGACGCGATTGAAACGATACGCGGCCAGTTGGAGACCCAGCCCCGCACCAAGGAAGGCAACTTCTGGCACAAGAAGATCTATCCCAACCAGGTATGGCTGGACGGCATGTACATGGGACAGCCTTTCTACATGGAGTACGAGACCCGCTGCAACGGGATGCACGGCTGCATTGACAGCTACAAGCAGTTCATGAACATCCAGAAGCACATGAAGGACGCCAAGACCGGCCTGTACTACCACGGCTACGACGAGAGCCGCGAAATGTACTGGGCCGACCCCGTCACCGGCTGCAGCGCCAACTTCTGGCTGCGCGCTATGGGGTGGTTTCTGGTGGCGATGGTAGATACGTTGGAGCGGATGGACAACCAGCTTTACTACGAGTACCGCGCCATCATGGCAATGCTGAAGGACGCGGTGGACGCGATGATCGCCTTCCAGGATGCCGAGAGCGGCATGTTCTGGCAGGTCGTAGATAAAGCCGGGGTCGAAGGCAACTACCTTGAGACCTCCGGCAGCGCACTGTTCGCCTACGCCGTGCTCAAGGGCGTGCGTCTGGGCTACCTGCCCAAGCGCTACACGGCCTACGGTGAGAAGGCGTTCTACGGCACCTGTGACCGTCATCTGGGCGTGGGCGCGGACGGCGCTTTGCAGCTGGGCGGCATCTGTCTGGTGGCCGGTCTCGGCGGCGCGACCCGCCGCGATGGCAGTCTGGCGTACTATTTCAGCGAGCCCATCGTCGAGAACGACGCCAAGGGCGTAGGCCCGCTGCTGCTGGCCTACACGGAAATTCTGGCCGCACAAAAGCAGTAAGGAGGGCACACTATGCCGAAATTTATCGTCGGTGCCCGCCTGCACGACTACGGCAAGGGCAGCCCGGACGAGCTGTTCGGGCGCGTTGCCGCCGACGGCTTTGTGCCGCTGTGCAGCTGGCCTATAAAAAGTGTGTGCCGTCCGTCAGGAGCTATGCGGACGTGACCGACGCGCTGGTGGCCGACACTATTGCCGCCGAGAAAGCACACAGCATCCAGGTGGCCGTGCTGGGAACCTACGTGGAGCTGGCCATCAACGATGAGAGCCGTTTGAAGAATGCGGCAGATTTCAAGAGCCAGCTGGCCGTCTGCAAGGCGCTGGGGGCCGGGTGCATTGGCACGGAGACGACCGCCATGTCCAAGCAGCCCGCTGGTACGACCCGCGAGGAAGCCCAGGAACTGCTTTGCCGCAGCCTGGCTGAGATTCTGCCCGCCGCCGAGGCACTGGGCGTGACCGTCGCCGTAGAGCCTGTGACCTACCACAGCATGAACTCCGCCGCCGCGACGCGGCATATTTTGGACACGATGCGCAGCCCGAACCTGAAAGTCATCTTTGACATGAGCAATCTGGTGGATGCCGGGAACGTCGGCGCGCAGAACCGCATCTGGAACGACGTGGGCGAGTTGCTGGGCGACCAGATCGTGGCCGTCCACTTCAAGGGGCAGGCCCTTGCGCCGGACGGCGGGTTGCTCCACACGAGCCTGGAGGACAGCCTGACCGACTACGCGGGCGCGTTCGCCATGCTGCGGCAGCTGCCGCAGGACGCTCTGCCCGTGCTGCGTGAGGAGGCTGTGCCAGCCCGCGCTGCCAGCGATATTGCATTTATGAGAGGATTTTTTGCATGACCGAAACAGAACGCAAAACATGGATCGTTGACGAGAGCGGCGCGGGCGACTACCGCACGCTGACCGAGGCCGTTGCTGCCTGTGCGGCCACGCCGGACGAGCCGGTGCGGTTCTACATCAGGCACGGCATCTACGAGGAACGGCCCTTCATTGAGCTGGCGGACTATGTCATCGAAGGCGAGTACCGCAACGCGACAGTCATCACGGCGTCTGTGGGCGGGCGCGACCCGTGGCCGGGCGAGGTCAAGACCGGCACCTTCCGCAGCGCAACGCTGTTTCTGGGCGGCGGCAGGGCTGTTGTGCGCAACCTGACCGTGCAGAACAACGCCGGGGACGGCGCAAAGGCCGGTCAGGCGCTGGCCGTCTACGCCGACGCAAGCCGCGTGCTGATGGAGAATGTGAACCTCTACGGCAACCAGGACACGCTGTTTACCGCTCCCCTGCCCCTGCAGGAGCGCGCGAGCAGAACGGCTTGCGATGACCTCGGTGTTGTCGTTGGCCCATGCTACGCCATTGCCGTTTTCCAGCGCGTTCTTGGCGGTTGCGTAGGAATCATACTTTTGCAGGGGAATGTCGGGATATTCCTTGGTCAGGTAGGTCTCGGCGGTGGTGCCGGAAATGACGAACATCTGATCGTCGGCGTTCCAGTTGTCCAGACTGGTGATGACATTGCTGTCGGGAGAGATGACACCCAGTGCCACGTTCATGTAGGGCAGTGCAAAGTCCACCTCCTCAGCGCGCTCGGGCGTGACGGTGAAGTTGGCCAGAATGATATCGACCTTGCCGGTCTGCAGATACTCAATGCGGTTGGCGGCTTCCGTGGAGACGAAGTTGGCTTCCACGCCCAGATCCTCGGCCAGGCGGCAGGCGAAGTAGACATCATAGCCATGATACTCGCCGTTCTCATCCACATAGCCAAACGGGTTCTTGTCGGAGAAAACGCCGATGTTCCCGGTGCCGTCCGCCTTGATCTCGTCCAGCGTGCGGAATACGTCACTGCCCGCAGCTGCGGCACTGCCGGATGCAGCAGAACCGGAAGCGGCAGAGGAGGAGGATGCGCTGCCGCCGCAGGCAGAAAGCAGGGCGGCGGTGGAAACCGCGCCCAGACCCAGCAGGAAGGCACGGCGAGAGATCTTGTTAATTTTTCATGGTAGTAACTCCTTTCCTTTCTTTCCCATATAAAAATCTATCCATGATCTGTGACATCATTTCACAGCATCAGGCAAAAAAGTTCAAAGTGGAAATGGGCTGCTGCGCATTTCTCACTGCTTTGCAACCGCATCAAAGGTGAACGTGCGCAGGAAGCGCTGTGCACGTTCGGTCTGCGGGTGGTCGAAGAAGTCCGCCGGGGGCGCTTCCTCCACAATACGGCCATCGTCCAGAAACAGCACCCGGCTGGCAATTGCCCGGGCAAACTGCATCTCGTGGGTGACGATCACCATGGTCTTGCCCTCACGGGCCAGGTCGAGCATGACATCCAGCACCTCCCGCACCATTTCCGGGTCCAGGGCTGCCGTCACCTGTCGAACAACAGGATCTCCGGGTGCATACAGAGCGCGCGCACAATGGCGACACGCTGCTTCTGACCACCGGAAAGCTCCCGGGGGTAGCTGTTCTTTTTTGGCCAGCAGGCCCACGCGGTCCAGCAGGGCCTCGGCTTCCTGCTGCACCTCAGCCCGGGGGCGCTTCTGCACCTTCATGGGTGCCAGCAGGATATTGTCCAGCACGGTCAGGTGCGGGAAAAGCTCATAGCTCTGGAACACCATGCCGATGCGCTGGCGCAGGGCCGCCAGATTCTTGCCGCCGTAGGCGACCGTCTCACTGCCCAGCTTCACCCGGCCCGCCTGCACCGGCTCCAGACCGTTCAGACAGCGCAGCAGGGTGCTCTTGCCGCAGCCGGAAGGCCCCACCACAACGATGACCTCACCGGGCTTGACGGCAAAGCTGACATTATCCAGAACATTGGTCTTGCCATCGTAGCTTTTTACCAGATGGTCTACAGTCAGAATCGGCTCTGCCATAACAGTCACTTCCATTTCTTTTCGAGGTAACCGGCCAGCAGGCTGATGGGCCAGCACACCAGGAAATACAGCAGAAATACCGTAAGATAAATGCCAAAGGCCGCATTGGGGCTGGCAGACCGGTTCGCCTCGATGATCTGCTGGGCCACCTTCAGCACCTCCACCACGCCGATCATCAAAATCAGGCTGGTGGTCTTGATCATGCGGGTGATGAGGTTGATGGACAGCGGGATGAGCCGCCGCACCGTCTGGGGGATGATGATGTAGTAATAGGTCTGCGCCCGGCTCATGCCCAGTGCCTCGCTGCTCTCATACTGATGCTTCGGGATGGCGATGAGGGCACCGCGGACGAGGTCGCTCATCTCGGCCGTGCCCCAGAGCACGAACACGATGACCGCCGCCGTCTCGCCGGAAAGATCCCAGCCAAAGGCCCGCGTGGTGCCAAAATACACCAGAAAGAGCAGCACCATCTGGGGCATAATGCGGACGATTTCCAGGTAAACCCGGAAAATGGCTTTCAGGACGGGATTTTTGAAGGTCATCAGCACCCCCAGCAGGATGCCCAGCGGCAGGCTGATGAGGACAGACACAGCGCTGATCTTAAGTGCCACGCCCAGACCGCCCAGCAGGCGAACCATATTTTGCCCTTCAGCAGTACCTCCAGTCCCAAATCAGGCATAGCGCAGCCTCCTTTCCAGCCAGCTTCCCAGAATAGAAACGGGCAGAAGCATGAGCAGATAGCACACCACCAGCAGGAAAAGGTTCTCGGCCGTCTTATAGTACAGGCCGATGAGGTCCTTTTGCCGTGAACATCAGGTCCATCAGGCTGATGGTGCTGAACACACTGGTCTCTTTCAGCAGGAAGATCACATTCGCCATAAAGGCCGGCATGCTGATGGAGACCGCCTGCGGCAGCACCACATAGCGCATGGTCTGCAGCCGGCTCATGCCAAGGCTCAGGGCACTTTCGGTCTGGATGGGTTCAATGGCTTCCAGCCCGCTGCGGAAGGCCTCGGCCATGTAGCTGCCGCCCAGAAAGGCAAGGCCTGCAATGCCGCAGAGCTCGGCGTTGGTCTTGATGCCGATCTTGGGCAGGCCGTAATAAAGAAAGAACAGCTGGACCAGCAGCGGCGTGTTCCGGCTGAGTTGGATATAAGCGCCCACGATACGGCGCAGCACCGGCACTTTTTCGTACTGGAGCACGGCGCAGACAAGGCCGACGAGGATGGCCCAGAAGATACCGGCCACACCCAGGCGCAGGGTGAGCCAGGCCGCTTTTTTCATACTGCGGCAGATATTGCACCATCACATTCCAGTCCATGTCTGTTCCCCTCCTTTTCTCCTGATCTTGCGGATGTTTGTTTCCGTTGGCCGTATGATATACCCATTTTCCCAGAATGTCAATAGGTTTATAGGTTTTTTGTTGCACAAATTCCGGTCAAATTGATAAACAAGCTATTCATCGCTGATTTTTCGCTTCGGTTTTTCCATTCTGCCTTTTTGCACAAGAGACGGCGTTTGTTTTTGTTTTAACGCCGTTTTTGTGGTTTAACTTTGGGTTGCAGTTAACAAGGCCTCGTTTTGTTCACCAATTGTCAGTGTACTCTTCTTTGCTTCCCAATCACCGTTATAAACGATCGTTTTCAAATTGCAGTAATCAAATGCATATTTCTCTACGTTCGACAATGTTCCCGGCAGAGTGATCTTTTTCAGGCCGCTATGTTCAAATGCGCCTTCTTCAATCCGGATCACTCCCTCGCCAAGCTGCACACTTTGCAGAGCTTTACACCGGGCAAATATGCGCTGACCTGTCATTGGTGTATTTTCAATTGTTGCAGTTGTAAGCGAATGACAGTCCGCAAATACATCGTTTTTCAATTCCTTTAACACTGGCTGGTATGTAAATCTGTTTTAGTCCGGATTCTTGAAATGCAGACTGCTGAATTTCAACCACATCTTCTGGAATCGTTATCCCGGTTAGTTTCCAATTTTGCATAAAGCAATTCGCACCGATACTGTACGGCTTTCCCGTCGGAAGGAGCACATTTGCCCCATTCGTAAACTCATAGCTGACCA
>VOFC01006757.1_pt1 | contig 14466 bp, 22 predicted proteins | sample 5384161 | NCBI WGS metagenome assembly VOFC01 (sample SAMN12384722, study PRJNA508395) | human gut metagenome | isolation source: healthy gut B | host: Homo sapiens | reverse complement strand
AACTCGTTCCTGCCTGAAGGAAGAGAGCTATGCCTTATTGACCCGAATGGGTGTAGAATCAATGGCAGGAAGGAACAGGAGCATTATGCAGAAAAAAAAGAACGTATGGCAAATCTGGAAGTACTGCGCTGTGTGGCAATGATGATGGTCGTGGTGCTGCACTATCTGGGCAAGGGAGGACTGCTGCCGGATCTGACGGCGCCTTTATCAGTGCAGGATATGGTAGCCTGGCTGTTGGAAGCATTCTGCATTGTAGCTGTGAATGTGTATATGATGATCAGCGGATACTTTTTATGCGAAAGCTCTTTTAAACTGAGCAGACTGCTCACGCTGTGGGTACAGCTGTGGCTGTATTCTGTGGGAATCGGTGTGCTGGCGGCGGTGACTGGGATCGTTCCCGCAGCGGAAGTCAGCACACACTATTACCTGACATTATTGTTCCCGGTGACTATGGGACATTACTGGTTCTTGACAGCGTATGTATTTTTATATATCCTGTTACCCTTTCGTGGAATCGGGCTCAGACGGATGACGAAGCAGCAGTTTCAGGTGACTCTGGTGCTGTTATTTGCTGCATTTTGTCTGGTTAAATCCATTCTGCCCTTCCGGTTGGAGGAGGATAGCAAGGGCTATGACTGCATCTGGTATCTGTGTGTGTTTTGTGCAGCCGCATATCTTCGCAGATTCGGAATTCCTTTTTACAGAAAAAATCCCGGGCGTTGTTGCTGTATCTGATCGGCGTCCTCGGAACTTTTGGAGAGGCAATGCTGCTGCATTTATTTTATCTGCGGACAGGCAGCCTGGAGCTGATCTTGAAGCTTCCGTATGAGTATAACCATATTTTCCCGTTCTTAGCTTCTGTCGGGCTGTTTTGCCTGTTCCTGGACAGTGATATCCGGGGAAGATCGGCAGTGTGGCGGTGAGGATCGCGCCCTATACGCTGGGAGTGTATCTGTTGCATGAAAATCTGGGTGCGTTATGCATGGCAGAAGTGGCTGGGCTCGGATCGCATAGACGGTGCCGTATCGTTGCTTTTATGGACTGTCATCGCAGTGATCGTGGTATTTGTATTGGGAATTCTGGTAGATGTTATCCGCAAAAATATCTGTGGTGGATTGCATAAGATATTCCTGCACATTCGTCCTTATCGTGTGCTTACGGAAAAATCCAGGCAGTAGATAATATGTTCAAAAAAGAGAGGTATCATAGTGACAGATAACGTAAAAATAAAATAGCGGGAACCGGCGGTCAGAGTCATAGGCGATTCTGGGGAGTTCGTATTCGTGGCTGTTCTGGTACTGTATCCCCTCGCGGCATATTGCCTGGGGGCTGGATCTGTGGGATACCGGCTACGGCTATGCGAATTTTGAATATATGGGAACCCGCATATGGATCCCATGTGGTTGTTTTCCACTTATCTGACCACAGCCATCGGACATTGCCTTTTAGTCTGCTGCCCGGAGCGAAGACGTTGATCGGCATGAATTTTTACACAGGCTTAAGTATCAGTCTGCTGGCAGTCCTTGGCTATTATTTTTGTACAAAAGTGCTGAAGATACCTGCCGGGCTTGCCTTTTCCTGGGCGAATTTACAGCGGTGAGCTTCTGCTGGTGCCCTACGGGCTCTTTTTACAATTATGTGACGTATGTATTTTTCCTGATTTCCGTGGTCTGTCTGTATCTGGGACTGTCCCGGGGGAAAAAGGGGGGTTTACTGTTTGCCGCAGGAGTAGCGCTGGGCTGTAATGTGCTGTCCCGGTTCTCCAATCTGCCGGAGGCCGCCATGATCGTAGGCGTGTGGGCATATGGAATCATCTGCTGGCTGGAAGAGCAAAAAAGCATTGTGCAGGATTGTGTTGACGTTGCGGGAAATGCGGAAACGGAAAATAAGGAAGCACGAAAAAAGGCAGCAGGCAGGAGGCTTCGTAAGAAATTATTACAGGATACCGGCATGTGTCTGGCAGGGTATCTGACTGCACTGCTGGTATTATTCGGTTACATCCAGATCCGCTATGGCATGGATGAGTATGTGAAGAGGCATTCTGCGACTGTTTTCCATGACGGAGGTGGCAACGGACTATACGGCTGCATCCATGATCATGGGCATGTTCGACTGGTATTTTCAGAATCTGTACTGGGAGATCCGGATGTGCGTGTTCTTTGTAGTGGGGATTGTCACTGTGGGAGTATTGGAACTCATCGGCTCCTACGTGAGAAAAGATACAGTAAAAAAGGCGCTGCGGATCCTGGAATGGGCGGGAAGTATCGCACTGGCGGCTGTGATGGTGTTCTGGCTGTACCGCCAGGGCTTCTGTGCCAGAGAATATACGAACTACGGCGCCATTATCTGGCCCGGTGTAACGTTTTTAACGCTGACGCTCCTGGTGACGCTGTGGCGGATATTCATGCCTTCCGCACCGGGGGAGGAAAAGCTGCTCAGCGGACTGATCTTCCTGATCGTACTGATCACTTCTCTTGGAAGTAACAATAAGCTATATCCCAGCATGAATAATCTGTTCCTGGCATTACCTTATATGTACTGGCAGTTCTACAGGTTCTGCAAATATGTTGGAAGCTTTCGATGGAAGCGGATGACCATATCCCCGATTCCTGTAAAATGTCTCTTGGGCGGTTTTTTCTGCTATTCTTTGTCCAGGTAGGACTGTTCGGCAGAAGCTTTGCATTTGCCGAAGGTACCGGCATACAGGATATCGATGCGCAGGTGACGAATAATGAGACATTAAAAGGTGTGTGGATGAGCGAGGAACGGGCCGGATGGATGCAGGGGATCTCAGAGTATGTGAATGAACGGGGACTTGCGGGAAAGGATGTGCTGATCTACGGTCAGATCCCGGCGCTGTCCTATTATCTACAGATGCCTGCAGCGTTCAATCCTTGGCCGGATCTGGATTCCTACCAGAGCGGACAACTGGAACAGGATATGCTTAAGATGCAGGAACGGATGGATGCGGATGCTTCTTATCGCCCGGTGGTACTGTTGGAGAAGAAATATGCCGTGTATCTGGAAGCCGGAGAGAATGCACTGGAGGCCTTGCAGCCCACGGAAAAAAGAGCGCAGCCTGATCGTGGACAATCCCAAGCTTTTGCTGATCGGAAAATTCATGGATGATATGGGTATGAGAAGACTTTTGAAAATGAGAAATTTGTGATTTTTGAATAAAAACAGAAAACAGATCCCCGGGAGATTTTCATCTTCCGGGGATTTTGAAGTCTAAATGGAAATGTCTTATAACAGCTGTAAGCCGTTCTCTTTTGCAATCTCCATAACTTCATCGGACCACAGAGAACACTGTACTTCGCCGATGTGGGCTTTGCGCAGGAAGAACATACAGATACGTGACTGACCGATACCACCGCCGATGGTAAGGGGAAGCTCGCCGCCAATAACTGCCTTGTGATAAGGAAGTTCTGCACGCTCAGGGCAGCCGGCCTTCTGTAACTGGTCTAACAGAGCCTTCTTGTCTACACGGATACCCATGCTGGACAGCTCCAGAGCGATATCCAGGACCGGATAATATACCACGATATCGGCATTCAGCGCCCAGTCATCGTAGTCCGGGGCACGGCCATCGTGAGGCTTGACCATTCTCTAAGGTCTCACCGATCTGCATGATGCAGACAGCACCCTTTGCCTTGGCAATGTAGTATTCGCGCTCCTTCGGGGAGTAGTCGGGGAACATCTCCTGCCAGTTCACTGGTAGTTACAAAGAAGATGTCGTGAGGAAGGATCTCCTCGATGTAGTCGTAATGGATGGACATATACTTCTCGGTCTTGCGAAGAACTTTGTATACGGTGCGGACGTTCTCCTTCAGAGTTTCCAGATTCCGTTCATCCTGGTGATGATCTTCTCCCAGTCCCATTGATCTACATAGATAGAGTGGATGTTGTCGGTGGTCTCATCCTGACGGATGGCACTCATATCGGTGTAGAGCCCCTCACCGGGCTGAAAACCGTATTTCTGCAAGGCATAACGCTTCCATTTGGCCAGAGACTGTACGATCTCTGCTTCGCGGTCTCCCTGTGCTGCAATATGGAAATTCACGGGACGCTCCACACCGTTCAAGTTATCGTTCAGTCCGGATGTAGGATCCACAAATAAGGGAGCTGATACACGCAGCAGGTGCAGACGCTCTGCTAACAATCCCTGGAAAAAGTCCTTCACTGTCTTAATGGCAACCTGTGTTTCGTACAGGTTCAGCTGAGACTTATAATTTTTAGGTATGACAATATCTGACATACTGACCTCTCATTCTGCCGCCTGGCGGCGTGTGATACAAAATACTCCTATATTATTTAACTGCGAAATGCATGATTTTGCAAGCTTTTTTTCGGAAAAAATAACCACTTGCAAAAATCGAACATATGTGCTAACTTGAAGATACACAAGAACAAACGTTCTGATTCTGAAAATTTTCGGTAAGAGGCGGTGATAACTTGGAATATCTTATACAAAACGGGGAATTGTCCATCATGCAGAAGCTGGAGATCCTGACCGATGCAGCCAAATATGATGTAGCCTGTACTTCCAGTGGAGTGGAACGTAAGGGCGACGGGAAGTACATGGGGAACTGCGCGAAGGCCGGGATCTGTCACAGCTTTTCTTCGGACGGCAGATGTATTTCTTTACTTAAGATATTGATGACCAATGAATGTATCTTCGACTGTAAATATTGTCTGAACCGGAAGTCCAATGATGTTCCCAGAGCCACTTTACCCCGGAGGAGATCTGTACACTGACTATGGAGTTTTACCGGCGTAATTATATCGAGGGACTGTTCTTAAGCTCCGGTATTGTACAGGATCCTACGTTTACCATGGAATTATTATACCGGACCATTTGGCTGCTTCGGAATCAATACCATTTTAATGGCTATGTCCATGTAAAGGCGATTCCCGGAGCGGATCCGGAGCTGGTGCAGCGGATGGGATATCCTGGCAGATCGTATGAGCGTGAACCTGGAGCTCCCTACAGCGGAGGGGCTGCGGACACTGGCACCGAACAAGCACCGGAAAAATATTCTGACGCCCATGCGGCAGATCCAGAACGGAATTCATGCGAATAAGGAGGAACTGATCCTGTACCGCAAGAGTCCCCACTTTGTATCCGGTCGGGCAGTCTACCCAGATGATCATAGGTGCAACCCCGGAGACGGATTATCAGATTTTAAATGTAGCAGAGAATCTGTATCAGAAGTTTGAGTTAAAGAGAGTCTTCTATTCTGCTTTGTAAAGGTCAACGAGGACAAAAGCCTGCCGGCGCTTCCGGGGGGGCCGCCGCTTCTGCGGGAGCACCGTCTGTACCAGGCGGACTGGCTGCTCCGGTTTTATGGATTTCGGGCGGAGGAACTGTTGGATGAGAGAAGACCGTTTTTAATGTGATGCTGGATCCCAAGGAGGACTGGGCGGTGCGGCATCTGGAATGTTTCCCGGTGGAGATCAACAGAGCACCTTATGCAGATCTGCTTCGGGTGCCGGGGATCGGCGTGAAAAGCGCCAGGCGGATCCTTAGTGCCAGGAGGAGCACAAAGCTTATGTTTCAGGATCTGAAGAAGCTGGGCGTGGTGATGAAACGGGCTGTTTATTTTATTACCTGTGGTGGCAGGATGATGTATCCTACGAAGCTGGAGGAGGATTATATTGTGCGGAATCTGACGGATCCGAAGGAACGGATCCGGTTCGGCAGCGATGGCATGAGTTACCGGCAGATGACTTATTTGATGATGGGATGTTCCCGAACGGGGTACGGCAGGAGGAGAAACGGATCATATGAAGATTTATCACTGTGAGGATTCGCTGGAGGGAATCTTCACCGCTATTTATAATACTTATGAAGATCACTGTATCATCCGGGATACTATGGTCACCACCATCGAGGAGAACCTGCTGTTCTCGGAGTCGGTGGAGGTCATACCGGATCCGGAGAAGACGATCAAGGTGATCCGTACGTTGAAGCGCAGATTCGGGGAAACAGATTATGAGACCCTGTGTCTGGCACTGGCATCCCCGAAGCCGGAAAAGGCCCAGGCGGTATACCGTACCATTGCGAAGGGACTGGCCGAGAAGTGTACGGCGGGGCATCTTATGGATGCCATTGCAGACACCTATGTGAACCAGACCTTCAGCCTGGCAAGGGCAGCCGGGAATGAGTATCATCATCTGAAGGGGTTTGCCCGGTTTGAGGAACTGGAGAATACGATCCTCTACTCGAAGATCGCACCGAAGAATAATATTCTGACCTTTTTAATGGTACATTTCGCCGACCGCTTTCCCATGGAAGACTTTCTGCTGTTCGATGCGGGCCGGTATCTGTTCGGAATACATCCGGCGGGAAAGCCCTGGTATACGCTGCAGGGGAAGGATGCCTGGGAGAAAGTAAGATCTGAGACGGAGAAACTGTCCGCTGCGGAACAGCATTACCGGGAACTTTTCCGTTCCTTCTGTCATACAATAGCCATAAAAAGAACGTGAAAACAGGGATCTGCAACGAAATATGCTTCCGCTGAGGTTCCAAGAATATATGGTGGAATTTCGGTAGATTTCGCCAAATTGGGATTTATATTTTACCGCGGTAACGCAACAAATATACAAAACGCCGAAAAGGTTTTCCATACGGCGAACATATATTGTGAAAATGATAACAGAGTGGTAAAATGCCCAAAATGTGCGTTTTCTGGAAGAAAAAAACCGCTTTACATTTGGGGATGGTTGGCTATAATAGTAATGATTTCAGATGTGAGGGGAAAGTACCCGGTGTATTATTTTACTTACGATCGAACTTACTATTGAAAGGAAGGAACAAGAAATGTTAAAGACGATCCGTTTGACACCTGAAGACGTGAAACATTTTGTTGATGTAGCTTCAAAGTGTGATTTTGATATTGATATATGCTATAACAGATACGTAATCGATGCCAAGTCATTCCTTGGAGTGTACGGATTGGATTTCACAAAGCCACTGTCTGTATCTTATGACGGCTACAATGATAACAACAACAGAATGTGATTTGACTCCCCAGGTAAGATAGAGTACTATTTACCTGGGGAGTTTTTATTATATGATGCTAGGGGAGTCTTTCCACCCAGAGCTTGCTCATAAGTGGATGAAAAGGGCCCCGCCCTCCATGTAGTGGGAGGCTTGTGAGAGTGCGCAGCACGGAACAAGCCGCAGGCATCTGGGTTATCGATAGGGACTTGTTTGAGGGAGGTGAAGCCGCATGGCAGGAGAAGTCAGAATATCGGTACGTAATCTTGTGGAGTTCATTCTGCGCAGTGGCGACATCGATGACAGGAGACAGGGATCACCCGAGAATGCAATGCAGGAGGGCAGCCGGATCCACCGCATGATTCAACGCCGCATGGGTGCGGAGTATCAGGCGGAAGTGGCGCTGAAATACACCCATCCCACGGAGAACTATGTCATCATCGTGGAGGGACGGGCGGACGGTATCATTGAACAGAACGGAGAGACCACCATCGACGAGATCAAGGGAACCTACAGAGATCTGGCGAAGCTGAAGGCGCCGTTACCCCTACACATTGCGCAGGCAAAGTGCTATGCCTATATGTACAGTCTGCAGAAGGAACTGCCCTATATCCGTGTACGGCTGACTTATTGTAATATAGAGACGGAAGATATCCGTTATTTTTATGAAGATTATGAATTCGTCAGACTGGAAGCCTGGTTCCAGCAGCTGATCAGTGATTACCGCAAATGGGCGGACTATACCTGGCAGTGGAGAGAATTGCGGCAGCAGTCCATTGCTGGATTGCAATTCCCCTTCGATTATCGGGACGGACAAAAGGAACTGGTCAGTTATGTGTACCAGACCATTTATCATAAGAGAAAATTATTTATTGAAGCTCCTACGGGAGTCGGTAAGACCCATATCCACGATCATTTCCCACGGTAAAGGCCATGGGAAAGGATATGGGAGACAAGCTGTTCTATCTCACCGCCAAGACCATCACCCGTACGGTGGCGGAGGACACTTTTTCTTTGCTCAGGCAGAAGGGACTGCGCTTTAAGAGCATTATCCTGACAGCCAAGGAGAAGATCTGTTTTCAGGGTCGTACGGAGTGCAATCCGGAGCAGTGCCCTTATGCCAAGGGGCATTTTGACCGTGTCAATGAGGCTATCTATGATCTGTGACCCGGGAAGAGAGCTTTACCAGAAGCAAAATAGAAGAATATGCCCTGAAACATCGGGTATGCCCTTTTGAATTCGGACTGGATTTGAGCCTGTTCGCTGACGGCATCATCGGAGATTACAATTACCTCTTTGATCCCCATGTGTATCTGAAACGTTTCTTTGGAGATGGCAGTCAGGGTAATTATGTATTTCTGATCGATGAGGCACATAACCTCTTAGAGCGGGGCCGGGAGATGTACAGTGCACCGCTACGGAAGGAAGATCTGTTGGAACTCAAGCGGGAGATCAAACAGACAATCACGTCGGAAATGGAAGAAGCAGCCCAGAAAAAGCGTGATAAAGACGGATTTCCGGGCAGATGACATTAGAAATGACAGGCGTCAAAACAACTGCCACAGGTTAGTATCCCGAGGAGAGCGGATGGAACAGATTCTCTGTATATCAAAGGGCATAAAAGAAAGTGACGGAAAGAGTACCTTTGTGCGGGAAGGGCTGGAACGGATCAGCCAGCTGTTGGAGAAGATGCAACACACAGCTGCTGTCCATGAAGCGGGATTGTGACGGCTACCGGCTGGTGGATGACATAGACATGCTGGTACAGCCCTCTGACCCGACTTCACGCTGTGATCAGTGATTATCTGGAGGAGCAGGAGAAGGTCAGCCTGGAAGTACGGGAGAATCTGCTGGACTTCTACTTCAAGCTCAGTCATTTTCTGGATATTTACGAGAGACAGGACGAAAACTATGTGAAATATACCAGATTGTGTGAGGACGGCAGCTTTGAACTGAAGCTGTTCTGCGTGAATCCCAGAGAAAACCTGAAGGAATGCATGCTCAGAGGACGCAGTACGATCCTTTTTTCCGCTACCTTCCTGCCCATCCAGTATTACAAGAACCTGCTGGGGAGAAAGGAAGACTACGAGGTGTATGCACTCGGTCTTCGATCCCGAGAAGCGTACCATACTGATCGCCGGGGATGTGACTAGCAAGTTCAGCAGAAGATCCCGGAGGAGAATACTACAATATTGCCCGTTACATTCACGAAGTGGTGAAGAACCGGCACGGCAATTACATGATATTTTTCCCGTCCTATTCCTTTATGAAGCATGTTTACGAGATCTATAAACAGTATTTTATGACAGAGGAAGAAGAATGTCTCGTCCAACAGGAATCCATGAATGAGGAAGAGCGTGAATACTTCCTGAATCGCTTCCGGGGCAATGAGGAATGTGACCTGCAAAGTCTCATCGGTATGGAGATCGAGGAGGAAGAGGAGCAGACGCTGATCGGCTTCTGCGTGCTGGGGGGAATCTTCGGAGAGGGCATCGATCTGAAGAGGGACAGTCTGATCGGAGTCATTGTAGTAGGAACCGGACTGCCACAGGTAGGCTGCGAACGGGAAATCCTCAAGGACTATTTTGATGACGACGGGGAGAACGGCTTCGATTATTCCTACCGTTATCCCGGAATGAATAAAGTCCTGCAGGCGGCGGGGACGTCATCCGACCGCGGAAGATGGGGATTATCGTCCTGCTGGATGATCGTTTCAGGCAGTATTCCTACCGGAGATTATTCCCCAGAGAGTGGGAACAGGTGCAGCCTGTGACAGTGGATACGGTAGCTAAAAAGGTGGAGCGCTTCTGGGACGCCTGGTTGTGGCAGCAACGATGACATTCGAAACGATGACATGATATGACAGAGTTGATATACAACATATGACAATCCACATAACCACATATGACACGTGTGCATATGTGGATAACTCGGTGGATTTTGTGGATTATTCGAGATTTTTCACAGAAAAAACGACAGACGGATCAAAAATGATGTATAATAGCAAAAGAACCGGATTGAAATAAAAAAGCAAAACCAGGTACTGGAAAAGTCTTACGAGTACAAAGTATGAAATTAAGACAACATGAAATAAGGCAGAAAGGTATGGTGACTAATATGTGGGCTTATGAAAGTGTTTTTTATCAGATCTATCCCATGGGATTCTGCGGAGTTCCTTTTGAAAATGACGGAGTACAGAGACATGAGATCAAACGTGTGGAGGAGTGGATCCCCCATATGCAGAAGCTGGGAGTGAACGCGGTATATTTCTCTCCGGTATTCGAATCGGATACTCATGGTTACAATACCAGAGATTATCGCAAGATCGATGTGAGACTGGGAACCAACGAAGATTTTAAGGAGGTCTGCGACGCATTGCACAGGGCAGGAATCCGGGTCGTGCTAGACGGTGTGTTCAATCATGTGGGCAGAGGCTTTGCCCAGTTCCAGGATGTGATCCGCAACCGGGAGAACTCACCTTATGTGAACTGGTTCTACCGGATTGACTTCGGTGGCAATTCCAATTACAACGACGGACTCTGGTATGAGGGCTGGGAAGGCTGCTTTGATCTGGTGAAGCTGAACCTGCAGAATCCCGATGTGGTGAACTATCTGCTGGACAGTGTCAAGGGCTGGATCGATGAATTCGGTATTGACGGTCTGCGACTGGATGTGGCTTACAGTCTGGATGAGAAATTTCGTCAGAAGACTGCGGGAAGTTTACCGACAGTGCTTAAAGCAGGATTTCTTCTGCTTTAGGCGAGATGCTTCACGGAGACTACAACCGCCTGATGAACGATCAGATGCTGCATTCCGCAACGAACTACGAGTGCTACAAGGGACTTTACAGCAGTTTCAACAGTATGAATATGTTCGAGATCGTACATTCTCTTTGCGCGACAGTTCGGACCGGAGAACTGGACCCTGTACAAGGGCAAGCATCTGCTGTCCTTTGTGGACAACCACGATGTGACCCGTGTGGCAAGTATTTTGAACAACGAGAATCATCTGCCGCTGATTTATGCCATGGCATTCGGCATGCCGGGCATTCCCTGTGTCTATTACGGAAGGAATGGGGCTTCAAAGCCAGAAAAAGAAGATGGTGACCCCTGCACTGCGTCCCTGCTTTGATAAGCCGGAGTGGAACGGCCTGTGTGACTGGATCAGCAAGCTGACAGAGGCAAAGAAGCATTCGGAAGCATTGAATTACGGTGCTTTCCGTTCAGTACTGCTGACCAATAAGCAATGCATTTTCGAAAGAAAGTCGGAGCATGAGAGAGTCATGGTGGCTATCAATGCGGACGGAGAGGATTTCATGGCGCATTTTGATGCCGGCTGCGGCACGGCGGTGGATCTGATCACCGGAGAGAAACATGACTTTGGAGGCGGCAGTCTTCTGCCGGCGTACAGTGCATATTTCTGGCTGATGGAAAACTAACGGAGAATTTATTTATGAAGGTACTGATCTTATCCACCGGAACCGGTGAGGGACATAATTCCGCTGCAAAAGCGGTGAAAGAACAGTTTGAAAAACGGGGCATTCCCTGTGAGTTGGCAGATGTACTGAATTTTGCTTCGGACAAAGCCGGCGCTTACGGACGCCGGATCTACATCTGGAGCACAGTCCGGGCGAAAAAGGTGTTCGCCGGAGCGTACCGGGTAGGCAGGGCCATTTCGTCTGCCAGATTAAAGTCACCGGTGTATTTTGCCAACGCTTTGTAGCGGAAAGCTGATGGCTATATCACAGAGAACGGATATGATACGGTGGTAATGCCACATCTGTTCCCGGCGGAGGCAATGACCTGGCTGCTACGACAGCATAAGCTGGATGTACAGATTATTTTATTGCCACGGATTATACCTGTATTCCTTTTACCGAGGAGACAAAGGTGGATTACTATTTTATCCCACATGAGGAACTGACGACGGAGTTCATCAAACGCGGCATCCCTGCGGAGAAGCTGGTTCCCACGGGAATTCCGGTATCGGAGAGGTTCCCGAAGCTTCCGGAAAAAGAGAAGCGCGAGGGCAGCTGGGGATTCCGGCAGATAAATCCTGTATCCTTATGATGACGGGCAGCATGGGGTATGGCCGTGTGGAAAGCATGACGGCGAAGCTGGTGGAGCAGACCGGCGAGGATACCCATCTGTATATCCTGGGGAACCAATGAAGAACTGAAGAAGACACTCCGGGATACCTATGCCGATACAGAGCGGGTGCATGTGCTGGATTTTACCACGGAAGCGCATCTCTACATGGCAGCGGCGGATATTCTGTTCACCAAACCGGGTGGACTGACTTCTACGGAAGCGGTGGCAGCGAAGGTTGCATTGGTACACACAAGCCGATCCCCGGATGTGAGGATCGCAATGTTGCCTTTTTCACACAGCATGGGATGTCTGTATCAGGAGATACGGAAGATGCCGTGATACAAAATGGACTAAAGCTTCTGCGGGATCCGGAGGCACAGGCCGAAATGCGGAAGTGTCAGGAAAAAATACGGAAAAGTAGCCTTACGCCGCAGATGCAGTCTGTGAATTCATCTGCGGACAAAAGGAAGCAGCACAAGAGGAAACTTTTTAGACACAGAGGAAAACGACAGACAGGAGAGACAGATGATCATACGTGAACTGGGAATGATAGTCTTCGGATTGTTATGCGGAAGTATATTGTTCGGCAGGGGCATTGCCGAAGTGGATCAAAGGAATTGATGTCACTGAGGTCAGCAACGATCATAATCCGGGGACTGCCAATGCCATGAAATACGCAGGAGTGCCTGTCGGGATCCCAGAATGCTTTTTAATACAGGAGCAGCCCTGCTGGATGCTATCGTGCTGGCGGTGGTCGCCCGGGAACCGGAAGGAACCTATGGGTATAAGATCACCCAGGAGGTCCGGCAGGTGATCGAGCTGTCGGAATCCACCCTGTATCCCAGGAGCTGTGCTTCGGAGATTACAGAAGGACGAATGTCTGGAGGTCTATGACCGGGAATGCAGCGGCAGGACGAGGCGTTATTACAAAGTCACCAGCAGAGGCTGGGCGCAGCTTCATTTATATGAAAGTGAGTGGCGAAGCTACAGCGGGAAGATCACGGGATTGTTTGAGGGAAGACCGATTAAGCAGGTCAGAGGCGTAAAGATGCACAGATGGGAGAAAAAGTAGATGAACTAGAACGGAGTTTATGAGGCAGCTGGAAGCCTGTTGCAGAATATTTCCGCTACAGAAAGCGGGAAGAAGCATTACAATACTATAATGAATATTTTAATGATGCGGGTCCGGAAAATGAACAGAACGTTATTGAGGCTTTGGGAAATCCTGCCAAGGTGGCGGAGAATATTAAAAAAGATATTCTGTGGAACGGGTACGGAGAGAACAGCTACCAGAGAGCAGGAGCCGACAGCCGGTCAGTGATCACTTATCCGGCAGATCCGCAGACAGAAAATGGTAATGGAGAACAACGTAACCGGCAGAGCGATGCGTCACAAACTGCACAGGCACAGGTGGTATCTCCACAGAAAAATGAAGGAATGTCTACCGGTATGATCGTGCTGATCGTAATTTTATGTATTTTGGCATCTCCGGTGATCCTGGGAGTAGCTTCCGCAGGCATCGGTGTGGCAGCGGGGCTGATCGCTGCATGGCTCGGTCTGATCGTTGGTTTCGGGGCAACGGCGGTAGCACTGATACTGATTCTGATCGCACTGGTGGTTGCAGGGATCATCAGTCTGTTTACGCATCCCTTCGTGGGAATGGGGCTGATCGGTGCCGGACTGATCTGCGGAGGTGTCGGACTTCTGTTCCTGATGTTGACCGTGGCCATGGCAGGGATCGCCACACCGGCGATCTGTTGTTGGATCGGAGGATTATTCCAGAAAAGAGGTAAAGCAGAAGCATGAGAAAATTTATGAAGGGCTGTGCCATCACAGCGTTGCTATTTATATTATTGGGACTGATCCTGGGGGTGAGCGGAAGCCTGGGGAATGGCTCCACGCATTTTTCGCCGGGGGAGATCCTGTCAGCGGTTACCCTGGGAAGAATCTCCGAAGAAAAGGTAGATGACTGGAGTGACGGTGTGACGGAGCAGATCCGGGAAAATATGGGCGATGTGCACTATGATCTGGAGGACAAGGTGGATTATGACTCAGATTATGAAGTAAAGTCGGGAAAGATAGATCTTTATGTTCTGGGGGATGACAGTCAGGGCATCACGGATCTACAAGTGCAGGTCGGTGGCTGTGTCATGAAGATTCGGGTGTCAGAGGACGACTGCTTCCGGGTAGAAGCCGACGGAATGCGAAAGTTCCAGGGATATGTGGAAGGCGGTACGATGGAGATCAGCGGTACTTCGAAAAGTAAACAGCAACAGTGATGGCAATCTGGGCGGTTCCATCTGCCTGTATGTGCCGTGAGGGATATTATTTTGAAAAATACGTCTTTGGATCTGGGCGCCGGAAGCCTCCAGT